>Ga0209512_1000673_pt1 | contig 52035 bp, 49 predicted proteins | sample frozenSSSSmetaG_FD_184142 | JGI IMG/M metagenome (GOLD analysis project Ga0209512, IMG submission 184142) | Glacier valley bacterial and archeal communities from Borup Fiord, Nunavut, Canada, to study Microbial Dark Matter (Phase II) -... | ecosystem: Environmental > Aquatic > Freshwater > Ice >...
CGGTATTCGCCACCTGCTGTATTTTCCCGCCGGACTGAACGAGTTTTACTGGCTCTCAGACCGCGATGGGTTTGCGCATCTCTATCGCTACGATTACAGCGGCAGACTGCTCGGTCAGGTTACGCAGGGCAAGTGGGAGGTGACCTACGTGCACCACATCGACCCAAAAACCCGCAAGGTTTATTTTACCTCCACCGAAGCCGCCCCCACCGAACGGCAGCTATTCGTAATCGATACCGACGGGAAAAATAAGCAGCGGATTACTACTGTACCGGGTCGGCACGCGGTCAATATGTCGCCGAACGGGCAGTACTTTATTGACCGCTACTCCAACGTACAAACGCCCACGCAGGTTGAACTGCGCAGCGCGGTGGGTAAGCTGCTGAAACCCCTCGAAGCCAACGAAGCCGTAACAACCTACGTAGCGGGCCACGTGTACGCGCCCAAAGAATTGTCGAGCCTGACCACGTCAGACGGGCAGCGCATCGACATCTCAATTATCAAACCGCTCAACTTCGATCCCAGTAAAAAGTATCCCGTTGTACTGGACATTTACGGCGGCCCGGGGGCACAGTCGGTGTATAACGAGTGGTCATCAATAGGTTGGCATCAGTGGCTGGCGCAGGAAGGGTACATCGTCATGGGCGTGAATAACCGGGGCAGCGGGGGCTACGGACGCGATTTTGAGAAGATTGTCTACGAGCAGCTCGGCAAGTACGAGAGTCAGGATTTTGTGGAAGCGGCCAAATACATGGCGTCGCTTTCTTACGTTGATGGCAACCGAATGGCCATTCGGGGCCACAGCTACGGCGGCTACATGAGCAGCTACACCATGCTGACCCATCCCGGTGTGTTCAAAGTTTCGCTCGTGGGCGCACCCGTAACGGACTGGCGGCTCTACGACAGTATCTACACCGAACGCTATATGGGATTACTCCCCGAAAATGACGCCAAATACCAGGCGAGTGCCGTAACGACCTACGCCAAAAATCTGGCCGGGAAGATGTTTGTGGCCCACTCTACGATGGACGAAAACGTACACGTTCGCAACACCTTCCAGCTAATGACCGCCCTCGAAGATGCGGGCAAAGACGCCGATCTGCGCATCTACCCGCCCGGTACACACGGCGTATCGTATAACCAGCCGAGCTACCAGTTGCTGTATCGTCAGTACACCGACTATCTGAACCGGTATCTGAAGGGCGAGGTGGCGAACTGAATAGATTGACATGAATCAAACGCGAAAGAGCCAGACGTGGGGCTGGCTCTTTCGCGTTTGGGTGGAGTAGTGTTCGTGTCAGTCATTCATCAAGTCCCTTATCTCTTTCTCTGCTAACCCGGTCAGCGTAGCTATTATAGCAGTAGACAATCCTGCTTCGAGTGCTTTTCGGGCGGTTGCTAACTGCTGATCCCTCTGGCCTTTCTCTATGCCTTTCTCCATGCCTTTTGCCATGCCTTTCTCCATGCCTCGTCGTAGTCCCTTTTCTTCACTGTAAGAGAGCGTATTCTCCAGATCGCGGTAAGTTCGGAGACTTTCTTCATAATGACTTCGTTCAGAACGACTCAGATTGGCAACCTCGGCGGCATCGAAGAGATTATTCAGGATACGCTCCTGTATCCAGTCGGGCCGTTCGTACAGGTGAGGCAAGTACTTCAGAATATACAGCCATTTATCGGACTGTGTCTCGAGCTGATCCTCGGCTTTGGTGAATTTAGGCATCTCCATATAGATGTACGTTAGCTTGTCGTAAAACACCTGATTATGCTGATCTTTGAGTTGTACCGTGCTGACGACATCAGCGTTATCGGTCAAAATAAAGTCCAGTACGGCAATCATATATACGGACTGAAGTTCAAAATTCCATCGCCCTACCTGTCCCTGTTCCTGAATAGGATACGACGAGTAAAAAACGCTGCGGTCCTTAAAGAAAACCTGTCGCGCCTGTTGTAGTTCTACTATGAACCGATCTCCGTTCTGGGCGATGCAGTACAAATCAAAAACAGCTTTTCGGTCCATTTCGTTTAAACCTGAAAACTCGTTACGGGCATAGCGCAGTGCAGTTATCTGATGCTTCTGTGGCAAAAACAAGTTTAGAAAAGCAATGAGTAGTTCTTTGTTGGCTTCTGTACCGAACAGTCGTTTAAAACCATAGTCGGTGAACGGGTCAATAAATCGGGTGGTTAATGGCATAAGACGGTGGAAATGAGGGCGAATGTAAACATTATGGGCAAAAGAAAAGACAGCCGTGTAGCTGTCTTTTCTGTGATAGATAGGTAGTACTGCTGATTACTTCAACACCTGCACCTCAATAACCGAGTTGTCATATACCCGGTGGGTTTGCTTTTTGAAGTCTTTTTCGTCGGCTTTGAAGATGTTATCGACAAAGGTTTGCGGGTTGCGGTCAATGAGCGGAAACCACGTACTCTGCACCTGAATCATCATCCGGTGGCCCTTTTTAAAGGTATGCAGCACATCCTGCAACCGGAAGTTTACGTCTGTTACTTCATTCGCTTTGAACGCTTCGGGTTTCTCGAAACTGTTGCGGAACCGACCGCGCATGGCTTCTGAGCGTACCATCTGCTGGTAGTTACCCAACACAATGTTTTTGTTGGGCATGTACGGATGGTTCGGCTCGTCGGGCGGATACACGTCGATGACTTTCACAACCCAGTCCGCGTCGGTACCGGTGGTGCTAACCTTGAGTTTCGCCATGATTTCGCCCCCCAGCGTCAGGTCCTCGGTCAGGACGTCGGTCCGGAACGTAAGTACGTCGGGGCGTCGGCCGGCAAACCGCTGATCTTCCGACATATAATTGAACGGTGTGAACCCCATCGTCGTGGTGTTGTCTTCGGTATACGGCACCGGCTTCATCGGATCCGATACAAACTCTGAAAAGCTACTGCCACTCGCATCTGCCGATCCCATGATTTTGTTGGTAGCTAGCGAACCGTCGGTCATCAGGTAAAATGACTTCGTTTGGGCATCGGCAGCGGGCCACTTGTCAAACTGTCGCCACTCGTTGCGGCCCGTGTTGAAGAGGTACGCTTCGGGCAGGCCGGTTTTGCCATCGCCCGCGCCTTTCAGGAAGTGGTTGAAGAACCTGGCTTCGATATTGCGCTGGTAGAACGTAGCGATGCTGTCGCCAAAATATACGTTACTGTGCAGCGTGTGGCCCGTTTCCCGGCTCCACCGTCCGTGTCCAAAGGGCCCCATCACGAGCGTGTTATACGCGCCGGGACTGGTTTTTTCGATGGTTTTGTAGATGTTAAGCGGCCCGTAAAGGTCTTCGGCGTCGAACCAGCCACCCACGGTCATCACGGCGGGTTTCACGTTTTTGAGGGCGGGAATGATACTGCGTTTCTGCCAGAACTCGTCGTAATTGGGATGATTGACGGTTTCCTGCCAGTAGAAATTATCCTTGTAGTATTTATCGGCGTTTTTGAGGGGGCCGAGGTCCAACTGCCACTGATAGCCGTCTTTAGAGCCGGTCTTGATGATCTCGTCGTTATACCAGGCTTTGGTGGTCGATTCGGGATGCTGAACGCCAAAGACCGGGAACGTGAACAGATACGCCTGAATGAACGCACCATTGTGGTGAAAATCGTCGAAGAAAAAATCCGATACGGGAGCCTGTGGCGAAGCGGCTTTCAGGGCCGGGTGCGCATCGGGCAGTGAAGCCGCCGTATAAAAACCGGGGTAGCTGATGCCCCACTGCCCCACGCGACCGTTGTTGTTCGGCACGTTTTTGAGCAGCCACTCGATGGTATCGTAAGTGTCCGAACTCTCATCGGGCGATCCGGCTGCGGGCATTGTTGCCGCTCCTTTTTTGCCTTTTTTAGCGGACATAGCCGACGTAGCGACGCCCGGATCCGGGAGGTTAGGCGTCATATTGGTCCAGGTGCCTTCCGACGCCCAGCGGCCCCGCACATCCTGATACACGAAAATGAACTTGTCGCGCATGAGCGTGCCCGATGGTCCGAGTGCATTCGGGTACGCATCGACCCCGTAAGGTGCGACGCTGTAGCACGTCCGCTGCATCAGAAACGGGTAGGCGTTCGTGGCCGATGCATCTTTGGGGATATAGACGCTGGTGTGCAGTTTGGTACCGTCGCGCATCGGAATTTTGTATTCGAATTTCTGGTAATTGTCGCGGACGAAACTAGCGGTCTGCGCCTGAGCAGTTACCGAAGCGGCTACGAGCAAAAGACTATAAAGCCATTTTTTCATGCTGTAAAAGGTTTTGATTGATACGTGGTAAAGATACTGAACCGGTTTGGTCTCTGGTGAACGCTACTCTAATCACCTTCTAATTCAGCCCTAATTCGGGACTAAGACGGGCAGGCAACCTTTGTGGCGTTAATGGTGGCGTAGTCTATGCTGTGCCCCATTTAGAACCCCAAACAACGTACGTCTATGACAACTCAGGAGGCTGTTACCACCCCACTTACAAACCGAATCAACGACACCGACCGTTTGTCGAGCCTGTACCTCGGTCTGGGAAATATGATTTATGCCCTCTCGAAAGTGGACGGGCGTGTGCAGGAGCAGGAAGAAACTCTGGTGCGGCAACTGCTGGCCGAGGAAATACACGGCGATGTGGCTCTGCACGCTTTTCTGGTGCTGGAAGACTGCGACGTACCAGTCGAAAAAGCCTATGATTTTGCCATGCGTCGGTTTGTCGATAACCGCGCGGTGCTGAGCAAGTCGCTGAGCAATCAGTTTATCAGTATTCTTCAGCGCGTGGCAGAAGCCCACGATAACGTCTCCCGCAAGGAGCAGGAGTTCATTAAACGGCTTCGACGTGACATCCAGAGGCTGGTCTGATTAGCAGGTGCAGACCTGAATTGATACATGGATGGTACTGAGCGACCTTGACAATCTACCCAATTCTGGCAGGCTGTCGAGGTCTATTCGTGAGAATTTAGATGCGGCTCCGGGTTCGTTTCGCAACGATCTTAGGGTATAGCAGAGTGGGGTTCTAAGCAGATTCTAAGCAGTTTATCAGTTGGCGTTAAGTCGGGCCGCAGATTTTTGTTTGCGTGAGAAATTTGCCCATGTTGCAAACCTAACCGAGTTATGCTCTATGAAAACACACCGTATCTGTACGCTGCTTCTGAATCGCCCGGTTTTGTGAGTGAAGGCGTCCGTCCTGCGCAAAACCGGGCCGACAAACCCCCGCGCAAACCCGACTGGCTTCTCATTCTGATAGGCGTGTTTGTCTTACTTACCCTGCTCATTGTCCTGTTTCTGAACAATGCCCGCTTTTAAGAAACTGTTTGGGGGGTTACGGTTATGTAGTCTGGTGATGCGGCATTCCGACGTCTACGTACCGGCTACTCGACAATCAGCTTGATTTTTTTGCTCTTGGTCCGGCTTTGTAGCCATTTCTGAATCCGGTACTTCTCGGCATTCGAGTGTCGTCGTGCAAACTTGGTGTAGACCAGCAGAACCGTGTCGGGTACGGCTTTGTTGCCGCTCATAATCAGCGAGGGAGCGGCCGTAAACGTCTGCACGTCGGGCATGAGCGTTTTGAGTTCGTTGCGCAGGTCGGCCACGGGCAGCCGCGAGGTCTGGGTTAGTTCAATATACCGGTTGAGGGAGTCGATGGTCCGGTCTTTACGGGCAATGCTGGCCTGACTGTATTTGATAACCTGGTCGGTAACGGTGCTTTTGATGGCGTCAACGTCAACTTCGGCATCTTTAAAATTGCCTTGTTTAATCAGGAGTTTGGTGTTGGCAAGACCGTAGGGTATCATTCTGGATTTCAGCAGATTAATAGAGTCCTGCGACATGAGTTCGCCCACGAGCGTCAGCGTCAGGGTACTCTGCGCCCGGTTAAAGTTGGCATTGTAGTTGATGACCTGCCGGTAGGCAAAATTGGTCTCATTGGTAATAAACGCTTTGGCATTCTGCTCGAAAATGGTCTTGCGCACAATCTGGTACCCGAGGTAGCTGCTGGGTACTACCACCAGAAAAACGGCTACCCAGATTGTATGGCGCACCCGCCGTTCAATTTCGGCCGTTGGGTACTCTTTCTGGTGGTAGCCCAGAAACCGGACAATAATGAGCGTGGCCAGACTGATGCAGACGCTGTTGATGATGAACAGATAGAAAGCACCGGCAAAGTAATACAGGTTGCCCGACGCCAGACCGTAGCCCGCCGTGCAGAGGGGGGGCATGAGGGCTGTGGCGATAGCTACACCCGGAATAACATTCGTAATTTTGTCGCGGCTCGAACCGGCCACAATACCCGCCAGCCCGCCAAAGAACGCAATGAACGCATCCCAGACCGATGGCGAAGTGCGGGCCAGCAGTTCAGACTGGGCAATGTGCAACGGGCTGACAAAGAAATAAGCCGTTGAGGTCAGGAGGCTGATAAACACCGCCAGACCGAGATTGCTCAACGCCCGCTTAATCATGGCGAGGTCGTTGATACCCACGCCCATACCAATGCCCATGATTGGCCCCATGAGGGGTGAGATGAGCATGGCTCCAATAACCACCGCCGTTGAGTTGACGTTGAGGCCAATGGATGCGATGAAAATGGCGAAGATGAGGGTCCAGAGGTTGATGCCTTTGAACTTGATGCCCCGGCTGATGGTCTCGATCACCCCGGCTTCGTCCTCCTTGTCTTCGGCTAAACTGAACCGCTCCTGCAAAAACACGCCGAAGCGGGCTATAGGGTCACGGCGTCTGGCGTCTGGCTGTTTTGGCTCTTCGGCGATCATAGACAGTCAAAAATGCGGCTGCTGAACTGCTGTCGTGTTTTTTTGAAACGAAAATTAGTGCATTCTTGTGTAATTGACTGCTTTCGATGGACCTATTTACGCTTATTACTCTGCTTATTGTGGGGGCGGCCGTATTTGCCTACCTCAACACCCGCCTGCTCAAACTGCCCGATGCCATCGGGATTATGGTGCTCTCTGTAGCCTTCTCGCTTGTTTTGATTGGTCTCAATCAGGTTCGTCCGGAGTGGTTCGAGACCGTCCGCAATGCGATTACCACCATTGACTTTGGCCGGGTACTGTTCGATGTCATGCTTAGCTTTCTGCTGTTTGCGGGTGCTTTTCATACCGATACGGAACTGCTCAGACTGGAACGCCGGTCTATCATGCTGTTTGCCTTTGTGGGCGTTCTGATCAGCACATTTCTGGTCGGTACGGGGCTGTACTACATTGCCGGTCTGTTTGGGTTTGTACTCCCTTACATACTTTGTCTGCTGTTTGGCGCCTTGATTTCACCCACCGATCCCATTGCCGTGCTGGGTATTCTGGCCAAGTTCAAACTACCCGAAAGCGTTAAGCTCAACATCGTGGGCGAGTCGCTCTTCAACGATGGCGTTGGCGTAGTCGTGTTCGCGTCGATTTACCGGCTGGCCGTCAACGGGGTCGAGTCGTTTGATGCCACCGATATTGGCCTGTTGTTTCTGGAAGAAGCCGGGGGCGGTATTCTGTATGGTCTGGCGCTGGGCTACCTTATGTTCTGGCTGTTACGGTCCATCGATCACTACCAAACTGAAGTTATCGTTACCGTTGCGGGCGTGATGGGTGGCTACCTGCTGGCGCAGCGACTGCACGTATCGGGGCCACTGGCCATGGTGGTGGCGGGGCTGTTCGTGGGTGACCGTACCCGGCTGAAGCAGGCCATGAGCCTCAAGACCGAAGACTATGTCGATAAGTTCTGGGAGCTTATCGATAGCATTCTGAACTCGCTGCTGTTCGTCCTGATTGGGTTTGAACTGCTCATTGTTGAGCTCCGGTCGAGCTACCTGCTCATCTGCGTAGCGTCGGTACTGCTGGTGCTGGGATCGCGGTTTCTGGCCATCTGGATTCCTTTTCGGATTGCCCGTCGCTGGATTGGTCTCGATAAAAAAGCCCCGTTTATGCTTACCTGGGGCGGGTTGCGGGGGGGCTTGTCCATTGCGATGGCGTTGTCCATTCCGAACGACATGCCCCACAAAGATCTGCTCGTAACTATTACCTACGCCGTGGTGCTGTTCTCCGTCATTGGTCAGGGTCTCACTATGGAACGGCTCATCCGCCGATTGTATCCGGAGAATTGACCGGCGACAGCACGGATTAAACAACTTTGCAAACAGTCAGGCCGGGGTGTTCCGGCCTAACTGTTTGCGGATGTGCCATCAGGCAGTTTTTTCCGCTTCCCGGTTTACGGAGCCAATGGTGTCCAGTTCGGCGACCTCCTGTGGTGACAGACGCAGTGCAGCCGCCTGCAGGTTCTCCCGAAGGTGATCAACCGACGACGTACCGGGAATCAGCAGGATATTGGGCGACCGGTGCAGTAGCCAGGCCAGCGCAACCTGCATGGGCGTCGCGTTTAGTCCGGCTGCAACCCGCTCTAAAGCCGACGACTGTAGGGGCGAGAAACCACCCAGCGGAAAGAACGGAACATAGGCAATGCCTGCCGTGGCCAGTTCGTCAATCAGCGCGTCGTCGTGGCGGTGCGCCAGATTATACTCGTTCTGTACGCACACCAGGTCGGTAATGGTCCGTCCCTCCTGTACCTGTGCGGCACTGACGTTGCTCAGACCGATGTGCCGAATCAGACCCTGCTGCTTCAGATCGGTCAGAACCGTGAGCGGTGCTTCGATGGATGTATCCGGGCTACCGATTCGCAGATTGACCACGTCGAGTACGTCGAGGCCCAGATTGCGAAGGTTGTCATGTACCGCGTCGGTCAGTTGTTGGGGTGAAGCCGCCGGAAACCAGGACTGATCGTCGCCCCGCAGAAAGCCAATTTTGGTTACAATCACCAGCCCGTCGGGGTAGGGAGCCAGGGCTTTCCGAATCAGTTGGTTGGTAAGGTGCGGTCCGTAAAAATCGGAGGTGTCGATGTGGTTGACGCCCGACGCAATGGCTTCCCGGAGTACGGCCAGGGCGGCTGCTTCGTCGCGCGGGGGTCCCCAGACGTGCGGTCCGGCCAATTGCATAGCCCCGTAGCCCATTCGGTTCAGGGTAATCGTAGAATTGGGGAGCGTAAAGGTGTCGCTCCGCTGATGTTGTGGGGTCATTTGATATATTGATTCTAAAGCAAAGAAACAGGACAAATGGGCAATGACAGCACAATACTCTTGAAACTTACCCGCAGATCCCTGCTGCAGGTCGCGGCCACGCCGATATACGGGTGGCCACCGGATCACTCTGAATTATCAGCAACCTGCTCCGCCGTAACCCGCCCCTCCTTCGACATGGCCCGGGCTTCGCGCACAAACCCTTCTTTGAGGTGTTCATAGAACGAAATCGGATCGACCAGCGAGGCTGCGCCCTGTGCCATGATGGCACCGAGCAGCAACTGAAAAATGGCCGAGTGCCGGTCGGTCATTTCCAGCACCAGAATGGCCGCCGTAAAGGGTGAACGTACCACGCCGGTCAGAAAACCAACCATACTGACTAAGATAATCAGGTTGGTATCTTCGGGGCGGATGTGGGCCAGGCGGCACAGCCCATCACCCAAAATGGCCCCCGCGCTCAGCGAGGTGGCAAATATACCCCCGGCGGCTCCACTGCTGTAGCTCAGGGCCATACCCATAAACCGCACCGGAAACAGGTACCAGGGCGTTAGGTTGTCGTTCTGAAACAGCAGTCGGTTAATGATGGGCTTACCCGTACCCATGGCATCGGTACCCACCCAGAATGCCAGACCAGCCAGTACCAGCCCGCATAATGCCACCCAGCCCGCCTGCTCAATGGGAGTCCGGAACCGACGACGGTACGCGTTGATCCAGAGCATCAGCCGGGAAAACAACGCACCTGCCAGCCCGCTAATCATAGCCGCCAGCACTACTACGCCCAGAAACCAGCCCGTTGTGGGGTTTACCTTCGGAAAGCCGAGGTACAGATACGGCCCCAGCACCGCCTGTGCCGTCATACCAGAAATAATGACCGCCGTAAACACCGCCGTTCTGAAGCGGGTCAGGTGGGTCTGGGTAAGCTCCTCCACCACAAAAACAATACCGCCCAGCGGGGTGTTGAACGCGGCCGCCAGACCAGCCGCCCCGCCCGTAACGAGCGCGATCTGCCTCGACAGCTGCGGCCAGCCCGCCGGTTGCAGCCGGTTAATGGCCCGGAAAATAGCCGCCGATACTTGAATCGTTGGTCCCTCGCGCCCAATAACCCCACCTCCCACCAGCAGCACCAGACTGCTTAGCACCTTCACGATGACCACCCGAATGCTGAGCAGATAAGCCGTGTAGCCGTGCGTAGTGGGGTGCGATAGGTCAATGCCCGCCATGACCTGCGGAATACCACTGCCCCGCGCGGCAGGAGCCAGTTTATCTACCAGCCCCCACGCCAGCAGAAACGCGCCGGGGGTAATGATAAACGCCAGCCAGCGGTTGGCACCGAGCCACTCAAAACTGATTTCTTCGGCCAGCGTAAAAAGCTGCTCGTAGCCCACAGCCATAATACCCGTCAGGATCGACGCCACCCAAAAGGGCACACTCTGGAGAATGGTACGCCGAATGCGCTCGGTATACAGGGGTTGAATAAGTCGGCGGTCAAGCCAGGAAAGAACGCGGGCGTAGCGGGAGGGAAAAACAGCCATGTATGAAAATGTGCAGTAAAGGGGCTATATCAGTAACGCCAAAAAAGAGTATCTGATTGATTGACAGGTCAATTCTAAGTAGATTTTAAGCTTTCCTTAAGGCCGTTGTAACAGCTGATAGGTTCATTTGTATGGACTAATCGAACGCACATCATGGAAAATAATAACGCAAAAACGATAACGGCTGTACTGGCCGGACTTATGGTCCTCTTCCTTGTGGGAGGCATATATTACTGGAATCAGAGCCGAAGCCTGACCACCCAGAACGACCGGATCGAGCAACGGGCCGACTCGCTGATGTCCGTGAAAATCCGGCTCGAAGGCGACGTACAGAATCTTCAGGATCAACTCGGAGTCGCCACGACTCAGCAGGCTGACCTGACCCGGCAACTTGCTGATGTAAACGGCCTGCTGACTGCCCGCGAGCGGACCCTGGATCAGCTTCGCCGGACTAAAGCCGGTGAGCAGCGTACCATTCGTCGGCTCAATGCCGACATGGCCAGCCTGACCCGCGACCGCGACAGCCTGACCAATCAGATGGACGCTGTGGTGCAGAAAATTGACCTGCTCAACGAGCAGAACGACCAGCTAAATACGCAGAACAATGAACTCGCTCCTCTGCGCCAGCAACTGGCCGCTATGTCGGAAGAGTTGAAAACAAAAGTGTCTCGCCAGGCCCTCACCGGCGATGCTTTTCGGGTAGAAACCCGAAAGAAAAACGATAAAGAAACGGCCAAAGCCAAGAAAGTGGACGAGGTAACAATCTCGCTCAGTGTCCCTGCCGAACTGGGCCTGACCGGTACCGAAGAAGTCTATCTGAGTCTGACCGACGAGCAGCATAACGCCATGATGCCCGCCCTCAGCACCAACACCGTGATGGTGGGTGGAGCCAGCGAGTCGATTCCGGTTCATGCCAGCCAGGCCGTGAACTTTGGCCAGAACCCGCAGCGTATTTCGTTTACGATTACGCCCGCTACCAACGTGAAGCCGGGCATTTACCGGGCATCGGTCTATACCAAAGATCGCTACCTCGGAGCCACTGAATTTAGACTCCGCGATAGCTTCTGGTTCTTCTAAAAACTGAACGTAGCGTTTACAAAAACGGGCAGGAAACCAATGTGTTTCCTGCCCGTTTTTGTAGGCTGCCTGTAGCCCGGACCTCCCGGTCCGGTAGTCGCCAGGCCTGCACAGTAGGTGTTTTTAGCCCGATGGCTACCGGACCGGGAGGTCCGGGTTACTCATCGCTGCTCATTCATCAGTTTCTGGTACTCGCGCTCGGCCATATCGCGCTCGCCAGACTGGTTATAGACGCCAAAGTAGTGCGATGTCAGGCCGATGCCCCAGCCAATCATGGCAAACAGCGGCCAGGGAAAATGGCGTCCGGTAAAATTCAGGTCGCCTGTCGAACCGATGGTCTGTACCAGATAAATTAGCCAAAGACCCGCGTTGACGATAAGAAATGAACGCAGATGCAGTTTGAAGCCGACGCGCTTTTTGGCCTGTTTCCAAAGAAATTCGTCGCGTTGGGGAGTGGTTTGGGGTGTTGACATGAGTGAAAAAAAGGTTGGTTTGAACTACCGGCCTGTTGTACCGTTTTGTTGGAACAAACCTACGCTGCCTGCCCGCCCGGTACCCGCAAAATCCGACCAATTGCCTAATTTTCGGCGTAAACATCAATTCCGACATGACCAATTCCGATATCGTTGAGCTGCTCGAACAAACCGCGCGGCTGATGGAACTCCACGAGTACGATACCTTCAAAACCCGCGCTTTCTCCTCGGCAGCGTTTACCCTCGACAAAACCACCGAAAATCTCGCCGGTCTCTCTGCCGATGAACTGACTAAACTACCCGGCATCGGCAAATCCGTGGCTCACAAAATTCGCGAGATGGTGGACACCGGTCGCCTGACGGACCTTGACGAGCTACTGGCCAAAACGCCCGCCGGGGTGCTGGATATGTTCCGTATCAAAGGGCTGGGCGTGAAAAAAGTGGGGACGCTCTGGCGCGAACTTGGCGTAGAAACCCTTGCCGATCTGCAACAGGCCTGCGACGAAGGGCGCGTAGCCAGTATAAAAGGGTTTGGCAAAGCCACGCAGGATAAGATTCTGGCGTCGCTGGAGTTTTTGCAGGAGCAGAAGGGTAAGGTACGCATGAACAAAGCCGATGCCCTGGCCAACCTCCTGCGCGAGCAACTGACTGCCCACTTCGACCGTATCGACATCAGCGGGCAGGTTCGCCGACGCGCTACTGAAGTCGATACGGTGCAACTGCTACTGCAAACCGCCGACCCGATTTCGGCCATGCTGACGCTGCAAAACCTGCCGGATTTGGAACAGAATGAAATGGAATCGTCGCCGTTTGCGTGGCGGGGCCAGATGACGGGCTTTGACGTGCGGGTAGAGTTGCTGCTGTTTCCGGCGGAACAGATGGACCGGCAACTGTTCATCCAGACCGCTGCCGAGCCGCATTTGCAGCAGGTGGGTGCGGGTGGGGCGTCGCTGCTGCAAACGGCCTACCAGACATCGGCGGGGGCGGGCGCGGAGACCGAAACGTTTATCTATGCCCAGGCCGGTTTACCCTACATCGTGCCGGAAATGCGCGAAGATGATTTTGCCTTTCGATGGGCCGCTCAACACCAGCCCGACGAACTCGTGACCTGGAACGACCTGCGCGGCACCCTCCACAACCACAGTACGTGGTCGGACGGGAAACAGTCTGTTGCCGACATGGCCAGCTACTGCCGCGAACTGGGCCTGACCTATTTTGGCATCGCCGATCATTCGCAAACCGCTACCTATGCCAACGGCCTTGACCCCATCCGGGTACGGGCGCAGCAGGTTGAAATCGACGCCCTGAACACGGGCTACACCGGCGGCTTCCGCATCTTCAAAGGCATCGAGTCCGATATTCTGAGCGACGGTTCGCTGGACTATGACGATGAGACGCTGGCCAGTTTCGATTACGTAGTAGCCAGTGTACACCAGACGCTGACCATGACGCTCGAAAAAGCTACTACACGCCTGATTCGGGCCATTGAAAACTCGTTTACTACCATTCTAGGCCACCCCACGGGCCGGTTGCTACTGGCCCGCGAAGGTTATCCCATTGACCACCGCGCCGTAATTGATGCCTGTGCTGAGCATAACGTCGTGCTGGAAATTAACGCCAGTCCCTACCGACTGGATATCGACTGGCGGTGGATTGACTACGCTATGCAGCGGGGCGTCATGCTGAGTATCAATCCCGACGCCCACGACTTTGCCGGGTTACTCGACATGCACTATGGCGTGGCGGTTGGCCGAAAAGGGGGCCTGACCAAAGCCATGACTTTCAACGCGCTGTCGGCAGAGGAGGTACAGCAGCATTTCGAGCGAAAGCGGCTGAGCCGGTAAGGCAGATAAGGTACGGCCTGCCGATTTTGTGGCGATGGTAGTTTGTTGGTCAATCTGGTACGTCGTTGCCTTTTAACCCCTTTTTCATCATCGAAAACGGGTTACCTTTTTTTTCGGCCTTATATTAGCAACGGCAGACGGTTGTGTCTGCCGTTTTTTTGTTCTTACCCCACTTATGCGCCTTCTTTACCTGCTGTTTACTGTCCTTTTTTCGATCAGTGTTGCGGTTGCCCAGAGACCTAATCCAGTTACTTACCCCGCCACGGGCTATGTGCGCGATGCGGCCACTGGCAAGCCCATTCAGGGGGCCAATATCGTGGTGATGAATGTGTCTAAAGGGTACGTAACGGCCAAAGACGGCTATTATGTGATTAGTCTGCCCCCCGGAAACTATGTACTGAAGTTTACCCACGTGGGCTACCGGCCCAGATTAGACACCATTTCGCTCCAGAAACTGCTTTTTCGGGAGATTGTCATGGAGGACGATACCAAAGACCTTGATGAAGTGATCGTGACCAGCGAAGCCCCCGACCGCAATGTGCGGAAGGTTGAGATTGGCGTATCGCAGTTGAGCATTCGCAGTATCCGGCGTATTCCGCCCCTGCTCGGCGAAGTTGACGTGGTGCGGAGTTTACTGCTGTTGCCCGGGGTCACGACGGTGGGCGAGGGAGCACCCGGTTTCAACGTGCGCGGGGGCAGTGCCGACCAGAACCTGGTGCTGTTCGACGACGCGCCGGTTTTTAATTCCAGCCACCTGCTCGGCTTTTTCTCGGTTTTCAACCCTGACGTAGTACGCGACGTAACGCTGAACCGGGGGGGCGTAGCGGCTTCACTGGGCGGGCGGGCGTCGTCGGTTCTGGACGTAAAAATCAAGGAGCCGGACGCCGAGCAGTGGCACCTTGACGGGGGTGTCGGCATTATCTCGAATCGGCTTGGTGTGGAGGGGCCGATCATTAAAAATAAACTGTCGTTTCTGGCAGCAGCGCGCGGGTCGTTCAATGATTTTCTGTTTAAGATAGGGCCGCAAAGTCTGCGCGGTACGCGGGCCAACTTCTACGACCTGACTACCAAACTTAAGTACCAGTTTTCGGAGAAACACACGTTTACCCTGACGGGCTACCTCAGCAAGGATGTGTTCAAACTGGCGTCCGACTCGCTGTCGGGTCAGGAAATCAACGCATCGTCCACGCAGTTTGCCTACCAGACGGCCAACGCCGTGCTGCGCTGGAATTACTTTGTCAATAAGCAGATCAGCGTAACTACGTCGGTGATTCTGAGCCGCTACCGGGCCAACCTGACAGCCTCTGACTCGGCCAACGCGTTTGATTTGCAGTCGGGTGTGCTGCACCGGCAAATCAAGTCTGATCTGACCTATACGCCTTCCGAAAAACACCAGTGGCAAACGGGCCTGAGCGTGATTGACTATCTGGTGCAGCCCAATACCCGAACGCCCGGCCCCCTCTCAAACGTGCTGCCCGTTGACCTCTCCCGCGAACGCGCCTACGAACTGGCCGCCTATGTGCAGGACGAATGGACGGTCTCGCCAACGATCTCGGTGCTGGCGGGACTGCGCTACTCAGCCCTGCTAAACCGCGGACCCGCTGCCGTGCGGACCTACGCCGAAAACGGGCCTGTTGAAGATGAATCGGTTATTGGTACAAAGACGTACAATATCGGTACCGTTTACCATCGGGCGGGTGGTTTTGAACCCCGGCTGGCGGTGCGCTGGTCGGTGGGCGAGGGGCAGTCGGTTAAACTGGGCTATAGCCGGTTGCGGCAGTACATTCAGCAGGTTACCAACACTACGGCGGCCCTGCCCACCTCGCGCTGGCACCTGACCGACGCTTATACCAAACCCGCCGTGGCCGATCAACTTTCGCTGGGGTACTTTCGCAATACCAAAGACAACGCCGTTGAACTTTCGGCAGAGGTCTATTACAAAACCATTGCCAACGCTACCGACTACCGCGACGGGGCCGAGCTGCAACTGGCCCCCGCCGTAGAAACCCAACTGGTGCAGGGGCAGGGCCACGCCTATGGACTGGAAGCCCTGGCCCGTAAAAATAAAGGCCGCTGGACGGGTTTTGTGGCTTACACGTACTCGCGCACATTCCTGACTATCGACAGTCCTTTTGCTGCCGAACGGGTTAACAACGGTCAGGCATATCCAGCTAATTACGACAAGCCCCACATCCTGAACGCGCTGGCCGTCTATCGCCCAACGGCCTGGTTCAGTCTGTCGCTCAACTTTACGTACAGCACCGGTCGACCCATTACCCAGCCCTACGCCCGTGCCCGCATCAACGGGGTGGTAATTCCGCTCTACATCGACCGTAATCAGCAACGAATCCCGGACTACCACCGGCTCGATTTTTCGATGACGTTCGAGCAGAATACACTGACTAAAAAGCGAAAAAACGCAAGCAGCTGGGTGTTCTCGGTCTATAATGTCTATGCGCACAAAAATGCGTATTCGGTATTCTACCGGCTCACCCCGCGCTCGCTGTCCGACGCCTACAAACTGTCAATTTTTGCCACGGCGTTTCCGTCGCTGACCTATAACTTCAAGTTCTGATGAAAGCCTTTCTTTTTGCCGTATTAACGTTACTGGTCGGCGTTGGCCTGACGGTCTCGTGCGTGACCGAGTTCCAGCCCGATCCGCTCAGTTTGCCCCCGACTCTGGTTGTGGAGGGACAGGTTACCGACGCGCCCGGTCCCTACACCGTGCGGCTCACGCGCACCGCCGATTACAGCTACAAGGCTTTGAATTTGCTCGAAACCGGTGCCACCCTCAGCATTCAGGATGATGCGGGACGTACCGAAACCCTGCTTGAGCAATCGGGTGGCGTCTACGTAACCCGTGCCAACGGCATCCGGGGGGTGGCCGGGCGCAGCTATAAACTCACGATTCAGACAAAAGACGGAGTCAGGTACGAGTCAGAACCCGAACGCCTGACGGCAGCTCCGCCTATTCTGCAACTCTATACGGAATACCGCAATGATCCGGTACCGGGTACTGCTACCCGCAAGCAGGGCTGGGACGTATATCTGGATACCAAAGACCCCGCCGAGACGGGTAACTATTACCGCTGGGAATGGACGCACTACGAGTTTGTGTATGCCTGCCAAAAAAGACTCCTGCCGAGTGGTGCGTCTTACACGGGTTTAGGCTGCTGCACGCCCTGTTGGGACGTCACACGCTGCTACGACTGCATCAGTGTCAACTCCGACGCCAATATCAACGGGCAGAACATTAGTCGCCAGTATATCATGACCGCTCCCTATACGTCTCTGGCGCCCTACTATGTGGAGGTGCAGCAGCAGGCGATCAGCAAAGGAGCCTACGCCTTCTGGAAAAGCGTGCGGGGGCTGGTTAGCAATACGGGCGGGCTGTTTGATCCGGCACCTGCCAGCGTACAGGGGAACCTTCGCTGCACAAGTGATTCGCAACGGCAGGTGTACGGGTACTTTGGCGCAACGGGCCTGTCAGAACAGTATATCTACGTAGACCGGAGCAACGGACAGGGGCAACCCACCGTTGATTTGCCCGTTAATATACCCGTTCCGTCTGCCTGCGTTGTTTGCGAGAACAGCCTCTACCGGACACCCGTTCAGCCGCGCTGGTGGGTATATTGAGCCCTCTATTAAAAGGTTTGGCATGGTACGGTAAATGCAATAGTTTTGTAGAAATGTTACACCTATGAAATCTCCGGTTAAGATTCTGATTCTGCAATTTGCCTCTATCGGTGAGGTCGTGTTAGCGTCGCCGGTGGTGCGTTGCCTGAAGGAGCAGCTTGACCATGCCGAGATTCATTTCTGTACCCGCCCGGCCTATAACTGCCTGGTTGAACACAATCCGTACATTACCAAATGCCATTTCGGTAGTGAAAATCCCCTTACGCTGATCCGGCAACTCCGGGCCGAACGCTTCGACCTGATTGTGGACCTTCAGAATAATCTGCTGACTGCATTGTTGAAGGCCGCCCTCGCCGTGCGCTCATATAGCGTGGAGACGTATCTATTCCGGCATCTGGTTTATCTTAAATCCAAGATCAACACCCTGCCGCCCGGGCATATAGTAGACCGATATTTCTCCGCTATCGAGCCATTGGGTATTGAAGATGATGAGATGGGGGCTGACTACTTCGTCCCCTACAAAGATCAGGTCGAAGCTGACTGGTTACCCGTTACCCATCAGGCCGATTACGTAGCCTACGCTATTGGCGGGCGGAATTTCACCAGTCGGCTTCCTGTCAGTAAGATGATTGAATTGTGCGGGCAACTCGATTTTCCGGTAGTACTGCTTGGTAATAAAGCCGATCGGGCCGCTGGCGAAGCGGTAGTCAAAGCACTGGGTAATAAGCTGGTATTTAATGGATGCGGCCTGTTCAATTTAAATCAGTCGGCGTCCATCATGGAGAGTTCACGAGCTGTGTTTGCGCACGACAACGGGCTGATGCAGATTGCGGCTGCCTTTGGCAAGCGTGTCTATTCGATCTGGGGGGGCAACTCCCCTAACTTCGCCTGGTATCCCTACGGCACATCGTATGTTCGAATCGAGAAACTGGGGTTGCCCTGCCGCCCCTGTACGGTGTCTGGCAAGGGTAAATGCCCCCATAAGCACTTCAGTTGTATGAACGATATTTCGTTCGACTTCGCCATACGCGACCTCCACGCCAAGAAGCACAAGCTGGATTAAATTCCCGACCTGCGACTGAGCAATGCGATAATTCGCTCCGTCACGGTATCTACCGAAATGTCATTCATACAGGCCAGATCGCCCCGCCAGCAGGGTTTGTTACCGAAGACCGAGCAGGGACGGCACGCAAGCTGATCGACGGGAATCTGCACTACAGCCTCGCTACCCTGCCCCCACGGGCCAAAACCGGCGTCGGGGTGGGTGGCCCCCCAGATGGAAACGACCGGTACACCACTCAGTACGCTTAGGTGCATATTACCCGAATCCATGCACACCATGCCGCTGAGTCGTTGCATCAGCGCCAGTTCTGCGGCCATTGATAATGATCCCGCTACCACAATAGCCGAGGGCACCTGTTTCTGTAACGCTACCAACTGCTCCGTTTCTGCCACCCCCCCGCCAAACAGAAAAATCTGCGTGGGCTGATGGTCCAGCACGCGGGTGAGCAAAGGGCCGAATCGGTTAAATGGCCATATTTTCTGTGGATGCTGCGCAAACGGAGCCACGCCCAGCCAGGGTACATTCGGCAGTAGGGACTGAGAAGCCAGAAAGGCGGATAGCTCGGTCTCTGCCTCTTTAAAGACCTGAAACCGAAATTCAGGGGATGGCTGGACCGCCAGATTGGCCCGGTTAACCGTTTGCGCGTACCGCTCCACGCTGTGCGGCAACACCCGCCGAATTTTGTTGTGCTTCCGGGTCAGGGCTTTCTTCTCTGCCCGCCCCTTATTGATCGTCACCGCCGGAACGCCCGCCAGCCGAAACAGATTTTTCAGCACCGCCGACCGTAGATTCTGATGCAAATCTACCACCATATCAAATCGGTGCCGTTGCCTCAGTTCGCCAAAAAGCCGATACAGCCCCGGCAAGCCTTTGTACAACCCATCGAAATCGACACCCACCACGTCCACGTTCGGGAACTGCCCAAAAAACACCGCGAATTTCGGACGCGTCACCAGCGTTAGCCGGGCATTGGGATACTGTGCCGTAATGGCCTGTACCACCGGGGCCACTAACGCTACGTCGCCCATCGCGGAGAAACGGAAAAGGAGAAGATTCATATAATGAGTGAATCGGTCCGCCGAAGCGGAGCGAATGCGTGAATGCGTGAATCGGTCCGCCGATGCGGGTTGCTGACGCTGGCAAACTGAGGCCGGAGGTATTCACTCATTCGCGCATTTACTCCGCTTCGGCGGACCGATTCGCAATTTGATACAGTACCGGATTGAGCGTGGGATCGTTGTACATTTTCATCTGGCGATAGACCTTCATGTAGCGGTGGCCATGCTGGATATCTTCGAGGAGTTCGTCGAAGCAGCGGGCCAGATCGGCTTCCTGCTCAGTCAGCACCGCAAGTTTTTGGGTGGCCCGCTGCCGGTGTTCGGGCGTGACGTCGGGGCGGGTGGTCTGCTCGCGAAAATGGTACAGTTTAAGTTGCAGAATCGACATCCGGTCCAGCAGCCAGGCGGGTGTTTCGGAGTTCATCCGGGCTTCCGGGCGGGGCGTAACGTGGCGAAACTGCTCGTACAACTCCGCATCGATCAGCTCGACGGTATCAGTCCGGTCCTGATTCGACTGGTCGATGCGCCGTTTGATGGCGACGAGTTCGTCGGGGCGGATGCTGGGGCTGCGGATAATGTCTTCGAGGTGCCACTGCATGGTGTCAATCCAGTTTTTTCGGTACAACAGCCCGCTCAGGTCGGTTGCCGGGTAGGGGTTTTGCAGGGGCGCATCTACGGAATCGATCTGGTGATAATCGTGGATGCTTTGCCGGAAAATGTCGTTGGCGAGAGTCGCGTTCATAGACTGAAAATGGACCGTAAAGATAAGGCATTCTCAGCGCGTGGGCCATACCCGAAACACGTCGCCCGCGCCGAACTGACCCTGACTGGCGGGTAACTCCAAAAAAGCATCGGCATCGAGCAAGTTGGCAAAATCTGCCGAGCCAGAGCCGGGCAGTGGGTGGGCCAGCGTTCGCCCGTCGGGTTCGGAGGTAAGCCGGACGGGTATAAAATAGGTCAGATCAGCCGGAAACGTTACGGGTGCGGTCAGCTGTGCGTAGTACGCCGGCGCAGCAGCCAACCCCAGCGACGCCCGCAGATACGGCAGCACGTAGCGATACGCACACAGCACCGTAGAGACCGGATTACCTGGTAGTGCAAACACCGTTTTGGGGGTTTTCCCGACCACAGTACCGAACCAGAGCGGTTTTCCAGGTCGTTGTGCCACCTTGTGAAACTGCTTCTGTACACCCAGTTTAGCCAGTACATCCGGCACAAAATCAGCCTTCCCTGCCGATACGCCCCCGCTTAGAATCAGGACGTCATGCGTGGCCAGCAACGTCGTTAGTTCGCTTTCCAGCGCAGCTTCATCGTCAACGATATGGTGCAGCGTAGCCGTAATGCCCACCGAAGTCAGAGCCGTCCGGAGCATATATGTATTGGAGCGCCGAATCTGGTAGGGTAGGGGTGTAGTAGCCACATCTACCAGTTCATCGCCGGTTGAAATCAACGCCACGCGGGGCAGTGCCGTCACGGTCAGTATGGCCATGCCTACCGATGCCGCTACGGCAATTTGGGTGGCGTCGAGCCGGGTGCCGATGGGCAGTAACTCGTCGCCCGCGCGCCGGTCAGTGGCCCGAAAGTGAATGCTCTGCCCGGCCTGAATACTGTCAACCAATACCGTTGCCCGACCGTCGGTGATGCTGATATCTTCGTACCGTACAATGGTATCGGCATCAGCGGGCAGCATGGCCCCGGTCATAGCTTCCAGGCAGGTTCCGGCGTCAGACAGCTGTTGCTGCTCCTGCCCGGCGCGCTGCATCCCGGCAACCTGAAAGGTTCGCTGGCCGGTTTCGTAGTCGGTGTAGCGAATGGCAATACCGTCCATGGCAACCCGGTCGAAAGGTGGAAAGTCGCGGTCGGCCCGGACGGTTTCGCGCAATACCCGCCCGGTGGCGTTGGTGAGCGGAACGGTTTCGGTGGGCAACGTAAGTTGGTTTTGCTGGATAATGGCAGAAGCGTCGGAAACAGATAGCATGTCTTTTAGGATGAATGATGAATGATAAGCATTTTTTATACATTCGTCATTCATCAGTCAAAACAATGTCTCTCTCTCACATCAATCCCGACACAAATAACCCCGCCATGGTCGACGTGGGGGCCAAATCCGTTACGCGCCGGACTGCCCGTGCCCGCAGCACCGTTGCACTGGGGGCTGATATTATGCAGCACCTGAACGACGCGGGTACTGACATTCAGACTAAAAAAGGCCCCGTGTTTCAGACCGCCATCATTGCGGGAACAATGGCCGCCAAACGTACCGATGATCTGATTCCGCTCTGCCACTCGCTGGGCCTGGACAACTGCCAGATTGCCATCACAACCACTGATACCGACGCAATAATCGACTGCTTCGTTTCGACCGAGGGCCGAACCGGCGTGGAAATGGAAGCCCTCGTGGGCGCAACGGTAGCCGCTTTGACCGTGTATGATATGTGCAAGGCGATGTCGCATGATATTATCATTCTCGAAACCAAACTAATTGAAAAAACGGGTGGCAAACGGGATTTTAAACGCGATGAATAAGCATGACTTACCGAACGGGCTGGTGTTGCTGGGCGGACGCAGCTCGCGCATGGGCGAAGACAAATCCCGGCTGGTTTACCACGCCAAACCCCAGCGTAATCACCTGGCCGAGTTGTTAAGACCCTACTGTCATCAGATTTACTGGTCGGTCAATGCCCGGCAATGGATGGACCTGACAGAAGCTGAGCAGGCCATGAGCATTGTAGATGCGTACAACCTCAACAGCCCGCTCGATGGCATTCTGTCGGCCTTTCTATGCAATTCCACCCGTGCGTGGTTCGTGGTCGCCTGCGATATGCCGTTGCTGACCAGCCGCTCTCTCAACGCGCTCAGGTCCGGTCGCGACCCCGAAAAGCTGGCCACGGTATTTTTTGATTCCGATGGTCTGCTACCCGAACCCCTGCTCGGTATTTACGAACCCGCATTCAATCCGGTGGCGTGGCAGGCCGTGGAAAACGGACAAATGTCGCCCCGGAAAATTCTGCTGCACAACCCCGTTCAACTCCTCACCGCCCCTGACCCGCGCGAGCTGACCAACGCAAACGACCCCGCCACGCGGATGCGTTTGCGCCCGTAAACAACGGCCCGTGATCCGGGGTTGATAGGCAAATAACCAACCATGAATCCTATTCAAAAACTCTTCGTTGCCGCTGGTTCGGTACTGCTCGGTACGTCGGCCACGGCGCAGCGGAACGACGCCCCGCCTACACTCCGGCAGTTTAGCGAGCAGCGTATCAAACATCAGAAAACGCTGGGTCTTACCCTCGGCGGCTATGCCCTGGCCAATATTGCCGTAGGAAGCATTGCTGCCGGGCAGACATCGGGCGAAGCGAAGTACTTCCACCAGATGAACGTCTATTGGAATCTCTTCAACCTCGGTATTGCGGGGGCGGGGCTACTCGGCTCGCGCAAACGCGTTGCCGACGGTGAAAACCTGGCCGATGCTGTGCGGCAACATGAGAACATGAAGCAGGTGTTACTGCTCAACTCTGGTCTCGACGTTGCTTATATCGTTGGCGGGGCCTATTTGCGGGAGCGGGCAAATTCGCACCCTGATAAGGCCGACCAGCTACGCGGCTACGGCTCGTCGGTGATGGTGCAGGGCGGTTTTCTGCTGGCGTTCGACCTGGTCAACTACTTCATCTTTAAAAACCGGGGCGATAAACAGGAGAAGTTCCTACTCTCGGCTACGCCCAATGGGGTAGGGGTGGTATTGCCTATCCGATAGATTGGTTTAACACAGAGGAACCGAGCTTGTCACAGAGAGGACAGCGTTTTTTCTCTTCAGTGAACGACATCTCCGTTTTCTCTGTGATAAACTCCATTCCGCTGTGTTAAAGAACAATGAAAACCGACGAAGATTTTATCCGTGAGGCTATCCAGCTGGCCCGTGAAGGCATTGAAGCCGGCCATGGCGGCCCGTTTGGCTGCGTCATTGTGCGCGATGGCGAGGTGGTGGGCCGGGGCTGTAACCGCGTTACCTTAACCAACGACCCTACCGCCCACGCCGAGGTGGTGGCCATCCGCGATGCCTGCCAGCAACTGGGTACGTTCCAGCTCACGGGCTGCACGCTCTATGCCTCCTGCGAACCCTGCCCTATGTGCCTCGGCGCCATTTACTGGGCGCGTCCCGATCGCATTGTATATGGCGCGTTCCATACCGATGCGGCCGGGGCGGGTTTTGACGACCAGTTCATTTATGAAGAAATCGAAAAACCCCGCGACCAACGGCGCATTCCGATGCAAAACTGCCTGCGCGACGAAGCGGATGCGGTATTTCAGGAGTGGACTGCCCTGAATCGCCGAACGCCGTATTAGGCGAAATGCGTTACTTTTGTAGAAAGGTTTCGCCACAGAGATGCACCAGGATGCGCGGAGATTCACAGAGACTTTTTTTAGAGTAATTTTCTTTGTGTACCTCCGTGCATCCTGGTGCATCTCTGTGGCTTAAAAAATCATACTTATGCCTGGAATGGAATTCTTCGGCGATGCCGAACGCACTGAAATTAACGATGTCCTCGATACCGGTATCCTTTTTCGCTACAATCACGACGAGCAGCGGAACGGTATTTTTAAAGCCCGGGAGTTTGAAGCCGAAGTGGCCAAACTCGTTGGCGCCAACTACGCCCACGCCGTGTCGAGCGGTTCGACGGCGGCTCTTTGTGCTATGATTGCCGCCGGTGTTGGCGCGGGCGACGAAGTTATTGTGCCGCCGTTTACCTACGTAGCCACCGTTGAGGCCGTGTTGATGGCTGGTGCGTTGCCCGTTTTTGCCGACATTGATGAGACGCTTTGCCTGAGCGCCGAGGGTATTCGCAAGGCCATTACCCCACGCACTAAGGGTGTTTGTCTGGTGCATATGTGCGGGCAAATGGCCGATATGGACGGGATTATGGCTGTCATTAATGAGCATAACCTGATACTGGTCGAAGACGCGGGACAGGCGATGGGTGCGAGCTACAAAGGCGTATCGACGGGGCTGTGGGGTAAGACCGGCGCGTATTCGTTCGATTTTTTCAAGATTGCCACAGCGGGCGAAGGGGGCGTAATGGTCACCAACGACGAACAGGCGTACAGGTATGCCGATTCGTATTCCGACCACGGCCACGACCACATCGGCAGCAACCGGGGTATGGAAAAACACCCGATTCTGGGCTTCAACTACCGCATCAGCGAACTACACGCGGCTGTCGGTCTGGTGCAGACCCGCCGGGTTCCCGCCATTGTGGAGCGCAATAACATACTCAAAAAACGGCTTATGAACTCGCTGGGCGAGATTCCCGGCCTGTCGTTTGCCCATCTGCCTGACCCCGACGGCGACTCGGCTACGTTCCTCAACCTGCTGCTGCCCGATACCGACGCGGCCCAGCGTACTGTAGCTGAACTGAACGCGGCTGGCGTGGGCGGCTTCAACTACTGGTTCACGAATATGTACCACTTCATCAATCAGTGGGACCATATCAAGCACATGCACACGGCGTCGGCCCTGCCCATCGAGAAATTTGGCGTACCGCAGGATTACAGCAACCTCGATATTCCTCATGCCCAGGACGTAATTGGACGACTCATCTCGTTCGGCATCCGCGCCACCTGGAGCGACGACGAAGCCGATGCGCTGGCCGCCAACATCAGCGACGCTATCACGAAAGCGATTAGTGTGGAAGCGTAATCATTGTATGTCAACAATAGCCTTGCTCACCGAAATAACTTCATTACCTCCCGAATTACGCCGGGAGGTTGAGGATTTTGTTGCCTTTTTGCGTGCGAAAAAACAGCCGCAGCCGCTTGAAAAAGGTCAGTTAAAAGAACGTGAGTTCGGTTATGCAAAAGGTAAAGTGTGGCTTTCCGACGATTTCGACGCCCCCCTGAGCGATTTTGACGAATATATGTGATGGATTTATTACTGGATACACATGCGTTGCTCTGGTTTTATGGGGGAATTGCCTATTGGGTTGCCCCATATACTACGCCTGGAGACATTGCCTTATCATCACAAAGACCCTTTCGACCGGATCATTATTGTTCAGGCACTCGCCGAGCAAGTGCCGATTGTAACTAAAGACCTAATTTTCAGCGATTACGGAATAAACAGACAATGGTAAGTACAGCGACGCGACCGATTCATAAAAACTTCAAAGGCATCGAAAAAACCGTGTACGGACGCGGCAGCTTCGACCAACTGGCCGACATTTTGGCCCCTCACCGTACCGAGAACAACGGTTATTTCGTGTTTCTGGTCGATAACTATTTTAAAGGAAAACCCCTCGAAGGCCGCGTTCCGGCGCAGGAAAACGACTTGACGTATTACATCAGCGTAGAAGAACACGAGCCGACAACGGAGCAAATCGACACACTGCGCGATGAGATTCTGGCCAAAAAGGGCCTGCCGTCGGGGGTGGTGGGTATTGGGGGTGGCAGTATCATGGACATTGCCAAAGCCCTCTCGCTGATGCTGACCAACGAAGGGTCGTCAACGCTGTATCAGGGACTGAATCTCATCAAAAAGCCGGGTGTCTATCACGTGGGCGTACCCACCATTTCCGGCACCGGGGCCGAAGTGTCCATGACCGCCGTACTGACGGGGCCGGTGAAAAAGCTGGGCCTGAAATGCGAATGGACGGTCTTCAACCAGATTGTGCTGGACCCCGACCTGATCGCTACCGTACCGCGCAACTGGTGGTTCTATACCGGGATGGATACGTACATTCACTGCGTAGAGTCGGAAAACGGGCGAATGAACAACGCCTATTCGCACGCCTTTGCCGAGCAGTCCATGAAACTCTGCCGCGAGGTGTATCTGGGCGAAGGTTCAGGCCAAACGCCCGAAAACGACGACAAACTCATGGTGGCGTCATTGATGGGCGGTCTGAGCCTGACGTACTCTGAAGTGGGCGTTTGCCACGCACTAAGCTACGGCCTGTCGAAGATTCTGGGTACGCGCCACTGCTACGCCAACTGTCTGATTATGAATCAACTCGACGACTACTATCCCGAAGGTGTGGCGGAGTTTAAGCAGATGGTGGCGTACCACAACATTGACCTGCCGCAGGGTCTGGCCAAAGACTGGGACGACGATACGCTGACGAAAATGGCCGAGGTATCGTACAACCTGCCGCACATGTGGCTCCACGCCATCGGCGATAACTGGAAAGACGTCATCACGATTGATGGGTTGAAAGATTTGTTCCGGCGACTATGATTATCGGCATTATCCCCGCCCGCTACGGCTCCACGCGTTTTCCGGGCAAACCGCTCATCGACATCGGCGGTAAACCCATGATTGTGCGGGTACTGGAACAGGCGCAGCGTAGTTCGCTGGAGATGGTGGTCGTGGCTACCGATGATGAACGCATTGCCGATATAGTGAGGCAGGCCGGGGGGACGGTAGTGATGACCCGCTCGGACCACCCCAGCGGGACCGACCGCTGTTTCGAAGCGTATCAGCGACTGGTGGAGGACGGCCAGATTACCGATGAACCCGCCAACTATATCGTAAACGTGCAGGGCGACGAACCCTTCATCGACCCCGCGCAGATTGACGAATTGGTCCGTATGCTGGATGGTGCCGTTGAGTTGGCAACCCAGATGGCGTCGGTCGATTCGGCGGCCGTGCTGCACAGCGTCGGCGAGGCCAAGATTATCCTCAACGCGCAGCACGAGGCCCTGTACTTCAGCCGTCAGCCCATTCCGTTCCTGCGCCATGTGGCTCCCGAACACTGGCACGAACACCACGCTTATCACCGGCACGTGGGTCTTTACGCGTACCGCGCCGACGTGCTGGCCCGCATTACCGCATTGCCACCGTCCGCCCTCGAACGGGCCGAAGGGCTGGAGCAACTGCGCTGGCTCCAAGCCGGGTATCGCATCAAACTCATCGCAACCGCCTACCAGAGCCAGCCCGTCGATGACCCCGCCGACGTAGAACTTGCCCTGAAAAGCGCGGGGTATTTGTGAAGCCATGTCTTCCCACCACATTGTCCGCGACGAGCAGGAACCCGCGCTGCTGATTGCCAACGGCGAAGCCTGTCAATATGAGTTGCTTGGTCAGTTGCTGGAATGGAGCCCCATTGTGGTGGTGCTGGATAGTGCCATCTGGCGGGTGTTGGATCTTGGCATAAACATCGACGTATTGCTGGGCGACTTTGATCGCGGCTTAGACGTCGATGCGGTACGGGCGCGTCAGTACCCACTGGAGATTATTCACGCCCCCGACCAGAACAAAACCGATCTCGAAAAAGGCATTGAGTACCTCATAGAACGCGGCATCCCGGCGGTGAACATTGTCTGGGCTACCGGTCGCCGGGCCGACCATAGCATTACGAACATGACCAGCATTGTTCGCTACAAAGACCGGATCAGGATCGTGGTGCTGGACGATTACTCCAAAATCTTCCCGCTCGTGGGCCGCTTCGAGAAGTGGTACGAGGCCCATACGCCCCTGTCACTGATACCGGTTGGTACCGTTACGGGCGTCGAAACCACCGGCCTGACCTATAATTTGCACTACGAAACGCTGACCCTCGGCTACCGCACCGGCAGCAGCAACGAAGCGGCTCAGGATGGTTTTGTGAGCATCAGAGCCGCAACCGGCGACCTGCTCATCATGGAGTGTCAGGACTTATTAGGTTGACTGTCAGTGCATTAGTGTAGTTTAGTTTACTTTTGATTGTCTGCGTACCATTCGCGGAAGCTCTTTTTGGGCGGTTCGGGTAGTTCGCGGGCAATGGCCCAGGGGTTAATGGTGCCGTTGTGGCTCAGAGCGTAGGGCGTGCTGGCCAGCACCCGCCGGGCCACTTTGCCGAGCCGGGCGTAGAGTTTAGGACGCGCCAGTACCTGCGCCAGTGCCTGCATGCCCACGCGCTTGCCACGCGCCATGACTTTCTCTTGCCCCACAATTTGCCGCCACTTGTACAACTGGACATGAATGTCGATTTTGACCGGGCAAACGTCCGAACACGAGCCGCAGAGCGTACTGGCAAACGGGAGGGTGCTGTGCTTTTTCAGGTCCACATTAGGCGACAGAATCGAACCAATGGGACCCGGTACGGTATAGTCGTAGCTATGGCCTCCGCTGCGCCGATAGACCGGGCAGGTGTTCATGCAGGCTCCGCAACGGATGCATTTCAGCGACGCCCGGAAGTCAGGCCGCCCCAGTTGTTCTACCCGCCCGTTGTCCACAATAATGACGTGCAGTTCCTGACCGGCGCGGGGTTTATGAAAATGGCTGGTGTACGTAGTAGAAAACTGCCCCGTGGCTGAGCGGGCCAGCAAACGGGTATACACGCCGAGGTGTTCGAGTTTGGGGATGACCTTTTCGATACCCATACTGGCAATGTGTACCGGGGCCAGCGTGATGCCTAGGTCGGCGTTGCCTTCATTGGTGCAGACCACAAACCCGCCCGTTTCGGCAATGGCGAAGTTCACACCCGACAGGGCAATATCTGCTGCTACGAAGTGGCCACGCAGGTGTTGGCGGGCGGTTTCGGTCAGGAACTGCGGGTCGCTTTCGCCTTCGGGTGTGCCGAGGTGCTTGTGGAATATCCGGCCAACGTCCTCTTTTTTGAGGTGAATGGCGGGCAGGACGATATGGCTCGGCGGCTCGTCGTTGAACTGAATAATCCGCTCGCCCAAATCCGTATCAACCACCTCCACGCCATTCTGAATCAGATACGGGTTCAGGTGGCATTCCTCCGTCAGCATCGACTTGCTCTTGACTAACCGAATGGGCCGGTCAAGGTCGGGACAACGCTGTCTGGCAATCTGCAACACGATTTCGTTGTGTTCCTGTGCGTTGGCGGCCCAGTGTATGTGAATGCCGTTGGCGACGGCGTTACGCTCAAATTCGGTCAAATAATCGTCTAACCGGCTGAGGGCGTGGTTTTTGATTTGCGAGGCCAGTTCGCGCAGGTCTTCCCACTCGGGCAGGGCGTAGGCCATGCGGTCGCGCTTTTGGCGTACGAACCAGAGGGCACCGTCGTGCCAGGTGGTGCGGTCAACGTCGGCGGTAAATTTATCAGCGGCTTCAGAATGACTCATAATTCACGGGCTTTAACCAGTACGGGTTTACCATCTTTATCGGCAATGACCAGTTCGGCATCGTCGCGCTTAGCCTGCTCAATCACTTTCTGCACGGCACGGCGCATACCCGCCATCACTTGTTCTGTGGTAGGAATCGTTGTTTTCTCTTCAGCTATGTTCATGGCTCAGCATGGTTAACCAGGTTTCTACTTCCAACACATCGGTTGGTTGATACATTCCGCCCGTTGTCACGAGCTTCGGTTCCGGCTGCGAATTGTCGAATACTGTAAAGCGATCACAGACAAGGGTATACAGATTGGTCAGGTTCCACACGCTTCGACCATATCGGCGTTCAATAACTTCTGGCGGTATGTTATGACCACCGCGCGAAACCCGTTGCGCCACCCGTGTTTTTGACATATCTGCCGATGGTATCCAGAAATAAAACAGACTGACGGTGTAACCTATTTGTTGCACCCGACGAATCAATGAAACGTATGACCGGGTTGACAGCGTCGTTTCGAGCGCGAAGTCCACTTTCTGTTCCAGGAGATAATCGATACGTTTGAGCATCAGTCGCCCCGCTTCAAACGCTACCGACTCGACGTTGAATGGCGATAGACCACGCGCAATCTCGTCGGCATTCACAAACTCCTTCGTCTTCATAACTTCGGGTAACAGTGTGTAAGCAGCGGTTGTTTTTCCGGCACCGTTGGGTCCGGCCATGATATACAGGTTTGGCATGTTTACAGCGTACTGCCCGCCAGAATCTCAGCTATGTGCATGACGCGCAGGGGGAGTTTCTGGCGCCGGATTATGCCTTCCATATGCATCAGACACGATACATCGCCCCCGGTAATGACCTGCGCCCCATTTTTGAGGTGGTCGGCCACGCGGTCCTGCCCCATCCTGCCCGATACGGCGGCTTCCGACACGCAGAAGGCTCCGCCAAACCCGCAGCATTCGTCGTACCGGTCCAGCGTGATAAGTTCCAGCCCCCGCACCTGTGTCAGTAACTTACTTAGTTGGCTTTCCCGGTTTGGCGACTGTTCGGAGTCGGTACCGAGCCGCAGCCCGCGCTGCCCGTGGCAACTCTGGTGAATGCCTACCCGGTACGGAAATTCGGCGTCGAAGGTGGTGATGCCCAGCACGTCGGTCAGGAACTGCACGAGTTCGTAGGTTCGTTCGCGCACGTGCTGCACGGCGGGCGTTTGCTCGATGATGTTGAAGTGCTTGCGAACGTGATACACGCAGCTACCCGACGGGGCCACGATGTAGTCATAGTCGGCAAAGGTGCGGACGTAGTTTTCGTACACCGGAATCGAGTCCGACTCGCAGCCGGCGTTGGCCATTGGCTGTCCGCAGCAGGTTTGCGTCATCGGAAACGACACGGTCACGCCCGCCCGTTCGAGCAGCCGCATAGTAGCCACGCCCACCTGCGGGTAAAACTGGTCAACGTAACAGGGAATAAATAAGGCGACGTTCATAGTGTTAATGAGTGAATGAGCGAATTGTGAATGAGTGAATATCGCTTACGCAAGCAGGCTTCGCCGGAGGTATTCACTCATTCGCAATTCACTCATTCACTCATTGATTTAAGGCGAAAATCTGATTCATCAGGACCCACTTTTCGCCGGGTTTGGCAAAGGGCAGGGCCTGCTGGTATTGCCAGACGAATGTTTCCCATTCCTGCACGGCGGGATTGGCGGCATCGGCGGCTGCTTTGGCCGCAAACGAAAACGTATCGTCGGTGTCCATGCCCATAAACAGGCGGTTGCCTATCCGGTAAATTTCCATGTTCAGTACACCCGCTTCCCGAATACTCTGTTCAATTTCGGGCCGGAGCCGTTCGTGCAACCGTTCGTATTCGGCAATCAAAACCGGGTCGTCTTTTAGGTCGAGAGTGAGGTAATAGCGCATAAATGAAGCGTAAAATTATTGATCGGCTTACCTCTACTTACCCAATAGTACCAAAGTTGTAAAGTTACAGGGTTGTAAAGTTCCTCCGGTAAATCTCCGGCGTGAGCCAGCTTCACAACTCATTCTTAAGGGACAATCTCCGGCGGTACGTTGGCGCTGTACAAATCAGCGACCCGGACGCGGGAGCCCTGCATGGCGTAGTAAACGATGTAGGCAAAGCATATCAGCGGCACAATGAGTGCGTAGATGGGGCCATACGCAAACAAGGCACCGGCTACCAGTGGCATCAGGGCACCACCTACAATACTCATAATTACCAGCGACGACGCAATTTTAGATTCTGCGCCGAGGTTCTTGGTGGCCAGCGCGAAAATGGTCGGGAACATAATACTCTGGAAGAAGTAGGTGAAACTGAGCGCAATGACCGCCGTCAGGCCACCCGTCAGCATGGCCAGCGCCACCATCGCTACGGCTCCCATCGAAAATAGGGCCAGTACCCGGTTGGGTTTCATCCGCGTCATGAGCGCGGTACCTACAAACCGTCCCAGCATGAGCAGCACCAGCGCGAACGATGCGTGAAAACCCGCAATCTGCGTGGGCGAGAGATTCGCCGTACTGCCACCCGTCAGTGTGTTAATGGCGTTCATGTACCAGGTGGCAACAGCCCAGTGGTCATTGCGCGAAAAATCCAGTTTAAGGTCCACAAAATAGCCCCAGAGCGTAGCCTGAGCCCCTACGTTCACAAACTGCGCAATGGTGCCGAGGGCCAGATGCCGGTGCCGCAATACCCCCAGAATCGACATTTTACCCGCAGCCTGCTCTTCTTCAGCGCCTACTTCGGGCATTTTGGTGATGGCAAACAAGATCGTCACAAACGCAATAATCAACCCGACAACCAGATACGGCGTCTGCACCGAAAGAGCTTCCTGTACCCGGATGGCTTCGGCCTGCGCGGGGGCCATTGCCGTTAGCATTTCGGGTGTGTATTCGGTATCGGAGAAGATAAACAACGCGCCGATGATTGGCCCCAGAATAATACTGATGCCGTTGAACGACTGCGAGAAGTTCAGCCGCCACTCCGATTTTTCGGGGTCGCCGAGTACCGTTACGTAGAGATTAGCGGCCGTTTCCAGAAAAGCAATGCCGCAGGCCATCGTGAAGAGTGCGAACAGGAAAAAACTATAGACACGGGCATCGGCAGCGGGATAGAACAGAAACGCCCCCCCGCCGTAGAGCAGCAACCCCAACAAAATGCCGCGCTTGTAGCCGAAGCGACGCATGACGTAGCCCGCGGGCAGGGCCATGAAAAAGTAGCCGAGGTAAAACGCAAAATCGACGATACCCGCCTGAAAGCGATTGAGGTCGAGCGCAATCTGAAACTGCTTGATGAGCGACCCGTTGAGACTGTTGGCCAGTCCCCACAGGAAAAACAGACTGGTAACAAGTGCGAAGGCAATGCCGTAATTACCGGTAGACTGACCGGGTTTGATTTTTGCGGAAGAGGTAGAAGGTCCGAGGGCCATAAAGAAAAGGGAGTAGAGGGAAGAAAAGGGAGTAGGGGAAAGAAAAGGGAGTAAGGGGAGGAGAGGAAGAAAAAGCAACGTTACGGAAAATTTACCCGGTAATGGCCCGGTCAAGATGCGTGTAGCCGCCGTCGACGTGAATTAACTGTCCGGTGGTGTGGCTGGAGCGGCTGGAGAGCAGGAATACAACCGTATTGGCAATCTCGCCGGGCGTAGTCATCCGCTGCCCAAGGGGAATTTTAGCGGTTATGTGCCGAAGCGTTTCATCGGGATTAGGCAGGGTTTTTAGCCAGTTCTCGTACAGGGGTGTCCAGCATTCGGCTACGATAACAGCGTTGACCCGGATGCCGTAGGGGAGGAGTTCAACGGCCCATTCGCGGGTGAGGGCATTCCGGCCACCGTTGGCGGCTGCGTAGGCCGAGGTACCACCCTGCCCCGTCTCGGCCACTTTGGAGCCGATATTGACAATGGCCCCCCGCGATTTTTTCAGGGCGGGCAGGGCGTGGTGTGCCATCAGATAATAGTGTACCACGTTCTTGTGCAGCGAGGCCATAAACCGCTCGTAGTCGCCGGTTTCCAGCCCTACGCTATCGTTCTCACCCGCGTTGTTCACCAGCCCGTCGATACGCCCAAATCTGGCCAGTGTTTGCGCTACGGCCCGTTTGCAGTCGTCGGGGCGGGTTAGTTCGGCCACAATCTGGTGTGTCCGGCTGCCAATGGCCGTAATGATTTCAACCATGCGCTGATTGTCGGCTTCGTCGCGCCCCACAATAACCGGAATGGCACCTTCGGCGGCCAGCAGGGTGCTGATGCCTTCGCCAATGCCCCGCGCCCCGCCCGTGACAATGATGATTTTGTCCTGTAAGTTTAGATTCATGTGAAAAAGAATTGGACACAGAGTTACACAAAGAAGCACAGAGTTCCGCAGAGAAAAATCTTTCTCTCATCAAAAAAACTCAGTGAAACTCTGTGCTTCTTTGTGTAACTCTGTGTCCCAAAAGAAAAACCTCATGTATCAGACTACCCACAACCAGACCATTGATTTTACTGCCGAAGGCCCAACGCTGAACGGCGAACCGTTTGCTTGGGATTTGGTGAAGCTTAATGACCGAATGTTTCACATCATCCGCAACGATCGATCTTTTACTGCCGAAGTACTGGACCTGAACGCGGCTGACAAAACCGTTCGACTCAGCGTGAACGGGCATATTCATGACATCAAACTAAAAGACCGTTTCGATCTATTGCTCGAAAAAATGGGCATCGCCAATGCTGCGACGGCTAAGGTGAGCAATCTTAAAGCACCCATGCCCGGTTTGGTGGTTGGTATAAACGTGCAGCCCGGCGACGTGGTGCAAAAGGGCGACAGCCTGTTTATTCTGGAAGCGATGAAGATGGAAAACGTGCTGAAAGCGCCCACCGATGCCACCATCAAAACCATCCGCAGCCAAACCGGCGACCGAGTCGAGAAAGGGCAGGTACTGGTTGAGTTTGTGTAAAAAAGGGTGTAAGGGGTAAAAGGGATGGGGGGTAAGGTACCGTGCCCATGTCAGCCCGTTACCATGCACACCCTACACCCGTTACCCCATTTTCCCCTATCTTTGCCCCCGCAAAAACGTTCCCCCATGACATCAGCAAAATACAAACGAATTCTGCTCAAGCTGAGCGGAGAGGCTTTGGCCGGACCCAGCGGTTACAATATCGATCCCGCCGTGCTGGAAAAGTACAGTCAGGAAATCAAACAGGTAACCGAACTGGGCGTACAAGTGGCCGTTGTGATTGGGGGTGGCAATATTTTTCGGGGGGTATCGGGCGAGCGGTCGGGTATTGACCGGGTACAGGGAGATTATATGGGTATGCTCGCTACGGTCATCAACGCCATGGCCATCCAGAGTTCTCTGGAAAAACACGGGCTGTACACCCGGGTCATGTCAGCTATCAAGATGGAGCAGGTTTGCGAACCCTACGTGCGTCGGCGGGCGGTGCGGCACCTCGAAAAAGGCCGCGTTGTTATTTTCGGTGCCGGTACGGGAAGTCCTTACTTTACTACCGACACCACGGCCAGCCTGCGGGCCATTGAGATTGAAGCCGATGTTGTGCTGAAAGGAACCAAAGTCGATGGTGTTTATAGTGCCGATCCGGTAAAGGACCCCACGGCCACGCGTTATTCCGAAATTTCGTTCAGCGACGTCTATGAAAAGAAACTGAGCGTAATGGACCTGACCGCCTTTACGCTTTGCCAGGAAAATAACCTGCCCATTATCGTGTTTAATATGAACCAGCCCGGCAGTTTGCTCCGCGTAGTGCAGGGCGACTCAAGTGCCGGAACCTTAATTAAATGAGTCGCGATTTCTTTGTCATGCTGATCGGTACGCCGAATCGGAAGGAAGCATCTTCAATCAGCATTTGTTTTACACACTAAAACCTACTGCCGAAGATACTTCCTTCGTCAGCATGACAAAAACATGGAAGAGATTGAGTTATTCCTTGATGATGCGCAGGATACGATGGAGAAGGCGCTCAAGCACCTATCCATCGAACTGACTAAAATCCGCGCCGGTAGGGCTTCGACCCAGATGCTCGACGGCATTCAGGTTGAATATTACGGTGTCATGACGCCCCTCAACCAGGTGGCTGCCGTTAACACACCCGATGCCCGCACCATTGTGGTGAAGCCGTTTGAGAAGAAACTCATTGGCGAGGTTGAAAAATCCATCCGAAACTCCAACATCGGCCTGAATCCTAACAACGATGGTGAGCAAATCCGGCTGAGCGTACCGCCCCTGACCGAAGAACGCCGGCGCGACCTGCTCAAGAAAGTAAAGCAGGAAGTAGAAACGGCCAAAGTGAACGTGCGTAATATCCGCAAAGACAGCAACGACAGCATCCGCAAACTGACCAAAGAGGGCGTTTCGGAAGATGCCGTCAAGATTGGCGAAGAGCGCGTTCAGAAGCTGACCGACTCGTTCGTGGCCCGCGTTGATGAGGTCTACGAGATGAAAGAGAAGGATATTCTGGTGGTGTAATAACCGACGTAGTTTTAGCTATTTTTCTCAAACCGGCTGTACCTCACGTATGGCCGGTTTTGTTTTTCCACAGCGTTTTTGGTCTGTTATCATACAGGCCGGTGATCGTCAGCAGCGTTTCCAGTGTAAAGCAACACGACTGCCATCAGCCAGACATAAAGCGCTGCAGGCCATGTGATTTACGGTCGGCGTTGCGGAAGCTGCTCCCGAAAATACGTCGTGTATCGGATGGCCTCGGCATGTAGCAGGTGGATGCCGTCGGTAGTGCCGTAGGGAGATTTGGGGAGTGGAATGAAGTAATAGCCGGGACCCGAAAACGTGGTCATCACAGCCTGCCGAACGGATGTTGGGGTAGGTAAACGCTGCAATCGGTAGTCGGATGGCATGGCAAAGAAAATAATAGTCGTGCCCGCCCGGCGCATTGGTTCGAGATAGAATTGCGCCCGGGCGAGTAAGTGGTGGAGCGTATCGGCAGGAATAGGCTGCTGCATGAGGGGTGCCATCTGAGCGACGATTTTTGTCAGTAATGACGTGTCGGCATTCAGCGCTGTTTTGGGAACAATTACCTGGTTGCGCCCGTACTGCCAATCGCGAAGGAGCGCTTTTACGACCCCCACGGGCTGGTACTTCAACTGCAGAAACGGTAAATATCGTTTCAGATCCAACCGGGCTGAATCGGTGAGGGCCAGTAGGTCGGGTTCGGTGGGGTCCTGACGGGCCAGCGTGTTTATTTCTACCAGAAGAACGCTGGGATATTGTTTTCGGGCGGCTACCAGCCGAAGCCCTTCGAGCGAGGACTGCCCGGCCAGGCTGAGGTTGTACAACCGGTTAGACGTACCGTTTACTATCAGCCGTTCACTCATCGATGAACCCACAATGACGGTGTCATACCGGGCCCGGGTATCGTACAGATAATCTTCGGCTTTGATTACGTTGCGCTGGGCGGTGGTTTGAGCCGTTCGGGAAATAGCCGGGCCAGCCCAGTAGATGAATGCCGTGTACAAAACCAGCAGCGTACCCGTAATGAACAGCGATCTGCGTATCATTAGAATTGAAAGTAGATGAATGTTCCTGATGAACCTTTGTTCGTAATAATCAAAAACAGCAGCAGGCCGAAGGTTACCGTATCAACGTTTTGAAACCGACCACACAGCCTGTTATTAGCCCCGATAGCCCGTTCTCGCAGGAGGTAATGGGCGTGGTACAGGACAACCGGAATAGTATAACAGCCAATAAACCAGATAGTAAGCATATCGTTAGGTTTATGCAGATTAGCGGCTAATGCCCGCAGGTAGGCCCAGACGTGCGAGAAATCAGGCAATCGGAACAACAGCCAGGTCATGGTCACGTAACCAAAAACAAGCCCTACCCGCAATACCCGCCAGCCCCTCACGTGCCGGTGATCGATGCGGTCGCTCACGAACCGTTCGGCGGCCAGGGCCAGACCATGTGCCAGGCCCCAAATGGCATAGCTCCAGGCGGCCCCGTGCCACAGCCCGCCCAGTACCATCGTTGCCATCAGGTTCAGGTAGGTACGTACCTGCCCATACCGGTTGCCCCCCAGGGGAATGTACAGATACTCGCGCAGAAAACTCGACAGCGACATATGCCATCGTCGCCAGAATTCAGCAAACGAAGCCGAGATGTATGGAAAATTGAAGTTGACAGGAAACTGGTAACCAAACAGCGCAGCCAGTCCCAGCGCAATAAGCGAATACCCCGCAAAATCGGCAAAAATCTGCATCGAATACCCTAATAGTAGCATCAGCAGTGTGAGCGACGATAGCCCCTCAAAGTAGGGGTAGGTCATCAGTACTGTGTGGTCTTTGAGGTTGTCGGCCACGACCATCTTCAGAAAATAGCCCAGGACCAGCGTTCTAAAACAGTATTCCCACCGAACGTCGGCCAGGCGTTTGGGGCCAATCTGGGGCAGGAAGAAATGCGCTTTTACAATGGGGCCAGAGACTAACTGCGGAAAAAATCCTTTGAAAAACAGAACCGTCTGCGCGTGTTTTATAATGTTTCGGGCAATGAGCGACCGGTAGGCGGGTATGTCGCGGTTGCGGTACGTGTCGACCAGTAAACTGATCCCCTGAAAGGTGAAAAACGAGATGCCAATGGGCAATGGTAAACTAATCAGCCACGCCCCGACCTCATTGGCCGGGGGCAAAAATGTATGACCCAGCAATGGTCCGTACTTAAAAAAAAGAAGAATGCTGAGATTAGCTATAACCCCCCAGGTGGCATGAAACTTACGCAGCCCAACACGCCCATAAATCACCAGATAACTCGATACGATGTTTATACCCACCGACAGCAACAATAGCCAAAGCAAGTTGGCCTGGCCGTACGCGTAAAACAACAGGCTGGCTCCGATCAGGATCGGTACCTGCCACCGCCGTAATATTGGTGAATAGTATAGGAAGGTGGTAACTAAAACTAAAGCAACAAACTCAGGATTCGTGAATAACATGCTAGCAGTATCGGATAACTAATTCATTCGCAGCGAAAAGGATGCTGCTATTTAGTGAGTGAAAACGAGAGAAAGGGCGGCCACGCCAATGATACGAAAGGCCTGCCCTGGCAGACTATTGCGCCAAATACCCGGTATGCCGTAGGCTTGCCTCAACGATGACGCTGCAATTTATTCAAAAAGGATAATCAGGTAGCAGAAAAGGCCAAAGTAAACGCCCGCAACGCCTGCAAAGACACCAACGACAGCATCCGCAAACTAACCAAAGAAGGCGTATCGGAAGACGCCGTCAACGCTGGCGAAGAGCGCGTACAGGAACTGACCGACTCGTTCGTGGTCCGCGTTGATGAGGTCTGTGAGATGAAAGAGAAAGACATTCTGGTGGTGTAATGGCCCGCTGGCCTTTATGCCCGAATCGATAGTTTTGTAGTCAGAACGCCGACTGTAGCCACGCAGTCGGCGTTTTGTGGGTAAAAGCTGAGGGACTTGTCGTATGCTGATCAGGGGGCTGGTATTTATGTCTAAATAGTAAATTTGCGGGATGTTTCGGGGGAATTTACAGTACTTTACGGTGAGTATTTTTCTTCGTTCTCTTACCTAACTAGCTTTCTTGCATGCGTTTTTTACAAATCTTCCTTTTGAGTCTGTGTAGTGTCATGGCCGCGCAGGCCCAAGTCAATACCTCTGTTCTCTCCCAGACGGGCAATGCCCAGTCGGCCATCGTGGTGCAGGGTGGTAGTGGCCAAAACTCGACCATCACCCAGATCGGTGAGAGTCAGACGGCTACGGTATCGCACTCGGTTCAGAGCAACACGGCCACGATCACCCAGGCCAACAGTGCAACAGGCAATATAGCCTCCGTGGTGCAGAGCGGTACGGCTAACACGGCTACTCTCACCCAGGTAAACGGCAGTATCAGTAATACAGCTACTCTTGGCCAAACCGGAAACAGTAACTTCGGCACTATTGCGCAGGGATTCAGCAGCTATACCAACACGGCGGGCATTACCCAGGCCGGAAACAGCAACACCGCCACGGTGACTCAGCAGAATGGTGCTATCAGCAACACCGCCACCGTAGGCCAGACGGGTAATCTGAACGTAGGAACGATCTCCCAGCAGTTTGGCCCTATGACTAATATAGCTGGTATTACCCAGGCGGGGAACAGCAATACAGCCACCGTTACGCAGGAGTCGGGGGCAACCAGTAACACGGCGACCATTGGTCAAAACGGCAATCTGAACGTAGGGAAGGTCTTCCAGCAGCTTGGCTCTGTCACCAACACTGCAGGCATTGCCCAGGCGGGGAACAGCAACACCGCCACGGTGACTCAGCAAAATGGTGCCACCAGTAACACGGCGACCGTAGGGCAGACAGGCAATCTGAACGTTGGAACGATCTTCCAGCCGCAGGGAGCCAACACCAACACCGCAGCTATCACCCAGGCAGGGAACAGCAATACAGCCACAGTAACACAGGGGTCAACGGCGTCTGACAACAGGGCTATCATTGGCCAAAACGGAGATTTGAACGTAGGAACGATCTCCCAGCAGTTCTCCAGCTTCACCAGTACCGCAGGTATTACCCAAGCCGGGAACAGCAATACGGCCACCGTGACGCAGGAATCCGGAGCTACCAGCAACACGGCGACGGTGGGTCAGTCAGGCAACCTAAACGTAGGGAAAGTCTCCCAGCAGTTCTCCAGCTTCACCAATACGGCGGGTATTACCCAGGCGGGGAACAGCAACACAGCCACCGTGACCCAGCAGTCGGGTGCCACCAGCAACACCGCCACCGTGGGCCAGACGGGCAATCTCAATACGGGCACGATCCTCCAGCAAAACGGTCCGGTCAATAACCTGGCAGGCATTGCCCAGGCAGGGAACAGCAACACCGCCACCGTTACCCAGCAATCCGGAGCTACCAGCAACACCGCCACCGTGGGCCAGTCAGGCAATCTCAATACGGGCACGATCCTCCAGCAAAACAGTCCGGTTAATAATCTGGCCGGCATTACCCAGGCTGGAAACAGCAACACCGCCACGGTGACTCAGCAAAATGGTGCTATCAGCAACACCGCCACCGTAGGCCAGACGGGCGACCTGAACCTGGCCACCGTGGCTCAGCAGAGCACCAGCTCGACCAACACCGCCGGCATTAGCCAGAACGGCCAGAGCAATACCGCCACCGCCACCCAGCGGCAGGGAGCCAGCAACAACACAACCAGCATCACCCAGCGCAACAACCAGAACCGGGCCACCACCCTCCAGCAGAACAGCAGCGACTTCAATAAAGCCGTCATTACCCAGCGCGACCTGCGTAACACCGCTACTATTAACCAGACCGATGGGTCCCAGTCTAACTCGGCGACGGTGGGGCAGTCAGGCCAGGACAACACAGCCATCGTTAATCAGGCCAACAACAGCACCAGCAACGTGGCCGGCATAACCCAGAGTGGCAACGGCAACACGGGCGACATTACCCAGCAGTTCACCACCGAAACCAGCCAGGCCTTCATCACCCAGGCCGGTACGTCGGGTACGGCAACCATCAACCAGAGTAACTTTCTGACCGGCGCCAAAGCCTACATCAATCAGGGCGCGAATGGTACGGGCAACGTGGCCGTAATCACTCAGGAAGGTAGCGGTAGCTTCGGTACGCTCAGCGGCATTAACTCGGCCACCATTAATCAGAATCTGAGCAGTACCGGCAGCAGCAACTCGGCAACGGTCGTGCAGGGCTTTGGCACCGGGGCCAACACCGCGCTTGTCTCGCAGGAAGATGGCCAGAACGTCACTAAACTCGATCAGCGGGGTATAGGCACCAACCAGGCCGTCATCAGTCAGCAGGGCGTTGGCAATGGCGTGTACGGGTTAGGTGGGGTAGGTACGTTTGCCACGCAGGTGAGCACCGCAGGTGACCCTAACGTTTTGACCGTAAGTCAACAGGCCGGGGGCGGAGTAGCCAACACGGCCCTTGTAGGTCAGAACGGGGCGGGCAACGTCACCACCATTATCCAGACGGGGATAATGCCGTAATAAGCCGCCACTGGCAGAAAAGTTATACCATGAAGCGGTACCGGTAGATCTACCGGTACCGCTTTTTTGGGCTTATGGCGGTTGCATCGCCATTCTGAACCGTTCCGGGCGCGAACGCTGTTACCATTGCTGAACGCCCCAATCAATACGCTTACGTGAATCAGCAACCCCCCAAGCCCGTAACTCCAGCCGCACTGGCCTCCGCCGATAAACCGTCAGAGGCCAGTGCGCCGGTTATCGGGTCGCCAAATCCTGTGTCATCAACGACCGAAAAAGCATCCGAAATTGTCGTTCCAACACCAGCGTCAGGCACACCAGCGGGTACCGGAGCGCCGACCGGTAAGATTTTTGACTGGGCTGTTCTTCGGCGGTTGTATGGGTTTATCGGGCCGTACCAGGGGCGGTTTTATTGGCTGGTGGGTATCATCATGCTGTCGGCCTGTCTGGCACCCGTAACGCCCCTGCTCATTCGCTATACCATTGACAATGTCATTGCCAGCGGGAAGGGCGATCAGTTGCTGACCATGCTCATGATTATGATTGGTGTGCTGGTAGTACAGGCCTTGGTGCAGTTCCTGAACACCTACCTGTCGGGCTGGCTGGGACAGTACGTCATCCGCGATGTGCGGGTGCAGCTGTACCGGAAAATTTTGCAGCTCCGGCTCAAATTTTTCGATAATACGCCCATCGGTCGGCTCGTGACCCGCGCTATTTCCGATATCGAAACCCTGGCCGATGTGTTCAGTCAGGGTATGGCCGCCATTGCGGGCGACATCCTGCAACTCGTACTGGTCATTGCCGTGATGGTCTACACCGACTGGCGGCTGGCCCTCATCAGTTTGTCCACGATTCCGGTCATGCTCATCAGCACGTATGTGTTCAAGGAAAAAATTAAGGTATCGTTCAATGAGGTGCGGACCGCGGTAGCCAACCTGAACTCGTTCGTGCAGGAACACATCACGGGCATGAACATCGTGCAGATATTTGGTAGTGAGAAAATTGAAGCCGAAAAATTCCGGGACATCAACAAAGAACACCGCGACGCCAACATCCGCTCCATCTGGTATTACTCCATTTACTTTCCTGTGGCCGACATTATCTCGGCGGTGGCGGTGGGTATGGTAGTCTGGTACGGTGCGCGGCAGGTACTGCTGACCGACGTGTCGTTCGGGACCATCACGGCCTTCATCATGTTCATCAACCTGTTCTTTCGCCCCATTCGCCAGCTTGCCGACCGGTTCAACACGCTGCAAATGGGTATCGTCAGCACCGACCGGATCATCAAACTTCTGGATAGTGATGAGTTCACTACCAATGACGGGACGCTCGTACCCAAAACGCTGCGGGGCGATGTGACTTTCGACAACGTCTGGTTTGCCTATAACGACGAAGACTGGGTCCTGCGCGACATCTCGTTCCGGGTCAACGCGGGCGAAACCGTCGCGTTTGTAGGTGCCACCGGAGCCGGAAAGTCGTCTATTATTAACCTGCTTAGCCGGTTTTACGATATTAACAAAGGTAAGATTACCATCGACGGCGTTGACGTTCATCAGTACGAACTGGGCGAACTCCGCCGGAATATCGGCGTGGTGTTGCAGGACGTCTTTCTGTTCTCCGATACCATTGCCAACAACATCACCCTCGGCGATGAACGCATCAGCCGCGAAAAAATGGTCGAAGCGGCTAAACTTGTCGGTGTTCACAACTTCATTGAGCAATTGCCGGGCGGCTACGACTATAATGTGCAGGAGCGGGGGGCTACGCTGTCGGTGGGGCAGCGGCAGTTGATTTCGTTTGTGCGGGCTATGGTGCAGGACCCAAAAATCATTGTACTGGACGAGGCTACTTCATCGGTCGATACCGAGACGGAGGAGATGATTCAGGATGCCATTGACAAACTCATGAACGGGCGTACTGCCATCGTCATTGCCCACCGGCTCAGCACCATCCAGAAAGCCGATAACATCATTGTCGTTGATAAGGGCCGAATTGTAGAGCAGGGCACCCACGACGAACTGTTGCGGCAGGCCGGTGCTTACGCCAACCTGTACCAGATGCAGTACAAAGAAATGGCTTGATTTATTCCTGCTTGCCAATGCTCATCATGATCTTGTCGATACGGCTCTTGTCCATATCCACGATCTCGAAGCGGTAGTGGTGCCAGGTAAAGATTTCGCCGGTTTTGGGAATGTCTTTGATGATATGAAGGGCAAAGCCACCGAGCGTGTCGAAACCGGTGAGTTCGCGCCGGTCATGCGTGGAGAGGGATATACTGAAATACGACAGAAAGTCTTCGAACGGCAGCTGCGCATCGATCAGGAAGCTGCCGTCTTCGCGCGGCTGAATCTCATAATCAGACTCATCTTCGTCGTTGATGTCGCCCACGAGTGCATCTAGGATATCGTTCAGCGTTACAAAGCCCAGAACCCCCCCATATTCATCCACAATTATACCTACGTACTGTTTGCGTTCGCGAAACCGTTCCAGCACCTGATAAGCGCGGTTGTTTTCGGGAATGAACAATACATCGCGTTTCATGTCGATCAGGCGCGTCAGTTCCACATCGAGGTCGGTGCCGAGCAGGTATTTGGTATAAATCAGGCCCACCACCTCGTCGACCCCACCGTTGCAGAGCGGAAACACAGAGTGGCGATTTTCCAGAATCTTGGCGCGGTTTTCGGCGGGTTCATCCTGAAGGTCGAGATAGACAATCTCCTGCCGGTTGGTCATCAGCGAGGTAATGCGCCGGTCGCCAAGCAGAAATACGTTCTGTACAATCTCCTGCTCGATCTCCTCGATTGATCCGCCCGACGTGCCTTCCTGCACCAGACTCTTGATTTCGTCTTCGGTAACGATGCTTTCGTCGGGTTTTATCCCCAGGATTTTGATGAGCAAATCGCTCGAGACGGTTAGCAGCGCAATAAATGGAGACGTAACTCTGGAAAGCATAATCATGGGCGCGGCCATCGTTTTGGCTATGCCTTCGGGGTTGGAGAGACCAATCCGTTTGGGCACCAGTTCGCCCAGCACCAAGGACAGGTACGTAAGCAGCAGCAATACCAGCACTACGGCAATGGAGTGGGCATAAGGCTGTAAAATAGCCACCTGCGCTACCATGTTTTGCGCGTCGGTGGTCAGTTTATCGCCCGAGAAAATACCAAGCAAAATGCCGATCAGCGTAATGCCGATCTGTACCGTCGACAGAAAACGATTGGGCGAACTGGCCAGGTCGAGAGCCACCTGCGCCCGGCGGTCGCCGTTTTTGGCAGCGGCTTCGAGCCGGGACTTGCGTGAAGAAACTAATGCAATTTCTGACATCGAGAATACGCCGTTCAGGATGGTCAGTAACAGAATAATAAGGATTTCCACAGAGGAATAAATTGACTGGCTGCAAAAATAACGAAACCGCGCCGTAATCGGTTGCGCCGTAATCGGCTACACCGCTATCAGACGCGGCAGTAGATGGGGTAATATAACTCAATGGACTGGCCAACCGACTACTGCCCTGCAATATGCAACTGGCTTTCGTTACTTTTGCAGCCTATACTGCCCCTCGCTCAAAATGATTGTCTTTATCAATGATCGTCCTATCCGGCTGGTTGGTGCCAAAGTAGCCGCCCACCGCATAGGATACCCCGATCAGTCAGACTCAGCCATAACACCCGATTACGACCAGATTCTGGACGCCCGGCTCGAAAGTCTCAAAGAAGACGCCCTACACGGACACCTGCTGGTGCTGAATGCAACGCCGGCCACAGTCGGGAAACTGCTGCTGCTACAAAAAGCCGATGCCAACCGCCTGCTTTCCGTTACGCTGGGCTGCCTGGACAAGGAAGACTGCGAAGCGGCTATAAAAAAGCCGTTCAGAATCAGCAGGGCCGCCGGGGGTGTTGTCGTGAAAGACGCCAAAAACCTGCTGATTTTTCGGCGCGGTAAGTGGGACCTGCCCAAAGGGAAACTTGACGAGGGCGAATCGTCACGGAAGGCTGCCGCCCGCGAAGTGGCCGAAGAAACGGGGGTGCGAGTGCTGGTGGGGGAGCGAATCTGCACGACCTGGCACGTTTACACCCTCGACGGCAACCGGATCCTGAAGCGCACCAAATGGTACCGGATGAGCGTCATTGACGACAACCGTATGGCTCCGCAGGCAGAAGAAGACATCGAAAAGGTGGAGTGGCTCAACCGGCGCGATACACTGCTGGCCCTCACCAACTCATTCAGTTCCATTCGCTACGTAATGGAAATCGCCAACCAGAGAGTTGTAAAGTTGTAAAGTCATAAAGTTGGCTGACGCGAGGGGAATCCGGCGTCAGCCAACTTTATGACTTTACAACTTTTTAATCTTGTACGGTAAAAAGTCATCTACATTCTGACCGTAGCGATGCAGGTCGCGGATGATGCTCGAACTGATGGGGGCGAGACTGGGCGAGGTGATCAGAAAAACGGTTTCTACTTCCTCGTATACAAACCGGTTTACCTGCGAGATGCCGTTCTCGTACTCAAAATCGGTGGTGTTGCGCAGCCCCCGCAGCAGAAACCGCGCGCCCTGTTGCCGGGCTACGCTGGCCGTCAGGTCATCGTAGCTAATGATGCGCACGGCGGGTTCGTCGGCAAAGGCTTCTTCGATTAACCCAATCATTTGCTCGAGCGGAAAATACCGCTCTTTACGGGCATTACGGCCAATACCAATAATGATTTCATCGAACAGCCGCAGCCCCCGCCGAACAATATCTTCGTGGCCTTTGGTAAACGGATCGAACGACCCTGGAAATAAAGCAATACGCATAGTTAATTGTGAATTGTGAATGATATAATAAGTGAATATGGCTGACGCCGAAGGTATTCACTCATTTACTCACCGGGACGCCGGACCGTCATAATTCGCTCATTAAAGAGAGTCCATACAGGGCCAGGTACCGGTGGTCGGGCAATTCGGTAAACTCGGCGGTAGCGTTGAGGTTGGGTGGTACTGAGCCAAAGGTGAGATTGGGCAGGAAACGACCCAGCTCTGTATATGCATCGGCGAAGGGCGTAATCTCACCGTAGAGGTTAACGGCTGTTGTTTCGGGCAATAGCTTTAGCTCGTCCAGCACATACAGCACGTAATACGTCAGGTCCTGCGCGTTTCGGTACCCAACGCGGTTGCAGTAGCGCAGCGTTTGCTGGTGTCGGTAGATAATCGTAACGAACTCATCTTCAAAATACAGCCATACCTGATCGGGCGCGAGGGTATGGCGGGCCAGGCTGGCCGTAGCCCACAGCAGACCGTCTGTTTGCTGTACGAACGTGATGGGTTGTAATGGGTACATCTCGGCAAAGAAATCAGCGACCGGATGTTCCAGACTAAAAACCGACAGGAACCCTTCGTCATGGTGCGCATAGACGTGCGCAAACTCATGAGGCAGGAGGTCGCCCCCGCGCATCAGCGTCAGGTAACTACCGGCATACTCTTTCCGAAACAACGACGCTGGTACCAGTGTAAACGTAGATGAGTTGACCGCCACCCGGATGCCCTGCCACGGACCTGCCGATAATACCGGATGCTCACGGATGAGAGCGGGTAGCAGCCCGGTGAGCAAGTGGTCATTGAGTAGCGACGGAAACGTATAGTCTTCCAGTACACAAACCTGACGCCGGGCGTTTTGTACCAAAAACCGAAAACGATCGCGCCCAACTTCTACACAGAGAATAGACCCGTTGGTTTGCGAGGACTCGAATGCGTTGGCGCCAATAGTTACGGTAGGCACGGGCGACACGGTAGTTTCCACGATTCAGGACATCAGATTAGCGTGAGAAGATTACAATTGTCAGGTACGGGGTAAGTATCCCCGGAGTTTAAACACGTCATCGAGCGAGTGGCAGTACGAAAAGAGTGCGTGGCGTTCGTGAGGAGGGAAGGCTTTAATTTCGTTGAAGGTCATGAGCCGCACCTCGTCAATAATCTGCTGGTCGGTAGCCATTTCAGGATCAAAACCGGTCTGCAACGTACCTCCTACAACCCGCACTTTGAAAAATAACTCGATCGCGTGCAGGGGAGGTTTCATGAACTCATGGACAAACAGCAACTCGTCTGTTAAAACAATCAGGCCCGTTTCTTCGGCGAATTCCCGCGCCAGCGCATCGGGAGCCGCTTCGCCAAACGCTGCCCCGCCCCCGGGAGGGCACCAGAACGTATTGGTGGGGCCAATGCCTCGGTGACGTACCATCAGCAGTCGATCATCTTTGCGGTACAATCCACAAACGCGCAGTCGCAGCCGGTTGCCGTACAGGTTTACCACATCCATAATTAACTATGAGTTGACTTACGTACATGAGTTGACCTGTGCCAGCCTATACGCGTAAGCTAACCCATACCCGCACCGGCGGTCCGGTCATAACTCAATACGGGCTTCCCGAGATGTAGCTTTCCAGCGAGGCAATGCGGGTTTTCTGGTCGCGGATAATGGCGGCTACTACGTCGTTGATAGAGATGATGCCGATGAGTTTGTCGGCCTCCATAACGGGCAGGTGCCGGATGTGCCGGTCTGACATGATGACCATGCACTCCTCAAGCCGCTGATCAGGTCCGATGGTGATGACGTTGGGTGTCATTACGTCCGAGACCGGCGTATCGTTGGAGTGGCGGTCCTGGAGAATGATTTTACGGGCGTAGTCACGTTCGGAGAAAATGCCCGTTAATTTATCTTCGTCAACGACCATCACGGCGCCGATGTTTTTCTCGGCCATGAGTTTGAGGGCCTCCAGTACGCTCTGATCCGACGTAACGGAATAGAGTGCGTTGACGTTTTTGCCTTGTAAAACTTGTCTGATATTCATCGGCATAATAGGGTTTAGTGGGAGGGTGAAGGTAAACAGAAATTTCGTAAATTAGTAGCATGAACGAAACCCAAACGGCTGCGCAGTTGCTGGCCAAACGTTTCCCCTTTAGACCCACGCCCGGTCAGGTCCAGTTCTTTGAGCAGATTGGTGCGTTCATAACTCCCGAAGACGTTGAACATTACCGAGATTGCTTCCTGCTGCGCGGATACGCCGGAACCGGCAAAACCACCCTCGTTGGTACGCTCATTAAAGTCCTGCCCAAATTTGGCCTGAAATCCGTTTTGCTGGCTCCCACGGGCCGGGCGGCCAAAGTCATGTCGGGCTATGCCAAGAAGTCAGCGCAGACGATTCACCGCAAAATTTACCGGCAGGTGGCCGATCCCGGCTCCGGTAGTCTGGCGTTTCAGCGGCAGAAAAACTACCACGAAAACACCCTGTTCATCGTCGATGAAGCGTCGATGATTTCCGACGAAGCCGATTTTGGCGGCAAGGGCCTGCTCACCGACTTGATTGATTTTGTGTTCGAAAACGATGGCAACAAACTCCTGCTCGTGGGCGATACGGCGCAGCTGCCGCCCGTGGGCCGTGACCTCAGCCCCGCCCTGGACCGGGGGTTTCTGGCCGCTCAGTTCGATATGACCGTGCGTGAACAGGAACTGACCGAGGTTATGCGGCAGGATGAGGAGTCGGGTATTTTGCACAACGCCACCGGCCTCCGCACCCTCCTCTACGACCCCATCAACGGCCCGGCGCGTCCCAAATCGAACGGCTTTGAGGCCCTGCTCAGCGACAAACCCGACGCTGACCTGACCGACGCACCCAATATCCAGCTCGACGTCCGCTCGTTTGGCGACATATTCAAGATGCCCGCCAACAAACTCGAAGACGGTATTCAGTACGCGTATACCAAATATGGCCGGGAGAACACCGTGATTCTGTGCCGGTCCAATAAGTCGGCGGTGCAGTACAACCAGTTTATCCGGCGCATGATCGATCAGAGCGAGAACGAACTCGACGCGGGCGACGTGCTGATGATTGCCCGCAACAACTACACCATACTGGAAGGAGACGCCCCCGCCGGGTTCCTGGCCAACGGCGAGTTTGCCGAGGTGCAGAAGGTCCGTAACCACGAGGAACTGCACGGCTTCCGGTACGCCACCGTCACGCTCCGGCTGGTAGATTACGAAGAACAGCCCGATTTCGATGCCAAAATCATGCTCGATACGCTGCATTCGCCCACGCCATCGCTGTCGAGCGATCAGCACCGGGCGCTGTACGAAAGCGTACTAAAAGATTACCTGTATATCAAAAGTAAGAAAGAACGGGCCGAAGCCGTCCGGCGCGACCCGTATCTGAACGCCCTGCAAGTGAAGTTTGCCTACGCCCTGACCTGCCACAAAGCACAGGGCGGACAATGGAGCGCGGTGTTCATCGACCAGGGCTACCTGCCCGACGGTCAGGTCAATCAGGAATTTGTACGCTGGCTCTACACCGCCCTCACCCGCGCCACCGACGAAGCCTTCCTGATGAATTTCAGCCCGCAGTTTTTTGGGTAAATACAGATTGATGCTACGTATGGATAGGTTGACTATTCGTTAAAATTCTGCCAGTTCGTAATTTGTGCTGCGTCCGCCCCCTTGCTCCTGCTGCACTATTCTTTTTTCGATCAGGTCTTTTATATCACGCAGAGCTGTGTCGGGCGAACATTTGGCCACTTTCGCCCACTTGGACGACGTCAGTTTTCCGTCAAATCCATCCAGTAACTTATTCAGCATGATCCGTTGGCGTGTGTTTAAGAGCATGTTTTCGTGCCTTTGCCAAAACATACTTTTATGCACAATTTTTTGGAGTGTGTTTTCGGTATCCAACAGGGCATTCCTCAGACAACGCAGAAACCAGTCTACCCATTCGGTAATGTCGCCCCGACTGTGCTGGACGCTCTGCAACACGGCATAGTATTGTCTCCGCTCTACCAGAATTTGGCTTGACATACTGTAAAACCGTTCAGGACTTTTCTCGGCACGGGTCAGTAATAAATCTGAAAGGGCTCGTGCAATTCTGCCATTGCCGTCGTCGAACGGATGAATGATGATAAACCAAAAATGAGCGATGGCGGTCTTGATGACCGGGTCCATGCCTGCATCGCTGTTGAACCAGTGAAGGAATTTGTCCATCTCTGGTTTTACCAATGCTGGAGACACGGCTTCGTAGTGGATTTTTTCTTTACCCATTGCCCCCGAAACAATCTGCATGTCGCCGGTGCGATAGTGTCCTACGTCAATTTTGTAGATGCTGCTGTAGCCCGTCGGGAAAAGTGCGGAATGCCAGCCAAACAATCGCCCCTCGGTTAGTGGCTTCAAGTAGTTTTGGGTAGCGTCGAGCGTCACATCTACAACGCCGTCAACGTTCCGGTCAGCGGGGACCAATCCGGCTACGTCCATTCCCAAACGCCGGGCAATGGACGAGCGGACCTGTTCATAGTTGAGGGCTTCGCCTTCTATCTCGGACGATTTCACTACATCGAGCGTGAGCGTGGTCAGCGTGGTCTCCTCTTTTGCTGAAAAACCCAGCGTACTTACCTGACCGGCAATTTTGCCCTGTAAGTTTCGGACTTCCCCAAACAGCACACTAATGGCCGCATCGTTCCAGGTAAAGTTTGGCCAGTTGGGGTATTGGTAGATGTATGTTGCCATTATCTGTAGAGCAGCCTGCGGTAAATATACGGCTATTCACCGCAAAACTGCGGAGATTAATAGAGTTAATCTCCGCAGTTTAAACGGGCTGACCGCCTGCCCGACGGTCAGGTCAATCAGGAGTTTGTACGCTGGCTCTACACGGCCCTCACCCGCGCCACCGACGAAGCCTTCCTGATGAATTTCAGCCCGCAGTTTTTGGGTAAATACAGATTGATGCTACGTATGGATAGGTTGACTATTCGTTAAAATTCTGCCAGTTCAGTTCGTACTTTGTGCTGCGTCCGCCCCCTTGCTCCTGCTGCACTATTCTTTTTTCGATCAGGTCTTTTATATCACGCAGAGCTGTGTCGGGCGAACATTTGGCCACTTTCGCCCCCTTGCCAAAACATACGATTTGCTCACCTAAACGCAATTTTCACGCTGCGTAAACCTGCTTACGTTCTGCGTTAGAATTATTCTTAGTAACCGGCTTGGTACCCGTCTTCTCCTCAAAAAGCCGGTGGTAGTCGGGGCTTTCGGTGCGCATCCATTTGTCCCAGAAGGTGAAGTACAGGCCGTAATTGAACCGGAACTGCGCGTGGTGCAGGCCGTGATGCGTGGCCCCGATGAGCCAGCGGCCCAGCCAATACCGGTCGAAATTGCGCGGGTAAATTTCGGTGTTCAGGTAGATTCTGGTATGGCCCCGCTGAAACGCCAGTATAATGCCCAGCCCAATAGCCGTAAAAATCAGCGACGTGACCACCGACCAGCCAATTTCACGCCGGTCCTGACCGGGTTTGCGGGG
>Ga0209512_1000674_pt1 | contig 51986 bp, 54 predicted proteins | sample frozenSSSSmetaG_FD_184142 | JGI IMG/M metagenome (GOLD analysis project Ga0209512, IMG submission 184142) | Glacier valley bacterial and archeal communities from Borup Fiord, Nunavut, Canada, to study Microbial Dark Matter (Phase II) -... | ecosystem: Environmental > Aquatic > Freshwater > Ice >...
CATCCTGCCTGAAAAGTGTGCGGCAATAGGTATAGCTTATCCATCCGTTTAATTTGCCGGCAGTTTTTTTTACCAGGAGTTCAGCTCCGTATGATTTTCCATGTGCGTTAATTACGTCCGCTGCTATGTGGGGGTTAAGGATCAGCCGGGCGCCACTTTTGTAATCAAGAACATTTTTCATGCGCTTGTAATAAACCTCAAAGGAAGTTTCTACAGTTCCGGATTTAAAATCCTTGTAATAACCTGCTGATAACTGGTAGCCTTCTTCGGGTCGGATATCATTATCGCTTAGCTTCCAGATATCGGTAGGAGAGACGACCGTAGTGTTGGATAGCATGTGAATATATTGCCTTGTAGTATTGAAACTTACTTTTACAGACGAACTTTCTGCCAGCGCATACCTCGCAGATTTCCTCTGACCAGTGAATCAGATTTAAAAAATGGATGACCGTTGGTGTTGCGGTAAAAGCCTGTGTATTCAGCGCCATTGTAAAGAGGCAATTCCTGGGCAATAAGATCCTTTGAGGGAAGCAGCAGTAGCAGAATAGCTATTCTTCTCATCAACAATAATCGTGTAGTAGATACACAATTTAGAACTTCATCCTGATAATTTCGCATATTTTTGCCTAATTCTAACACTTGAATATGCAGGATAATATCGTTGAATTAAAAGGAGTACATATATACCAGGGAAAGAGCCTCATCTTGCAGGATGTGAACCTCACCGTTAGAAAAAGCGAGTTTGTATACCTTGTAGGCAAAACCGGAACCGGCAAGTCGAGCCTGCTCAAGACCCTGTACGGGGATCTCAGGCTCAGAGAGGGAGAATGTACTGTTGTTGGTTTTGATATCAGAAAAATGGACTGGAAGCAAGTGCCTTTTCTTCGCAGGAACCTGGGCGTGGTGTTCCAGGATTTCCAGTTGCTGACTGATCGTAACGTGAATGAAAACCTGAAGTTTGTGCTAAAGGCAACAGGATGGAAGGATGAAAGACTTATGGACGAAAAGATCCTTGATGTGCTGGATAAAGTTGGGCTGAAATCAAAGGGATTTAAAATGCCCTTTGAGCTGAGTGGTGGAGAACAACAACGGGTGGATATTGCCAGGGCCCTTCTTAACTCGCCTAAATTAATACTTGCAGATGAACCGACGGGCAACCTTGATCCTGAAACATCTGATGAGATCATGAATTTGCTTTTTCATATCTCCCGCGACTATGGCACCGCAATAGTTATGGCGACACATGATTATCCGGTTATCAGCAGGTTCCCGGCAAGGGTAGTGAAGACCGAACGTGGCCATGTTATCGACAATGCCAGTATTACGGTGTCATGATCTCGGTTCTGATCCCTGTTTTTAATTCGGATATACGGCACCTGGTATCTGCACTCGCTTTGCAGATAGAAAAGTACAGGTCTCCTGCTGAGATAATAGTATATGACGATGGATCCGAAGAAAAATTTAAAAAAATAAACGAAACTACAGGTACCTGGAGAATGGTGAAATATTTTTCCGGCACCATGAATAGTGGCAGGGTAATGGCCCGCAAAATGCTGGCTGGTCATGCCGTCAACGACTGGCTGCTCTTTCTGGATGGCGACAGTGGGATAAAAGACGATCAGTATATTGAAAAGTACCTTAACAACACCGGTAATAACAGTGATATAATTGATGGCGGCAGAATATATGCCGCTTCACCTCCTCCGCAGTGTGCATTCAGACTGCACTGGAAATATGGCACCCACAGAGAAAACAAGTGGCGGATAGAACAAAACAACGCTAAAGGTTTTCAATCCAACAATTTCCTGATCCATAAAACTATCTTTAACGCGATAATATTCCCTGAAGACCTGTTGCAGTACGGGCATGAAGATACCTGGATGGGAATGCAGCTGGAAAATATGCATTGTGGTATCACTCATATCAATAATCCTGTTATTCACCAGGATGTGCAGACTTCAGAACAATTTTTGTTTAAATCGGAGCTGGCGCTACAAAATCTTTATGCACTCAGTAAAAAGATTGACGGCAAACAATTGGCCGCCCATGTGAAATTGTATAGAATATATTTACAAATAAAAAAGCTTCGCCTGGCAGGAGTCATTAAATTTACTTACATACTGCTGGAAAGGGAAATAATTAAAAACCTGCTTTCCTGCCACCCGGGTCTCTATCTGTTTGATCTGTACCGGTTAAATTATTTTATTAAAATGGCACGATAAAAGGCAACCAGTTTTTTTTCTTCTTCCTGCCAGTTGTACACTTCCCTGGCAGCAAGGCAGTTTTGTTGAAGCTTGCCGTACCGGCCTTCATCATTCAGCAATATTTTCAATCCGTGGACTATTTCATCAACAGTACAATCGCTGATCGTGACCGCCACTTCAAATTGTTCGTTGATCTCTTTGTACAATGGATAACCTACACATAATTGCGGAATGCCTGCATGCAGGTAATCAAAGAACCGGTTGCCGAGCGATAAATAGTTGCTTAGGCCAGTATTTTCAAACAGGGTTATGCCCGCCCAGGCATGAATAGTATAGTGCCTTAGCATTTCAGGAATTATTTTTCCTTTAAAGGTAATTTTTTCTTGCAGGTCATTATCTTTCACCAATTGCCTGGCTTGTCGCATAAAATTACCCTCACCGCAAATAATTAATTTTGCATCTGTATGCTTCATGGCAGGAATCAGGGTTTCAAAGCTTCTGCCTTCATTTACCGCTCCCTGGTATAAAAAATATCTTTCCTTTTTTTGAGGTATTAAAAGCGGCAGCATTACCGGGAGGTTACAGATCACCGCGTAGCCGGATGCGTACATATTGAAGAATTCTTTTGCAAGGAGGCTGTTTACAGTATATCCATATTTATATTCAGGAACGAAATACTTTTCAATTGCTTTCCAGCATTTATAAATTAGCGGCCTGGTCACCACTTCTTTCATTTCACAAAACAATTCATGTGCATCGTATACCCGGATAATTTTTTTTATCCTGGAAATAAAATAGCAGGGCATGATGGTGTCCAGATCGATCGCACAGATGATATCTGCTTTTTGTAGCAATAGAAATAAAAATAATCGTATGTTGTATTCACCATAAAATAAAAACCCTTTATTGAAAATACAGCACAATCTTTTTTGAGAAAAAGTTCTTTCGGTAAGTTTAATGGATTGTTTCATTTTTCTGCCCACCAGTACTACCTCATAGTTCTGAGCTGCCATTGTGGTACAGATCCGGATCATCCGCTGATCGAAGCTGAGGTCGTTGGTTACGGTGAAAAATATTTTTTTGCGGCTACTCATTTGCCGCCATGCTTTTATAAAATGGTGAGGCCGAATAAATGCGTTCGATCATTTCAACCGATTTCAATGCTTCGCCTGCTTCCAGAAATCCATACCCAGGATCACTGAGCGCTTTTATAAGCTCTTCATAAATAATATGGTGATTGCTCATGCTTCCCTGGTACTGTACATAATTATTGGGGAACGTAATCCGGGACGAAGGCGCTGTTTCGTTTTCCACGGAAAAATAATCTAAACTGTTAAGGTACTGCCCACCTATTTTAACCGTTCCTTTTTGTCCGAATAACGTAAACGAACCTTCCATATTGGACCGATGAGCATTGATCGTGTACTGCAGGGTTCCGATAGAACCGTTTTTCATGACCAGATTAGCCACGCCGGTGTCTTCAAAATGAATGGAATCCCTGTGCTGAAAATTACTTCTCCATCCGGACACGGAGTCAATATCTCCCAGAAACCAGTACAGCAGGTCTATAAAATGGCTGAATTGAGTAAATAGTATGCCTCCGTCCATATCTTTTGTTCCATGCCAGGAATTGTGATAATACCCGTCGGGCCGGTTCCAGAAACAGTTGATCTGGAAGCTTTGAATATTTCCCAGCCTACCATTGTCCAGCAATGTTTTTACCGCCATTACCGGAGGATTGAACCGGTTCTGCTTCACGACATACAATTTTTTACCTGCTTTCTGTGCCGCGCTGATCATTTTATAACCATCAGAGGCGGTTATTGACAGTGGTTTTTCGCACAGCACATTGCAACCAGCCTCCAGGGCAGTTATACAATGCAGAGGGTGCAAGCCGTTCGGGGTGCAAACAACTACTACATCCGGTCGTTCCCGGGCCAGCAGATCAGCTGTATTGTAATAAGGACTGGTGTTATAAAGGCCGGCGAATTTTTGCGCTCTTATCTCATTGATATCGCAAACCCCGGAAAGGTGTCCCACGGAGCTTATTTGTTCGGCATGACGGGATGCTATGCTGCCGCAGCCAATGATGGCAAAACGATAAGACATGACCGCAATATTAAATGGAAGAATCGAAAAAAAACACCTTTCAGGAGATTAACATTAAAATTATTACTTAACTTTGCCGACTTGTTCAAAAGAACAGGTGACTGATGCTTAAAAAATAATTTAAATGTCTTATTTAACAAAAGAGAGAGTTTCAACAGTTTTCACTGATTTTGGCGGTGATGCAAAAAACACCGGGTCCATTGAAGGGCAGATCGCTTTACTCACCGAGCGTATCAACGGAATTTCAAAACATCTGCAAAAAAATAAAAAAGATTTCGCTACAAATCGTGGTCTGATGAAACTTGTTGGTCAACGCAAGAGCCTGTTGATTTACCTGAGCCGGCATAATCTTCAGGGATACCGTTCACTGATCGAAAAGCTCGGCCTGAGAAAGTAACTTCTTCTATGTACAACGTATAACTTATTCCCAACTGCAGGTCAGTTGGGAATATTTGTTTGTTGAACTCATCCTATAAATTATAAATAATTTTCTATGCTCTCCCAACCAATCAGCGTAACATTTGATATAGGCGATGGCCAGCAGGTGACTATTGAAACCGGCAAGCTTGCCCGCCAGGCAGACGGTGCCGTAACCGTACGGCAGGGTAACTGCATTCTTCTGGCAACCGTGGTGGCCAATAAGGATCCGAAAGAAGGTCAGGACTTCTTTCCATTATCGGTTGACTACCAGGAAAAATTTGCTTCCGCAGGCCGTATTCCCGGATCTTTCTTTAAAAGAGAAGCCCGGCTCAATGACTATGAAATATTGACCAGCCGTCTTGTAGACAGGGCACTCCGCCCTTTGTTTCCCGAAGATTATCTGTGCGACGTGCAGGTGCTGATTTCATTGGTATCAAGTGATTATGAAGTAATGCCCGACGCGCTTGCCTGTCTCGCAGCGTCTGCGGCACTTGCGGTTTCTGATATCCCTGTGAAAGAAATTATCAGTGAAGTAAGAATCGCCAGGGTAGATGGAAAAATGATCGTTAACCCTACCCGTTCCCAGCTTGAAAAAGCTAACCTTGAATTTATCATCGCCGCCACAGACAAAAATCTGATGATGGTAGAAGGTGAAGCCAGCGAATGCAGCGAAGAGGACCTGATCAAAGCCCTTGAAATTGCGCACGATGCGATCCGCATCCAGATCAAAGCGCAGGAAGAACTCCGGAACAAAAAAGGTGTTACGGCTAAAAGAGAGTATAAAAAACCCGAACAGAACGAAGAGATCAACCAGAAGGTGGTCGCCTTTGCAAAAGACAGGGTGTACCAGATATCAAAGGCCGGCAGCAGCAAGCATGAACGCAGCGAGGCCTATTCAAAGCTGAAAGACGATTTATTAGCGGCAGTGCTGGGCGATGAACCAAAGGACATCGACAAAAAGCTTGCTAAAAAATATTATGAAGATCTCAAATGGGAAGTGGTCAGGAACATGATTATTGATGATAAGGTACGGCTCGATGGACGGTCCCTGGACCAGGTGCGCCCATTGGAAATGGAAGTAGACCCCCTGCCAACTCCGCATGGATCTGCTTTGTTCACCCGTGGTGAAACTCAATCGCTTACAACTGTTACTTTTGGTACTCCTTTAGATGAGTTGCTCGTAGAAAGTGCTGCAAAATCCGTGGATTCTAAGTTTTTTCTTCATTATAATTTTCCTCCTTTCAGCACCGGTGAAGTAAAAATGATGCGCGGACAAAGCAGAAGAGAAGTAGGTCATGGCAACCTGGCGATGCGTTCTCTAAAGAAGATGATGCCCGGAAACGACTATGCTTACACGGTAAGAATAGTAAGTGATGTGCTTGAATCGAACGGTTCTTCCTCTATGGCTACTGTATGTGCCGGTTCCCTGGCGCTCATGGATGCGGGTGTGCCGGTTCCCAAACATGTTAGTGGTGTGGCAATGGGACTGATCACCAGGGCTGATGGCAAATATGCTGTACTGACAGATATCCTGGGAGACGAAGATCACCTTGGGGATATGGATTTTAAAGTTACCGGTACCAGGGATGGTATCTGCGGTGTGCAAATGGATATCAAGGTAGACGGCCTGAGCATGGAAACCATGCGCCAGGCGCTGTCACAGGCGCGTAATGGCCGTTTGCATATATTGGATGCCATGTACGACTGCATTGCTTCGGCACGCGAAGAAGTGAAGCCTCATGCTCCCAGAATGGTTAAAATATTTATTGATAAGGAATTCATAGGCGCAGTTATAGGACCCGGTGGCAAGATCATACAGGAAATACAGAGAGAAACAGGCGCCACTATAAATATTGAGGAAGTTGGCAATCAGGGTGAAGTGAGCATTTTCTCTCCTGCGAAGGAAGGCCTTGAGAAGGCGCTTGCCTGGGTAAAGGGAATTGTGTCTATGCCTGAAGTAGGAGAAACGTATGAAGCTACCGTGAAATCAGTAATGCCATACGGAGCCTTTGTAGAATTCATGCCCGGAAAGCAGGGATTGCTTCACATCAGTGAAGTTTCCTGGAAACGGCTTGAAACCATGGAAGGTGTATTAAACGAAGGCGATGTGATCAAGGTAAAACTTATCGGGCTCGACCAAAAAACTGGTAAATTCAAGCTTAGCAGAAAAGTGTTGATGTCTAAACCTGAATTCAATAAATCTGCCAATGATAATGCGGGGGGGCAGTAAAACACAATTACAGGTTCAAAAACGTTGTGCTAGTTGAGGTGCGTTTTGCTTATTTTTGGTGACTTATCAATCACTATGCAATGAAAGAACTTGTACTCATTGTAATAGCTTATTTAATAGGCTCGATACCAACAGCGATCTGGTTGAGCAAAGGCTATTTTGGAATAGATATCAGGGATTACGGCAGCGGTAATTCCGGCGCCACCAACACTTTTCGGGTACTGGGTGCACGCTGGGGCTCCATCGTTATGGCTATTGACATTATAAAAGGTGTCGCTGCTACAAGTCTTTATGTGTTTTTTCCATTTTACCTCACCAGTGAATGGGATCGGACAAATTTTATGGTTGGTTTGGGCCTTGCCGCGGTACTGGGGCATATTTTCCCCGTTTGGGCTGATTTCAGGGGGGGTAAAGGCATCGCAACACTATTTGGAATGATCATCGCCATCCAGCCGCTGGTGGCTGCCTGTTGTATAGGGGTTTTTATATGCGTTCTTTTTTTGACCAGGTTCGTATCACTCAGTTCCATCCTTGCCAGTGTGGCGTTTGCTGTATTTATACTTTTTATATTTAATGAGCAGGAACCTTTGTACCGGGCCTTTGCGATTACTGTTACGCTTACTGTGATCCTCACTCATCAGAAAAACATAAGCCGTCTACTAAGGGGAAGTGAAAGCAAAGTGCCGATTTTGAAACACCGCGACAGAAGAAAAGAAAAGCGAAGGAACGACAAGATCTGATTCTTTTTCCGGGGCATGGTATAAGTATTGTCTTATTTTTTCAAAACAATTGCATGAAAAAAACGCTCGTAATTATTGCATTAAGCATAGTCGCCTTAAGCTGCAGCCGTAATTCTATAACAGGCAGGAACCAATTGGCGTTGTTGCCGGAATCAGAGCTTCGCTCAATGTCCGTCACGCAGTATCAGCAGTTCCTGACAGCAAACAAGGTTGTCAGCGCCTCCGCCAGTAAAGATGCTGAAATGGTAAAAAGAGTGGGACAGCGGCTGGTAGCGGCCATAAATAGTTATTATTCTGGTAAGGGTTTGTCAAAAGAACTGGAAGGTTACCAGTGGGAATATAATCTGGTGGATTCGAAGGAAGTCAACGCCTGGTGCATGCCTGGGGGAAAGATAGTGGTATACACGGGTTTATTGCCGGTCTCTCAGAATGAAGCAGCCCTTGCGGTAGTGCTTGGACATGAGATCACGCATGCGCTGGCACATCATGGAAATGAAAGAATGAGCCAGCAAATGGTGGCCCAGGGATTAGGAGTAGTTGGTGGGGTACTTACTTCCGGAAATGCACAGGTCAGCAGCATTTTTAATAATGTATATGGTCCCGGCGCTCAGATAGGTGTTCTGCTGCCAAATTCAAGGAAGCAGGAACTGGAAGCGGATCATTATGGGCTGATCTTTACAGCGATGGCGGGATATAATCCCCAGGAAGCAGTTTCTTTGTGGGAAAGGATGAAAAAAATGAGTGAAGCCAGCGGTCAGAGCACCCCTGAGTTACTGAGTACCCATCCCACAGATGACCAGCGTATAGCAAAGATTAAAGAATTGATGCCAGAAGCGCTAAAGTATTATAAGCCAATGCGCAACTGATAATAAATTTCCACCTGAGCCTTTTAAAGCTTAATTTTGCATTCCGACTGAGAATTTTCTCCAGTAATCTAAAATTTTCTGTGCATGCTGCAAAATCTTCTAGAAAAGCTTCAGTTTACAGAGCAAAAGAACGTCCTCATACAGGGTCTTCCGTCTTCGATAGAAAAACAATTTGCAAAAATAGCCTTCGCCAAAAATGTCACTCCACTTTTAAGGACCAGGAGAATTGATTTCGCGCTGGTGTTTGCGGTAAACGTAAATCAACTGAGCAGCATCATGCGGGACGTGCTTCCGGCTCTCGATGAAGAAGTATTATTCTGGATAGCACATCCAAAAGTGAGTTCCAAGATAGCCACTGACCTAAGCAAGGCATCCAGTTGGGATTGCGTGCATAATGAAGGATTCGAAATTCTTGATGAAGTATCCCTTGATCATGTTTGGGTAGCAGCCAGGTTCAAAAAGAAATCAGTTGTTCTTAAACCATCCCGCAAAACAATAAAGCTTGCAGAAATGCAGGAATCCCAGGTAGGCATTTAAACGGTAATAGTTTTATTAATGAGCGCGCTGTAACGGTTATCGTTATTCAGCCAGCTGTGCTTAACTGGAATGAGCCAGTTATTTTTTAACTGTTTCAGATCCAGGACCGTATTATTAAAATAAACGGTCGTCGCACCGATAAAATTATTCTCCAGTGCATAAGTTAGCTGAGCGAAGGGAACCATCTGCACCTTTTCCTTTACCACAAAGGCGAGGATGAGCCGGTCAAACAGGTTTACCCTGAACAATTGTTCAATTTCTTTTATCAATCTTACAGAACTGTCGGTGCTGCATCCGCTGACACCTGTTGCTGTCTCGTCTGCTATCATCACAATGAATTGCCCGAAAAATAAATTTGCGTAACCTTTAACAGGAATGCCATGAGAGTTCCACCTTTCCGTGAAATTTTCCAGCAGGTCTTCAATTTGCAGGGATTCTGACAAGGTAAACAACCTGTTGCTCTGGTATATCCATACCCTGGAGGTATCATCAAAATCTTCCGGGATCAGGTGCTCAAAATTCAGGTTCATAGGTCAAAATTAGCATTTAATTGGTGATAACAATTTCCGTATTAAATCATCGAAGCGGCGACCAGTTCGGCAATATCCATTACCTGCACATTATTTTCGTTCTCATTTGCCTTTACGCCATCGGTGAGCATGGTGTTACAGAAAGGACACGCCGCTGCTATGATAGTGGCGCCCGTTGAAACAGCCTCACCGGTGCGCTCAATATTAATCCGGATACTGCCTTTTTCTTCTTCTTTAAACATTTGTGCTCCACCGGCGCCGCAACATAATCCTTTGCTGCGGCATCTTTTCATTTCCACCAGTTCCACATCCAGCGCTTCCAGCACTTTTCTTGGCGCTTCATATATATCATTGGCCCGGCCCAGGTAACAACTGTCGTGATAGGTAATACGCCTGCCCTTAAAACTGCCCCCTTCCTTTAAGATCAGTTTGCCTTCATCGATCAGTTGCTGTAACAAAACAGTATGATGAACCACGTCATATTCGCCACCCAGTGCCGGGTATTCATTTTTAAATATATTAAAACAATGGGGGCAGGCCGTAACGATTTTTTTTATATTGTAATGATTAAGCAGCTGTATATTCTGATAGGCCATCATCTGGAACAGAAATTCATTCCCTGCACGCCGGGCAGGATCTCCCGTGCACAATTCTTCTTTTCCCAGCACTGCATAGGAGATGCCTGTTTTATCCAGAATAGAAGCGAATGCCCTGGTGATCCGCTGGGCACGCTGGTCGAAGCTGCCGGCACAGCCTACCCAGAATAATATGTCAGGAGAAGTTCCGTTAGCAACCATTTCAGACATCAGCGGTACAGGCATCTTTTTGTTTTAATAGCCACAAAAATATATTATTTTGCACCACAGCGTGAACAATGTGCACAGTTACTTTTCTCTCTGGATCCTGAATAAATAAGTTCGGCACGGCGATGGCCGGTAATTAGCACGCTGGAAATATGAAATTAGTCCGGATTTTTTTTACAGGTTTATTTATCAGCTTTCTGGGAACGCTGCCGCTTGGCACGCTGAACATCGCGGCCATGCAGATTGCTATTTCCGATGGGGTGGCTCCTGCCCTGTACTTTGTTTTGGGAGCGCTCATCATTGAAATTATTTATGTGCGGATATCTTTGGTTGCCATGGACTGGGTATTCCGGCATGAACGGTTATTTAAATGGCTGGAATGGCTGACGGTATTAATTATCACAGCGCTTGCCATATCGAGCTTCGCCGCCGCTTCACGGCCTGGCGAACACAAGAATATATTATTATCGGGATCAATAAACAGATTCTGGCTGGGAGTGATGATGAGTGCCGTGAGCCCGGTGCAGATACCATTCTGGTTTGGCTGGAGCACTGTATTATTTACCAAAAAAATTCTTGAGCACAATAACGGCCAATATAATGTATATATAGCTGGGATAGGCGTTGGAACGTTCACTGGCAATCTTGTATTTATCTTCGGAGGAAGATTTGTTGTTGACCGCCTTAATACAAATGAAAAGGTAATGCACTATGTAATCGGGTGTATTTTCGTATTAACGGCATTGATAATGTGCTGGAGGATCTTAAAAAAGAAAAAGGCGGAGGTTACCTGATACCTTCCATCCACTGATCTCTTTCCTGGGGATTGAATTTCCAGGGAGCGAAGTTATTTTCAATGTTTGAGTTCATGGCGTTCCATTCCTGTGGGGCATTACTTTCTTCCATAATTAATGCGCGACGCATTTCCAGGATGATCTCCAGCGGACTTATGCTCACCGGGCATTCTTCCACACAGGCATTGCAGGTGGTGCAGGCCCTCAATTCTTCCGTCGAAATATAATTATACAATAATGATCTTCCATCATCCTTAAATTCTTTGTTGCTGTTGATATTTTTTCTGACCTCTTCCATCCTGTCACGGGTATCCATCATTATTTTCCTGGGAGACAACAATTTACCTGTCTGTGTCGCGGGACAGGCAGCGCTGCATCTTCCACATTCCGTACAGCTGTATGCATCCATTAAATTTTTCCAGCTGAGATCAAAAATATCTTTTGCACCGAATTTTCCGGGCAATACGGTATCTGCCGGTGCGAGCTCAGGCTGCATGGCGTATAGTACTTCATTTTGCACAGCGGGCATGTTCTTCATTTTTCCTTTTGGAGCAAGCCGTGTGAAATAGGCGTTCGGAAAGGCAAGTATAATATGGAGGTGCTTGGAATAAGGCAGGTAATTCATAAAAGCGAGTATTCCGGTAATGTGCATCCACCAGGCGGTTCTTTCTATGCCATGGAGCGCACCATTACTGAATCCATTTAATAAAGGATGCAGCAGAGACGATACTATAAAATTACCTGAATGATAAGCTGTCTGGCCACGTTGCTGCAGCAGTGTGTCGGTGGCATTCATAGTCAGCAGGAGTGCCATCAGCACTATTTCCGTTACCAGAATATAATTGGCATCGCTGCGTGGCCATCCATTCAAATCGCGGCTCCGGAATCTTTTTATTTTCATAATATTTCTTCTTACCAGAAAAATTACACAACCTAAAAGAACACCAGCAGCTAAACATTCAAAAAAATTAATTGCAAAATTATAAAAATTTCCAAGCCAGGGCCCAAATAGCCGGTGGGTTCCAAGTATTCCGTCAAGTATTATTTCAAGCACCTCAATATTGATAATCACGAAACCTGCATAAATGATTAAATGAAGTACCGCAACTACTGGTTTACGAAACATGTTTTTTTGGCCTAGCGCCAGCAGAAGCAGATTCTTCCACCGCTCTGCGGGCCTGTCACTATAATCTTCCTCCTTTCCCAGCCTTATATTAGCGGATATTTCCCGGGCTTTACCGGTAAACAGCCAGATGGCTGTGATCAGTACCACCGTGAAGATTATCTGATGAAGGTAAGACATGCAAATAAGAATTGAGAACCGCTAAGATAGTACATAATGGACTTAGGAGATAATTGGTTTATTGCCACGCACCCTTTAGTTTTGATAAAATTTCGCTATGCCAAAGAAATATATTTTAGATGCGGAAACGGTAAATATCAAGCTTGAAAGGATGGCCTATGAGCTGTTGGAAAATAACCTGGAGGAATCTAAAATTATCCTGGCTGGCATACAGGTAAACGGAAGCGTAATCGCACGTGTTATGGAAAAAATTCTACAAACGATAAGCACTTTTAACGTGCAGCTTATCAACCTTACACTTGATAAAAAAAACCCCGGCGAGGTTACGCTCAGTGAACATGCAATTATTGATAATGCCGTGATCGTTATCGTGGATGATGTGGCCAACAGTGGCAGGACAATGCTTTATTCTTTGAAACCGTTCCTGGAATTTCATCCGAAGAAAATACAAACGCTCGCACTGGTAGCCAGGACACACAAGACTTTTCCGGTAGAACTTGATTATGTGGGACTATCTGTAGCCACCACTTTACAGGAACATATTTATGTGGAAGTAGAGGGAGAAAAAATTTCAGGCGCCTATATGGTATGACCTAAAATTTTATCACATGTCCGATAAACTTTCCATTACTGTTTAATTCTATCGCCGGGGCGGGGATCTTAATACTATTGAGGATGAAAAACGCGGAGCGAAGCAATTTATTTTTTGTTTTAATACGGGTCAGGTCTATATCCGGCGATAAATAAAATCTCCTGGTACGGATGATCGCCGTGTGATCATGTATCTTCCCATCCCGGTCTATCCATATATTGGAACGTGCACCCAGCATGCCATCAGACCCATAACCCAAAGCAATGTTAAGCCATCGGGGAATATTGCTGTCAGGGAAAAAAGAAACGATATTTACGCTGGCCCAGTAAGCCTGAGAATTATAATCCTTGAGTATCTGCTCAGTAAAAGAACGTCCGAAAAGATCATTTCTTCTGTCTGTAAGTTCCGGGGGATAATTATATGGCGTATAACTTAATTTGATCTGCAAACGCTGGTCCTTCCAGGCAAATTGCTGTGCAACGAAAAGTGCTGAACCAACAGCATTGGCTCCCATGTCTCCCCAGCTAAATCCCCACTGAGCCGAAAAGCCATCCTGAACCTCGATAATTCCCTGGTACACCAGCCCGCTGACACCTCCCAGTACAGCGGCGGTATTATCGTTCAGTCCTGTCCATTTCCACAATGCTGATGACGATCGGCTAAGCCTGTAACTCGTCCAGGCATGGCCGGCCTTATCCATCTGGTTCCACTCTTCATCATCATTAAAAAAATGAAAGGAGGATCTTGGAAAATCGGCATACCATGCTTTGTTCAGAGCAATGTATGAGCCTGTCCAGAATGCAGCATTGGCGCCAATCGTGATCCACAACCTTTTGGTATCCACCCCGGAAAAAGAAGTGTCTTTTTGTGTATATCCGCAGGCTGCCGCATGGGTAAGCAGGCACAGTATAAATGTTCTTTTTACCACCGCGATAAAGGTAAATGTTTTATATTGCTATTTAAACGATTCAATAAATGGACGAAGCTATTGTAAAAAGATATAGTGCCTGGCTCAATGGTAATTTTGATGAGGAAACGAAGTCGGCCATTAAAAAATTGCAACAGGACAATCCTGCTGAGCTTGCAGACGCTTTTTACCGTAATCTTGAATTCGGAACCGGTGGTCTTCGGGGCATAATGGGTATCGGTACCAACAGGATGAATAAATATACCGTGGGCATGGCTACGCAGGGATATGCTAATTATCTGAAGCAAACCTATCCTGGTGGAATTGTAAGAATCGCAGTGGCGCACGACAGCCGCAATAACTCCAGGCTCTTTGCCGAAATAGTAGCCGGCGTAATGGCTGCGAACGGAATAAAAGTATTTTTATTCGAAGCATTGCGTCCCACTCCGGAACTGTCTTTTACCATCCGCTATCTGGGTTGCCAGGGTGGCGTGGTGTGTACCGCTTCCCACAACCCCAAGGAATACAATGGATATAAGGCATACTGGAGCGATGGCGGACAACTGGTTCCGCCACATGATAAAAATGTTATAAAAGAAGTAGACAAAGTTGCCTCCGTAGATGATGTAAAATGGACAGGCGGAGAAAGCAATATTTCTATTATTGGAAAGGATATCGACGGAGAATACATTAAGATGGTCAAGACGCTGTCGGTTTATCCGGAAGTCATCACGAAGCAGCATGACCTTAAAATTGTTTATACACCTATACATGGTACAGGGATCACGCTTGTGCCCCAAGTATTACAGCGATTTGGATTTGATAACGTAACGATCGTAGAGGAACAGGCTGTGCCCGATGGTAATTTCCCTACTGTGGTATATCCAAACCCGGAAGAAAGCGAAGCGATGAGCATCGGGTTAAAAAAGGCAAAGGAAATTGACGCGGATATATTATTGGGGACGGATCCCGATGCAGACCGGGTAGGTATAGCTATCAAAGACAACACCGGTAAATGGGTGCTGATGACGGGCAACCAGACCGCCGTGCTGGCATTTAGTTATTTGATTGAAGCCAGGAAGGCTAAGGGTATTTCAAAATCCAATGACATGGTGGTAAAAACGATCGTCACCACCGACATGATCGATAAATTTGCCGCTGCCAGTGGCATTAAATGTTATAATGTGCTGACCGGCTTTAAATGGATCGCCGAACTGATACGCGAAAAAGAAGCCAGTGAAAATTATGTCATAGGCGGCGAAGAAAGTTATGGGCTGATGATTGGCTCGAAGCTGCGTGACAAGGATGCTGTTTCTGCAGTTGCCATACTTTGCGAGATGGCAGCTTATGAAAAAGATAATGGAAGATTATTATATGATAAGCTGATCGACCTGTACGTGCACTATGGTTTTTACAAAGAAAGCCTGGTGTCCATCACCAAAAAAGGAATGAACGGACAGAAAGAAATTGCCGCCTTGATGGAAACGTTCCGTGACAATCCGCCAAAGACAATCAATGGATCGGCGGTGGTGCAGTTGCTGGATTACGATACAAAAAAGGGCCATAACCTGCTGACTGGGGAGAACTGGGACATTAAACTTCCAAAATCAAATGTTCTTCAGTTTATTTTGGCGGATGGTTCAAAAATATCAGCCAGGCCGTCGGGAACTGAACCTAAGATAAAATTTTACTTCAGTGTCAATGCGCCATTGGACAAACCTGAAGACTTCTTAAAAACCGAACAGGAGCTTAATGACAGGATCAGTGGGATCGTGCGTGATATGAACCTTTAATAACCGCAGATGGGTTTAGCAGATTAAAGGCAATCATCCTACATTTACTGCCTCATAACTTACCATGGAACCAATGTTCAACTATGGATCGGGGCGGTTGACGACCGGTATTGCGATCGCGCTTGCCAGCGGAAATATAAAAGGAACGCTGACCACGGATGCTATTGAAAGGATAAACATCAGCCAGCAGCATGTGAAGGATATTATTGCCGGTAACCGGACAGTGTACGGCATTAATACTGGCTTCGGAATTCTTGCCAATACGGGCATATCGGCATCCGATACACTTATTCTGCAACACAAAATATTGCAGAGTCACAGCGTTGGTGTGGGAGATCCCATACCGCAGGAAGTTGCCAAGCTGATGATGATCACCAAGGTTCATTCGCTGGCCCAGGGATATTCCGGTGTGCAGCTGATGACCCTTCAAAGAATAATCTGGCATATAGAAAACAATGTGATCCCTGTAGTTCCTGAAAAGGGTTCCGTTGGCGCCTCCGGTGATCTGGCGCCGCTCGCACATTTATTTCTGCCACTGGTGGGCCTGGGTGAAGTGTATTACAAAAAAGAGAAAATGAGTACCGCCGAAATGATGCGGCAGGAAAACCTTTCACCCGTAACGCTTGGCCCAAAAGAAGGGCTCGCATTAATTAATGGCACGCAATTCATCCTTTCTTTTGCAGTTAAAGGCGTACAGCGCCTGCATAATTGCCTGCAGGCAGCAGATATTATCGGTGCGATGAGCCTTGAGGCACTCACCGGCACCCAGGCGCCTTTCGACGCAAGGCTTCATGAATTACGACCTTATACAGGCAATAAATTAGTTGCGCAGCGATTAAGACTCATACTCCGTGATTCGGCCATCATGCAAAGTCATATTGATTGCGGACGGGTACAGGATCCCTACTCTTTAAGGTGTATGCCACAGGTTCATGGCGCGTCCAGAAATGCGTGGCTGCACCTAAAGGAACTTACAGAAATAGAATTGAACGCAGTAACGGATAACCCGATAATCTTTTCTGCCGATGATACGGTCAGCGGTGGAAATTTTCATGGGCAGCCGCTCGCCATTCCATTGGATTATGCCTGTATCGCCGCAGCGGAAGCCGGTAATATTTCCGACAGAAGATGTTACTTACTCCTGGAAGGGAAATGGGGACTGCCGATGCTTCTGATGAATGATGTGGGACTGAACAGCGGATTCATGATACCGCAATACACCACTGCGGCCCTGGTAACGGAAAATAAAACGCATTGCTTTCCGGCAAGTGCGGATAGTATTCCCACCTCGCTCGGTCAGGAGGACCATGTAAGCATGGGCAGCATCAGCGGAAGAAAATTATCTAAGGTGCTGGACAATCTGGAATACATCCTTGGGATAGAATTATTAACGGCCTGCCAGGCTATTGAATTCCGCAGGCCACTGAAGAGCAGCGAACTGCTGGAGTTCGCCCATGAATATGTAAGAAATCACGTTTCTTTTGCGCAGGAGGACAGGATCTTTGCGGAAGATATCAATAGGACAACAGGTCTCATCAGTGATTTTTCGTTTGTGCGTTACTGTGAGGAATTCGCAACGACTCACGCAATGGACCTTAACAAAGGATTTGAAGAATACAACATTGCTGAAAATTAATTTCATGTAAATGCCATATGATTTTGCAAAATATAAAACACCCACGGGATCCGTGATCAGCTGCAAGGGATGGGTACAGGAAGCAGCATTAAGAATGTTACTGAACAATCTCGACCCTGAGGTGGCTGAACGGCCCGAAGAGCTGATCGTGTATGGGGGCAGGGGAAAGGCGGCTAGAAATATTGAAAGCCTGGACCTTATTATCAAAGCATTGAAAGACCTTGAAGAAGATGAAACCCTGCTGATACAAAGCGGCAAGCCCGTGGCGATGCTTAAAACCCACCGCGATGCCCCGCGGGTACTGATCTCCAATTCTCAGTTGGTGCCCAGGTGGGCAGACTGGAAGCACTTTGATGAACTGGAAAAAAAGGGCCTTATGATGTATGGTCAAATGACCGCCGGTTCGTGGATATATATTGGTTCTCAGGGCATCGTTCAGGGAACCTTTGAAACATTTGCCGCTATCGCTGACAAACATTTTAATGGTTCATTAAAAGGTACCTTAAATGTAACGGCGGGGTTGGGCGGAATGGGCGGCGCGCAACCGCTCGCCATTACCATGAACGGAGGAGTGTGCCTGGCTGCTGAAGTGGAAAAATGGAGGATCGAAAAAAGAATAGAAACGAAATACTGTGATGTACTGGTTGAAGATATAGACGAAGCGATCAATACGGCAGTAGAAGCCAAAAATAAAAACGAGCCCCTGTCCATAGGGGTTGTCTGCAATGCGGTTCATCTGCTGCAAAGGCTTATCGAAAGAAATATTGTTCCGGATACGCTCACTGACCAGACCTCTGCGCATGATCCGCTGATCGGTTACTGGCCACACGCCATCAGCTATGAAGAGGCTAAAGTAATGAGAATTCAGGATCCTGAACAGTATCTTGAACTGGCCGGCCAGTCAATGTACCGGCATGTGGAGCTCATGCTGTCCCTTCAACAGAAAGGGGCGGTAACATTTGATTATGGGAATAATATCCGGGCAAGGGCCCAGGAGAAAGGTTTAAAAAATGCATTTGATTTTCCGGGTTTTGTTCCGGCATACATCCGTCCCTTATTTTGTGAAGGAAAGGGCCCTTTCAGGTGGGTGGCGCTTAGTGGTGATCCAAATGATATTGCCATTACAGACAAGGTCATTATGGAATTATTTCCGGAGCAGCAATCTCTGCAACGGTGGATGCGGCTCGCAAAAGAAAAGATCGCTTTTCAGGGTTTGCCGGCACGGATCTGCTGGATAGGACAGGGCGACAGGGAAAAAGCAGGGCTTGCCTTTAACGACCTGATAAGAACCGGAAAAATAAAAGCGCCAATCGTAATCGGCCGTGATCACCTGGACACCGGCTCCGTGGCATCCCCCAACAGGGAAACTGAAGCAATGCTGGATGGCAGTGATGCGGTGGCCGACTGGCCGGTATTAAACGCGCTCGTCAACACCGCCGGCGGCGCCAGCTGGGTAAGTCTCCATCATGGTGGCGGGGTGGGTATGGGCTACAGTATTCATGCAGGGATGGTTATTGTTGCCGACGGTACGGAGGAGGCCGGACAACGATTGAAAAGAGTGTTGAAAAATGATCCGGGCATAGGAGTGATCAGGCATGCCGATGCAGGCTATGATATCGCAAAAGATACATCACGTAAATACGGCTTGAACATAGCAGAAAGATTGAAATAATATGTCTTCACAATTACTGTTAAATATTAAATCGCTCGCCGGCATTTATAATGCAACTAAAGCCATAAGGGGAAAATCCTTATCGGCATTGCATTCCATCTCTGAAGCCTACCTGATCATCGAGGGGGGGGAAATAGCGGCCTTCGGCGAAATGAAAGACCTTGACAGAAAAAAACTTCCGTCCGCAATAATTGATGCATCGGGAAGAATAGTGCTGCCGGCCTGGTGCGACAGTCATACGCATCTTGTTTATGCCGGTAACAGGGAAGAAGAATTCGTTGATAAAATAAAAGGACTCACCTATGCTGAAATAGCCGCGAGGGGAGGGGGGATATTGAATTCCGCCAGGAGGCTTGAAGAAATGCCGGAAGATCAGTTATTTAATGATTCTTATAAAAGGCTGCAGGAAGCTGCGACGCTGGGAACTGCCAGCATAGAAATAAAAAGCGGTTATGGATTAACGGTAGAAAGTGAACTAAAAATGCTGCGGGTTATTAAAAAATTAAAAGAAAAATCATCTCTGAATATAAGATCTACTTTTCTCGGCGCTCATACTTTTCCGGTCGAATATGCTTCTGATCATGAAGGATATATCCAATTGATCATTAAGGAAATGCTGCCTGTAATTGCGAGGGAAAAATTAGCTGACTATATCGATGTGTTTTGCGAAAATGGATTTTTTAGTAATGAGGAGACAGAAGAAATATGTAAGGCCGGCATGCGCTATGGATTAAAACCAAAGATACATGCGAACCAGCTAAGCTCGTCAGGGGCAGTTGAAACCGGCATTAAGCTGAATGCTGTTTCGGTAGACCACCTGGAAGTAATGGATAAAGGCGCCATTCATGCTTTATCCGGATCAGAAACAATAGGCACTTTGCTGCCTTCTGCAGCATTCTTTTTGCGTATGCCTTATCAACCTGCGAGAAAATTAATCAATAAAGACTGCGCCATCGCGCTTGCTTCCGACTGCAACCCGGGATCATCACCAGGGTTAAACATGAACTTCGTGGTGTCACTGGCCTGTATAGGCATGAAAATGCTTCCCGAAGAGGCCGTCAACGCGGCTACCTTCAATGGTGCCTGCGCGATGGAACTACAGCAGCGCACTGGCAGTATTGCCCCTGGCAAAAGAGCTGATCTTATTCTTACCAAACCAGTTTCTTCCCTGGCTGGCCTTCCCTATTCTTTTTCAAGCAACCTGGTAGATAAAACATTTATTAAAGGAGAATATTTACATTAGCAGATGAAACATTTTAAAGTGTATTCAAGGCAGGACATCTTATCACTAACCAGAGTGCGCCGGTTTGAAACAAGGTTAGGGGAAAGGATACAGGTGATAGCGGACACGGCTGACCTGTACGAACAGATCAGCAATAGTCCGGCAGATTATATTTTGTTTGGTATCTCAGAAGACATCGGTGTGCGCGGAAACGGAGGCATGGGTGGAGCGGACTCTACCTGGATACCTTTTCTTTCTTCCTTTTTAAATATACAGAGTAATGATTTTTTTACTGGCGACAATGTACTGTTGCTGGGCCATTTCGATTTTGGCGATCTTAAATATTTAATTGAGCAGAATGCGCTGGATCCTGAAGAAAAGACAAATGCGTACAGGCATGCAGTGATAGCTATTGACGATGAAGTGGAATCTCTGGCAAAGATCATTACCAGTGCTGGTAAAATACCCGTGGCGGTAGGAGGCGGACATAACAATTGTTATCCGTTAATTAAGGGATCTGCAAAGGGTCTGCTGAAATCAGATAAGATACAGCTTGCCCAGATCAATTGCATTAACCTTGATGCGCATACGGATTTCCGTCCTTCTGAAGGACGGCATAGTGGCAATGGTTTCCGGTACGCGGAAGAAGATGGCTTTCTTGAAAAATATTGTGTTGTCGGGATACACGAAAATTATCTTCCTCAGAATGTATGGCTCGATATCGCCAATAACCCTTTTCTTGACTTTATCACTTATGAAGATATTTTTCTTCATGAAAAAAAGAATTTTTACCAGGCCGTTGCGCATGCCGTTGAATTTACTGAGGATAATTATACGGGAGTTGAACTGGATCTTGACTGCATTGAAAATGTTTTATGCAGTGCCCAAACACCTAGCGGAATTTATTCCCTGCACGCCAGGCAGTATCTTAACTATACCTCATCAAAATGCAAAGTTGCCTATATGCATATTTGTGAAGGCGCCTCTCAGCTAAGTGATGGAAGAAGGTCGGAAACAACAGGCAAACTGATCAGCTACCTGGTTAGTGATTTTGTGAAAGAAGATTAATTACTGTTGCCGATAATACCGGAAAAATTACCCTTCAAATGCTTTGTACGCTGACCATTTACTTCATATATCCTGCAGGTAAAATGGCCCGTGACTCGGTACCCGGGAATGGTATCTGATACAGTGATGTCAAGCACTTTATCTATTATAAATTCACTTCCGGGCTGACTGATCTCCACGGTTGTTTTGATTCCATAACTGGTTTGCCTTTCAGTGATCTTCGTGCTGCTCCAGCGGGTAGATTTTTTATCCGTGAAAGCGATCTCGGCGCAACCTGGTTTTATCTGCGGGTAGGAAGAATAAACGCCCAGTGAACCAAAATTCTTCTTGCCTGGAGATATCAGCATTAAGGTTTCTTTTGAGGTAAGCATGCTATTTTGACTGAGCACTGTGCCGAACCTGATCTCAATCTTCTCTTTTTCACTAATACGGAAGGAGGATACATAACCAAAATAATTGCCGGCAAAACCGCCAAACGAATATTGTGAAAACTCATTGGGTTGTCTCGGTGCATAATCTTTTATTATATTCTCATCATCAGAAGTCAGGTCGATCGAAGCAATACTTACCTGATCACCCAGATTTTTACTTAGCTCTTTTTTGCATGACATCCCAATGCACGCAACCACGATTACAATAATTAACCTGTACATATCTGTAAACAATAAAATTAATATGCTAAAAAATCAGAATATTGGAAATAGTTCTGATGGGATTATTGGTAAAGAGTATATACCGGAGATTTATAGAATGATGAAGATAGGAAATCAATTGTACATTTCATATTAAATAACATAACCGTAAAAGTACGATCAGTTGTTATGGCTATCTTCGGTAAAATACCAGTTTAAATGGAAACAAAAGTAGGGTGGGGCATACTGGGCTGTGGCAGGATAGCCAGAAAATTTTCCGCTGATCTTGTTTATACAGGCAATGCCAGGCTAGTAGCCGTAGCAAGCAGGAACGCGGATAACGCCAGGGGGTTCGCCGCTGAATTTAATGCTGCCCGTGCGTACGGGAGTTACGAAGAACTTGTACAGGATCAAAATGTGGACGTGATCTATATTGCTACTCCCCATAGTCATCACTATGGCCACACACTGCTTTGTCTGAATAATAATAAAGCTGTGCTTTGTGAAAAGGCATTTGCTGTAAATGCCAGGCAGGCAAAGGAGATGATCAGCCTCGCGCAATCGAAAAAAGTATTTCTCATGGAGGCACTCTGGACAAAATTCCTCCCTCACCAGCAGTTAATGGAAAAAATGGTGATGGAAGGAAAAATCGGAGAGATCAGGTCGGTGCTCGTGAACTTTGGATTTCGTCCTTATGATCCTGTACCACCGCGCCTGTTTGATCCCGCACTGGCCGGCGGCAGCCTGCTGGACATAGGTATTTATAATGTTTTTGTTGCTACAAGTGTACTTGGAAAGCCAGATCATGTAGAAGCGCATATGTCTCCTTCCCCTTCAGGTGTAGATGAGCAGTGTTCGATATTGCTGCGCTATAAAAATGGGGCAATGGCACAATTGTTTTCCAGCTTTTCTTCCGATCTGGCTACAGAAGCAAATATTAATGGAACTGAGGGACGTATAAAATTGACTCATCGTTTTTATGCCCCTGATAGTGTGATAGAATACTACCAAGGAAAGCCTGACAGTGTTGAGATCATTGAAACCGGGGTAGCCAGGGAGGGTTTCGGGTACCAGTATGAAGCAAAACATGTTGGGGAATGCCTGCTTAATAATTTTACTGAAAGTCCTTTAGTACCGCTGGCGGACACGCTGGAAAGAATGCAGCTCCTGGATGAAGTAAGAATGAAAGCTGGAATTAAATACAAGGAAGATAATTAAAAATAAATGCCCGGTATTATCCGGGCACTTACCTGTTGTTGTCAAAGCTGTAATCCTAAAAAATTCTTCTTTCCCTTCCACCCATCGGCCTGGAACCCTCACCGCCCGAATTTCTCTGTGGTTGCATCTGCGGCTGGCTGTTAACTCTTGGCGGGTTCACCTGGGGCCATGGAGAAGGCTGGCTTATTTGTGGTCTTGGAGAAGAAGGCTGGTTCATTTGGAGCCTGGACTGCTCCTCACCGGTTTGGGGCCTTATCTCCCGGTCATGTCTCTTCGTATCCTGATTTACCTGGGGCCTGCTTCCGGCGATCGCACGATCGCGGTTGTACTGATCGGCGGGATCTGAATGGATATTATTATCCGGCCTGTTTCTGTCATTACCTGAATAGTCATTTCTGCGGGGGGCATTATTGCCATTACGGGGACCATTATTATAGTTGTTATAGGGTCCGTTGTTACCATAATAATCACCCCTGTTATTATACTGGTCGCTCCTTATATTGGGCCTTTGTGGCTGAAAATGATCATCTCTGCGCGGGCCACCCATATATCTCACATTTCTCTGGGAATATACATTTATGATTGGCTGCTGCCTTCCGTAATAAAAATTATTTCTTTCATAGGGAATGCAATACCTGTCGATCCGGGAGCGCGTAATGTTTCCTGCAGAAGCATACATCCACCTGTTCGAAGGAATCCTGCCGAAGGAAACATTGATATCCAATCCAAAACCCAGCGGTGCCCATCCATAGCAATCACCGGCCTGGCTCCATACTACCCATGCCGGGGCATAATCGTAACCGGGAATCCATAGCCATCCATAATACGGATCCAGTTCCCAGCGGCCATAGTGAAACGGAATGGAACCCCATTGATAGTTAGAGTTCCATGACCAGCCCTGGTCGGTATTTTCCCACTGGCCGTTTGTGGCATAGGGTCTGAAACCGGACTCATTGTAACTCCATACCCTGCCGTAACGGGGCACGTCCATCCATCGTCCATAAGGACTGAGTTCCTGGTAAAAAGTGTTGAAATCTATACTGCCTGAAAAACCAGGCTGCGCGTCTGCTTTAGTAGAAGTGGCGACAGCAGCCAGACTAAAAATACTAATCAGTAAAATCGTAAAGGTTCTCATGATTTGCCGTTTATACTGATTAGACCTGCAAAGGATACGCCCATTTACAAATGAAATGTTAAACCCTTTTGATCTGTTAGCCATTAATTATTGATCCGCCATTTGGATAAAATACCTGCCCGGTCATATATGAGCTATCCTTGCTTGCAAGAAATAAATGAAAGGCTCCTTGTAAAAGCAACTATAGCTCCTTTGGCAGGTTATGACAGCAATAAATAAATTGTTGTACAGGTAAGGGTCTTGCGTACAGATCAGTAATCAGAATAATCTGCAGGTCGCAACAAAAAGATGTCGGCCTTGTACATTACATTTTGGTTTTCGGGGAGAGCAGAAACTTTTTTCCATTCCGGATCGTTCTTGAAATCATTCCACAATTTATCATGAGCGGCCATATTTTCAAACGTGATCATATAAATGAGGTTAGGAAGGGCGGCACCAGCGATTGCCTGGCTGTAAAAAACGGCATTAAAGCCCAGGCGCTTAAAGATTCCTATTTCATTTCCTTCATTAAACATTCTTACTTTTTTCGCATGCAGCTTTTCAGTGGCGCTTTCATAACTTCTCATTTCATATACTCTTTCAGAAAAGGAAGAAGTGGTTTTTACGGGCTCCATCACGGGCATGCCGGTAAAAGCTTTTGAAAAAATCCTTTCTATTCGCAGATATGGTGGATTATTGTAGGTGGCATCAATATAATCGGCGCCTGCCGACTGATAATCTTTATCTTTTTCGATTTTATCGGTGATGGTTCCGTATTGATCCAGCGACCGGTAAGGAATAAGCACATATACTTTGCGGATTGCGGCCGTATCGTTAGCAAGTGGTTTGAATATGCCTATATGGATGATGTTGTTTTTATGCAGTACTGGTATCAATGCGTCCCGGAGATATTTGTCGATACGCTTTTCCTGTTCAATGCCTGTAAGATGGTAAATCCGGATCTCGTAATACTGGCGCTCGGGTGGAACGGCGTTTGCCATTAACGATGCTGTCAGCAGCAGCATTATCTGAAGGTGTATTAAAATTTTCATCATCAAATTTACTATATTGCCCGTTACAAAATTAATTAGACTACATTTACTAAAATAATTAGCGCATTTCTTATGCCTGTATTTATAGCCTCATTGAATTCGGGAAGTAATGGAAACTGCTATTATGTGGGCAATGAAAACGAAGCCGTACTTGTAGATGTGGGGATTTCCTGCAGAGAGGTAGAAAAGCGCATGCAGCGGTTGGGACTGGACATGCATAAGATCCGTGCCATTTTTATTTCACACGAACACACCGATCATATTTCAGGGCTTTCGGTCACTGCACATAAATATAAGCTGCCTGTATATATTACCGGACAGACTTTTCGCAATACCAATATCACACTCAGGGAGGACCAGGTGATCACATTCAACGCAATACTGCCGGTTGCCGTAGGCAACCTTTCCATAAAGGCATTTCAGAAACACCACGATGCCAGTGATCCGCATAGTTTTGTGGTCAGCTCTTCTACCGGCATAAGTGTTGGCGTATTCACGGACATCGGAAATCCCTGCAGGGAATTGATATATCATTTTAAACAATGCCATGCAGCCTTTCTGGAATCCAATTATGATGAGGAGATGCTGATGAATGGAAAATACCCTTATTTTCTGAAAAACCGGATCAGGGGAGGGTTGGGCCACCTCTCAAATGCCCAGGCCTTTCAGTTGTTTACCGAGCACCGGCCCACTTTCATGAGTCATCTGTTGCTGGCGCATCTGTCTAAAGATAATAACTGCCCCAAACTTGTAGAAGACCTTTTCTGCTCTCACGGTTCGGACACACATATTGTCATTGCTTCACGCTTCCAGGAAACACCTGTCTTTGAAATTAAAGAGAATACTAAATCGATAAACAGGCAAAGCTTTTATCCCCAACAGCAGGTGCAACTGAGTTTATTTTAATTAAAGCCTTAAACTGAATTTTTACGAATGGTTTTCCAGTAATCCTCACCATAACCAACCAGGATCTCTTCGCCAGCGGCGATGTCATTTATTGATCTGATGTATACCCTGTCATCAATATTTACAAATTCAGAATTGTTACGAAGTGTTTTTACCTTAGCAGACCCCCTTGCATCATTTGCATATCGTGCATATACGTCAGGATAATTTTTTGCATTGATAACATGGTCATCACTTAAAAAGTATATATACACATTCTGCCAGTCGTCTTTTACTTTTGCCCAGTTGGTAATTTCACCTGTGTATTCAACGATAATCGTGTCTTTGGCAATTGCGTCATTGGAATACAAGCCCATTCCAGCACCCGGTATTTGCGATGTCTTGATCAACAGGTTCATATTTTTCACTAACGGCAAATTTTAGAAATTAATTTCCAACTGATTTAAAGAATCATACATTCACAGCACAATTTTTTATAAATGAAAATAGCTTTTCACGGAGCGGCACAGACAGTAACAGGGTCCAAGCATCTGCTGTATATTAATAATAAACAGGTATTGCTTGACTGTGGCATGTTCCAGGGGATGGGAAAAGATACCATCAGTCTTAACAGCCATTGGGGATTTGAGCCCAAAGATATCAGCCATGTTATTATTTCTCATGCCCATATTGATCATATAGGTCTGCTGCCAAAATTAGTTAAAGACGGGTATTCGGGGAAAATAATCTGCACGCCCGCTACTGCAAGTCTTGCGAAATTGCTGCTGCTCGACTCTGCCCGTATCCAGGAAAGTGATGTAACATTCGTGAATCGCCAGAGAGATAAACAAGGAAGGGAACATGTGGAACCATTGTATAATGAAGATGACGCGGCCAAAGTGCTGCCATTATTTGAAACCGTTGCTTATGGAGAACATTATAAAGTAGATGAAGGTATTGAATTGCTATATACCGATTGCGGGCATATCATTGGAAGTGCAGCCATCAACCTCCGGTTAACTGAAAAGGGAAAAGATACTACGCTGACTTTCAGTGGCGACCTGGGCCGTTACCGGGATATGATCCTGCGCTCGCCACAAACTTTTCCTCAGGCAGATTTTATTATCATAGAATCTACATACGGTAATAAACTGCATGAACCAATGGCATCATCTAATGATAAATTATTACAGCAGATACAACATACCTGCATGGGGAAAAAAGGTAAATTAATATTACCCGCATTCAGCCTTGGGCGAACCCAGGAATTATTATATATGCTCAACAGGATGGAAATAGAAAACAAACTGCCTCCTGTAACGTATTATGTAGACAGTCCGCTTTCTGTTAATATCACAGACACCGTTAAGAAATATCCCGACTATTTCAATTCGGATGTGCAGGAGATGTTGAAAAAAGATATGGATGTATTTTCCTTTAAAGGACTGACCTATATCGAATCAGTCGACGAATCAAAAGCGCTGAATACTCTCGAAGATCCCTGCGTAATCATTTCCTCTTCAGGAATGGCTGAAGCAGGACGCGTAAAACATCATATTGCCAATAACGTCGGTGATGAAAAAAACACGATCATGATGACGGGATATTGCGAACCCGGATCGCTGGGAGGAAGGCTAAAAGCGCATCCGGAATCGGTAAATATTTTTGGTAAGCAATTCCAGGTACGTGCGGAAATCGCTGAAATAAGCAGCCTTAGCGCGCATGGGGACTATAATGATCTCTTGCACTGGCTTTCAAGCGAACAGCAGGGCAAGCTGAAAAAATTATTTCTTGTTCATGGAGAATATAGCGTCCAGCAGGATTTTAAACAAAGACTGATCAGCAATGGATATAATAATGTTGTCATTCCGGCGATGCATGAAGAAATCGACTGCTAACTGATCTCAAGCAGTTCCACATCGAATATAAGAGTGCTGTTGGGTCCGATATGGGTACTGGCCTGTTTATCGCCATATCCAAGACTGGGAGGAATAAAAAAGCGCCATTTACTCCCTGCAGGCATGAGCTGCAAACCCTCCGTCCATCCTTTTATCACCATATTCAATGGAAACGTCGCGGGCTGGTTCCGTTGCACCGAGCTGTCAAATACGGTTCCATCGGTCAGTGTTCCATGATAATGACAAGTGACTTTATTGGTTGCTGAAGGTTTTTCGCCGGTTCCTTCTGTGATCACTTCATACTGAAGGCCACTGGGCAGCGTTACCACGCCTGGCTTTTCTGCATTGGCTTTTAAAAAATCTTCCCCGGCTTTGAGGTTAGCCGCAGATTTGTCATTCTTCAATTGAAACAATTTATCTGCTATTCCCATATATTCATTGTGTAGAAGCAAACTTCGGTTATTATTCCGACTTGTCATTAACTATTCCACGGCATATTTTATGCTGGTTTATTGTTGGATTTATGGTGGGACCATCCTGGTAAATGGTAACTTTGCAATTCACATTCGGTATCAATGGAGAAAAAAGGTAATGTCATAGACAGTATAAATATACTTCTGGAAGAATGTATAATGGCCTATCCGGTTTCCTCCTTTATAATAAGCCTTTATAAGCAGTATGGCACCAGGGGAAGCCTTAGCAAGAAACAGCTTCAGGGACTGTACGATAAAGCCGCTAAAATTGAAGGCCTGGCGCCTGGCAAGCTCGCCGCCATAGAGGTGATCATCAAGAGAATGCCTACAAGAAACAAGATTCCCCTTCCTTCACCCAGGCCCCTTTATGAGAAAGATGATATGGCAGGCACATTAATAAGCTCTTTGCTATCCGTTTATCCCACCCATAAAAGAGTATTGTTCCTGAAATCTAAATTTGATAATCATGAACCATTATCAGCACTGGAAACTGACGACCTGAAAAGAATGGCAAAATTATTAGTAAAGAAAAGTTGAAGCACCAGAGTGATGTGGGAAGAGAAAAAAAGTTCCCCCGTAGAAACAGGGGAACCAATGGTATTAAACCATTAAACCTTATCCTATGAAAAACCAAAATTAAAAATAAATATTCATTCATATGAAATTTATTTCTACGTTTAACATATCTGAATCGCAACTTCCATGTGAAAATCCCTAAAAGTCAGGCCTGGTGCGGATTTAATTGATTCATTTGCAAGTAATTTTTTTATTTAACTCAAAATCGCGTTCGATCCCTCCCCATTGTTAGATTTTGGTATCTTCTCTGCCCCTCTGCAACTTTATTGAAATCTCCCTGAGTTACAGTCAGCTGCGTTCTATTGTCTTTGGGAACAAGATCATTGGTGACATCCAGTAGTTTTCAGGAACTTTCCTTGATGGTGTAATCCCGATCGAAAATTACGGATACTAGTTTTTCTCCGGATAGATGTCCGCAATTTTACTTTTTTACGAAGGTAAAGCCATGAGCGGGAACCAGATTTGCTATAAGTAGCAGATGACCGACCAACTGATTGCCAGAATTGAGACCTTTAACAGGAACAGGTTGCCTGAAATGCTTCATTTTAAATTTGAGGGGATGGCCGAAAATATGTTCCGGTTTTACAGGGGCACCTCTCATTTATTTTATGAGTCCATCATCAAAGAGCCTCTGATCAAAGATTGCCCGAACACCTGGATATGCGGTGACCTGCACCTGGAAAATTTCGGCACTTTCCGGAGTGATAACAGGTTGGTATATTTCGATCTCAATGATTATGATGAAGCGGTACTCGCGCCGGTTACCTGGGAAGTGGCGCGTTTGCTGACGAGCATATTTGTGGCCTTTGAATCGCTGGACATCACTGAAAAAAAGGCATTTAAAATGGCGTCGCTGTTCTTGAAATCATATACCTATACATTAGCCAGGGGTAAGTCAATTACGATAGAAACGCGTAATGCAACTGGTATTGTTGGCGATTTTTTGACCTCTGTGAGTAAAAGAAAGCAGCATGTGCTCCTGAAGAAAAGAACCACGAAACGCAATAACAGGCTTGAAATTTTAATGGATCACCAGAAACATTTTGCTCTGGATAAAGAGCGCAGGGATAAGATTTTTGATCATGTTACTGAATGGCTGAAAAATGACGACCGCAGTCCGTATAATTACAAGGTTATTGATGCAGTATTTCGGATGGCCGGTACCGGTAGCCTGGGATTGAACAGGTATGCGATCCTAATGAAGAGCCTGAATCAAACAGGAGAAAAGTACGTACTGATCGATATGAAACAGGCCTCATCTTCTTCAGTTCTTCCTTACCTGGAAACAGAACAGCCAGCCTGGAGATCGGAAGCTGAACGGGTGATCACTGTGCAGGAAAGTATGCAGGACAGGTGCCCGGCATTACTGAGCACTTTGGAATTTGAAGGTAACAGTTATATTATGCAGGAAATGCAACCGGAAGAAGATAATATTAACTTTAAGCTGCTGGGCGACCGCTACAGGGACATGTACACCGTGATAGACAACATGGCAATGCTGACCGCTTCTTCGCAACTCAGAAGCTCGGGCCAGCGGGGCAGCGCCATTACAGACGAACTTAAAGAATGGGCGCAAAATGTAAAATGGCAGGATGCTGTTTTAGACTATGCGCACAGTTATAGCAAAACCGTCCAGGCAGATTATAAGTACTATTGCGCACAGTATTTTTCACAGGTTATTCGTTAATGTGAAACCACGGTTAAACGTCGCGTATTCATGTAAATAACCAATAATTAGGTACAACTTTACGCTACTAATTAATCAAATAAAAAATCATCAAATGAAAAAGTTTCTATTTGCAGCGTTAATGCTTGTTGGATTTGCCGGAATAAGCATGGCACAGACTGCTCCTGTCACCAAGACACATTCAAAGACTCATGTTAAAGGTATGCATAAGCATCCCGGTAAGCATAAAGCGCATCATCACAAAAAAGCAGCAGCTGCAGTAAAATAATTACACCCGGCACTACCGTTTTGTTTGGGCCACCCAGGAATCTGGGTGGCCTATTTTTTTGCGTTTACCTTGCGAATGAAGGGCGCCTGTCACGGCTCTGTTCAGAGGGTTTGGCTTCGCTGACGCGAACAGTCCTCCCATCTGCTATACCGCCGTCCAGGGCCGCGATCGCTGCCATGGCTTCCTGGCGGTCGGGCATTTCTACAAAACCAAATCCACGGCTGCGGTTGGTTTGTTTATCTTTTATTACTCTGGCTGAAGTTACTTTTCCGAGATCTGTAAAAAAACCTTCAAGGTCATCATCCTCAATATTGAAACTAAGGTTCGAAACAAAAATTGTCATTAATTCTTATTGATTTTATAATGTAAAATTGTAGAGCAGCCAATGGGCTGAAACGGGATGGGGAGGTATTGCATGTAAAAGTAGAACGGTTGCTCAATTAAATGGTAAATATACACAAGAAATCTCATTATACGAAGCGCGGCAGGTTTAGTAAAATAAAAAAGGGGCTGGATAGAAATCCTGCCCCGTTTAAAATCCAATATCCTATGAAAAACCGGTATATAGACGTAAAATCTGTATATAATGTTGTACAGGCACCTACCTATATTTTTATAAGTTTATATATTTACGGCATTCTGCCTGTAGAAATGCATTGTCCAGGACTTGCGGGCTTATTTTTCGTTTTTGTAAACAACGCCATCTTTCATTACAAATTTCACATGCTCCAGAACAGTAATGTCATCGATAGGATTTTTATCCACAGCGATAATATCGGCAAATTTTCCTTTGGTGAGTGATCCTGTCTTGCTTTTCCAACCCAGCAGGTCAGCCGCATTTACTGTTGCCGCCTGGATGGCCTGCATGGGAGTTAACCCGAATTTTACCATATAATAAAATTGCTTTGCATTCCAGCCATGAGGATATACACCTGCATCGGTACCAAAGGCAATTTTTACTCCTTTTTCCACCGCCCTCGCAAAATTTTCTCTTTGCTTTTTACCCACCAGTTTTTCTTTGTTGATAATTTTTTGGGGATAGCCCAGGTTGGTATATTCACTCAGGATGTAGTCGTCATTATAAATATCGGCCACAAGATATGTTCCGTGTTCCTTCATCAGTTTGATACCTTCCTCATCAATAAAACTGCCATGCTCCACAGATGCCACTCCTGCTTTTACCGCCATTTTAATTGCTTCTGTGCCATGCGCGTGCGCACATGTTTTCCTGCCCCAGCGGCTGGCCTCGTCTACAATGGTATTCATTTCTTCCTGAGTGCATTGAGGCCCGCCAACACTTTCTTCTTCAGATAATACTCCAGCGCTTGCGCCGAATTTGATCACATCTGCGCCATACTTGATATTATACCGCACCTGCCTGCGCAGCTCGTCTACTCCATCTGCCACACCTAACATTTCCTTCGGTAGTTTCCAGTCCAGGAAAGGAGAGAATCCGTTGATATCCCCATGACTACCGGTGGAACCAATAAACAAGGTTGCCACCTGAAGGCGCGGACCTGGAATATCACCGCTATTGATCGCGTTGCGCAGCGAAACATCTACAAATGCCGGCGCTCCTACATCGCGGCAGCTGGTAAATCCCGCGAGCAATGTTCTTTTTGCATATATATGAGCAAGCACTGCATAATCCATTGGAGTTTTACGAAAAATAGCTGCATAATAATCACCACTAGGTTGTGAAGTAAGGTGCGTGTGACAATCGATCAGTCCGGGAAGAACAGTAGCGTTACCAAGATCGATCACCTGCGCATTTTTAGGAACGGGTAAGCCCGGACCAATATCTGTGATGATGTTGCTGTCTATCAAAATGACCTGGTTTGTCAATACCTTTCCACTTTCCACATCAATCAGTTTTCCTGCTTTGATGGCAATCATCTTTGACTGTCCGTAAGTGCTGCCTGACATCAATAAAATAAATGCTGCAATGAATAAATTGTATCTCATATAAATGTTGTTAATCGTACTGGTATCCCATTGCCTGCAAATGAAAAAGCTCTGCGTATCTGCCATTTTTCTTTAATAATTCTTCATGGCTGCCGTTCTCAATGATCTCCCCTTTATCCAAAACCAGTATGCGGTCTGCCATGCGAACCGTAGAAAACCGGTGCGATATTAATACCGCGGATTTCCCTTTGGTCAATTCAGCAAACCGCTGAAATACTTCATATTCCGCTCTTGCATCCAGCGCCGAAGTAGGCTCATCAAGTATCAATAACTGCGCATCTTTCATGTAAGCCCGCGCCAGCGCTATTTTTTGCCATTCTCCACCTGATAATTCCACTCCGTTATTAAATCGTTTGCCCAGCGACTGGTCGTATTTTCCCTGTAGCTTTTGTACCATGATGTCGGCGAGGCTTTGCTTCGCAGAATTTTCAATCAGCTCACGGTCTTCTTTTTTATTTATGTTTCCTACTGCAATGTTTTGCGCCACCGTCATCTGGTACTTCAGATAATCCTGAAAGATCACGCCGATCTGGGTCCGTAATTCAGAAAGGTCATATTCGCGCAGATCATATCCATCCAATAAGATCCTTCCCTCCGTAGGCTCATAAAGGCGGGCAAGTAATTTGACCAGCGTGCTTTTTCCTGCGCCGTTCTCTCCTACAAGCGCAAGTTTTTCACCTGCATGAAGGGTAAAGGACAAGTGACGGTTGGCCCAGCGGTCGGAATGGGCATAACTGAATCCCACATTTTCAAAAGTAAATCCCTGTAATATTGGTTTGGGAAAGGGACGCGGATTTTTGGTAATGGTATTTTTAGACCTGATGTCAAAAAAATCGAAAAAATCTTTAAGATAGATAGCTCCCTGTGATACGCTTGTAAAACGGCTTAGCACGCCTTCGAGCAGACTGCGCAATTGCCTGAACGAACCTGCCAGGAAAGTAAGGTCGCCAAGCGACAATGCGCCCACAACCGCCCGCTGGATGATGTAAACGTATGCTCCGTAATAACCCAGGCTCCCCACTACAGCGAATATGGTTCCCCAGGCAGAACGCCGGATAGAAAGTTTTTTGTTATCTGCATAAAACTGGTTGGATAATGTTTTAAACCTGTCGATAAAGAATCCGGACAGGTCAAATATTTTAACTTCTTTGGCAGTTTCATCACTTGCACCCACGTAACGGATATAATCCAGTTCCCTGCGCTCAGGTGTCTGCCTGCGGGTGAGCGCATAGTTCTTGTCATTAAAATAAGCTTCCCCGAAAAATGCAGGTAGCACCGCAATAATTAACAGCAGTATCAGCCAGGGATTGAATACAATCAGTCCGGCTGCGAGGAACCCCATTGTAATGAAATCCTGCAACTGGCTGAGCACCTGAGACAACAACACTGTCCGGCCTATGGTTTGTTGCCTTGCTCTTTCCAGCTTGTCGTAAAAATTCGAGTCTTCGAACTGGTCAAGGTCCAGCGTGGCGGCGTGCTGCATAATCTGGACGGACGTGCTGTTTGAAAACAAATCTCCCAGCAGGCTGTCCATCAAAATAATACCCCGGTTCAGTACATCTGAGAAAAGCGCCAGTATGAACTCAAGGGCGATCAGCTCCCATAAATGTTTATGGGATTCATGGACCTCGTGGCGGCTCAGTTGCACTACCTGGTCGATGATTAGTTTTCCAATATATAAAATTGCTACCGGAATGGCAGACCGGGTAATGCGGAGAACTGTGTTGGCTATGCTTAGCCTTGGGCTGGTTTGCCATACCAACGCAAAGAATCTCGGAAGATTCTGCAAAGCTGAAAATCTTTCTTTTAACGTAACTGACTCCCTGGCTTTCAAATATAGTTGGTTGTAAAGCGAATATAGTAATTCAGGTAGCTGTTTCAGTTTCAAAAATCAATAGAAAGCTGTCTGCTGTTATTTGTACAAGTAACAGCGAGCTTGCGGTCATTAAAATTAGACAAAGAAATACCCAGCAGCCTGATTCCCTTTTCTGCAGGAAGGGTTGGGGTTAACAGATCTTTTGCCGTTTGAAGAATGATGTCTAATTCATGCTGCGGCTTGTCATAAGAAAAACTCCGTGTAATCTGCCTGAAGTCTCCATATTTTATTTTAAGCGTAATGGTGCGGCCCTTTAATTCATGACGGAGAAGCCGCTGGTGAAGGATGACGGCGATTTTGTCAAGCTTCAGGTGCATTTCTGCCTCATTTACCAGGTCGTAGGGAAAGGTATCTTCGGCACCTACAGACTTTGTTTCCCTGTTCGCCTGCACGGGCCTGTCATCGATGCCGCGCACGATCCTGTAAAAAAATCCTCCCGTTTTTCCGAAGTGATCCGTAAGTTCCTGCTCCGATAATTTTTTAAGATCCGCCCCTGTATGAAAGCCCAGACCATTCATTTTGGCGGCTGTAACTTTTCCGACCCCAAAAAATTTACTTACCGGGAGGGATTCCATAAAAGACTCAATTTTAGAGGGGCCGATGAAAGTCAGACCGTCAGGCTTTTTCATATCGGAGGCAATCTTTGCCACAAACTTATTGACCGATATTCCCGCTGATGCCGTAAGGCGCAGTTCCTTTGCTACAGCTTTTCTTATTTCTTCAGCGATGGTAATAGCTGAACCGATACCCAGCTTATCATCGGTCACATCCAGAAAAGCCTCGTCCAGTGAAAGTGGTTCTATGATGTCCGTATACCTTGAAAAAATTTCCCGCAGGTGGATGGAAACCGCTTTGTATACGTCAAACCTTGGTCTGATAAAGATCACATGCGGACATAACTCCAGCGCTTTTTTGGAGGCCATCGCCGAACGGATCCCAAATTTTCTGGCCTCATAACTTGCAGCGGCAACCACGCCTCCGCGGCCTTCCGGTGAGCCACCCACAACAACCGGCTTACCCTGGTACTCAGGCTGGTCGCGCTGCTCGACCGAAGCGTAAAAAGCATCCATATCAATATGAATAATCTTACGCATATCTGAATTTAAACCCGCGGCTAATGCTTATCTTCATGCCACCTCAATTTAATGCATTTAAACCCGGTGCTCCTGATGAACCTTCGAATAAACTTTCTGACAGTGGTGGCCATTTTGAGCTGGTTCGCCCTGGTAGCGCAATTTATATTATTGATGCAGAACAGAATTGCGGGCATTAATGAATCTATTATCCGGTATTTCAGCTATTTCACGATAGAAATTAATTTATTGGTAGCAGTGTGTGTCACCGCACAGCTGTTGAAAAAGCCAGGTAAAATAGCGACTTTTTTTTTACGGCCGTCCGTCCAGACTGCGGCAACTTTATATATTACGGTTGTAGCAATAGTCTATAACATTATATTAAGACAATTAATATCACTGGATGGCTTTTCAAGGGTAGTGGACGAATTATTACATCTTATTATTCCCATTTTAATAGTGATTTACTGGTGGAAATGGGTGAATACCCATCAATTGAATTGGAAAATCATTCCTTTGTGGCTTTTATATCCCGCATTATACTGTCTGTATATTTTGTGGAGAGGAAGTTTATCAGGATTTTATCCCTATCCTTTTATGAACGTCAGTAAGCTCGGCTACAACCAGGTATGGATTAATTGCGCAGGAATGATTGGTGTATTTCTGTTATTTTCTCTCCTGTTAGTCCTTGCAGGCAGGAAAAAAAATCCTGGTCCTTTACTTTAATTTGTTCTCATTTAGGGCAAGATATTCCGCATCACCGCTGGTAATAGAATTGCTGATGTAGATCAAACAAAAACTAAAAAGGTGAAAATTTCCACATTAGCATTCTTACTGTTTATTGGCGGTACAGCAAGCGCCCAATCTTATCCCAAAATGATAACCTATAAGAGCGTATTACAACCGTCGCTTATTCTTCCACTGCCCAATACAACAGATATTGCCGAACAGACCATTTTGAAAAAACTCAAAGAAACTGGCTATACTCCTGAAACAAAAGGTAAATTATTCTGGAAAAAGAATAAACAGGAAGGATTTTACGTATTTCCCGGTGTACAGTTGCCTGAATTGAGTAACCAGAAGCTGGATTTGTATTTTAAGGTAGATCCTCAGAATACCGATCCACAATACAGGTCTGCCATTACCCTGCTCGTAAGCAAGGGATATGATAATTTTGTAAATCCCCAGGTGGACTCAGCTACCTATCAGGCATCACAGGATTTTTTAAATTCATTTGTTTCCGAAACTGCTGCTTTTAAGCTGAATAAAGATGTTAAGGGACAGAGACAAAAAGTAAAAGAATCGGAGAAGAAATGGCAGGATCTGAGAAATCAGCAGGATGTCGCCAAAAAGAAAATAGCAGAACTGGAAGCAAATGTCAAAAACTGGCAGGAAGAAGAAGTTAAACAGAAAACCGATCTTGATGCCACCACAGCAACTTTGCAGGCTCTTGAAGGTCAGCAAACATCATCAAATGCGGCCGGTGGAAATAAATAAGTTGTTTCCAATTATAGAAAATCGGGCAGTGTATCAAACACTGCCCGATTTATTTTATGAAACATAGGCCCGGAGCATCCAGGTCATTTTTTCGTGCGCCTTTAAAAGCCCGGTAACAAAATCAGCGCTGCCGAGATCTTTGTATTTATCTGCGATTGGTGAAATGTCATTGCGGATGAGGCGGATGATACTTTCATGATCATCTATCAATGCCTGGATCACCGTTTTCTGGTTGATAAAATCAATATTGTTTTCCAGCAGATGCGTCATAGCTAAAAAACTCTTTAATGATCCGATTGCAAAGTGTCCGAGGGTGCGGATTCTTTCCGCTACTTCATCCACGACCTCGTCCAGCTCTTCGTATTGTGACTGGAAAAATTTGTGAAGCTCCATGAAATTTGGTCCCTGGATGTTCCAGTGCGCATTTTTAGTTTTAGTGTAGATCACGTATTCATCTGCCAGCAAAGTATTCAGTAGGGTGGATACTTCCAGCAGGTGTTCCTCAGAAATTTCAATATTCGGTTTCATGATTTTAAATTGTATTTGTAGGGTAACACTATAATAATTATACCCTCGCACACCGAAATTATGTGTTTGAGGAAAAGGGCCGCCATTCTGCTGCTCATTATTCAGTGTATTTAACCTGGTAGTTTATCACGCGCTTTTTCTTTTTGCCGGACGGAGCGACCACCACTATCGTCCCCAAAATTGATAAGGGACATGTATTTCATGTAGAATATTCCACCGCTTTACAAGCCGTTACCAATAAAATATTCTCCGTTACTTTTGCTTAATGGATTATTTCAGGAAGCTGGGTGATTTATTGAAGACCGAGCGGCAGGAAGACAGGGATATGTACCGCCAGCTAACGGAAAGATCATCTGTATCTGATCGGCGGGCCAGCGGCCTGAACTGGTACCCAATCGCCATCCGTGGTTCAGAAATGAGCAGAGGGGATTACCTGATTGTAGAAGTGGAACGCACAACGCACAATGACCTGCCGCATCAGTTGAGATTTGGTATGCCGGCAGCACTTTTTTCTAACCATGATGTAAAAGATAGCAGGGTGGAAGGGATAATTTCACATCTCAGTGGGAACCGCTTAAAAATAACTTTGCGCATAGATGAGCTGCCCGATTGGGCAGACGAAGGCAAGCTGGGCATCGATCTGTTATTCGATGACAACAGTTATAATGAAATGAATGCTGCACTTAAAACCGCCACGGCATTAACTGAAAATGAAAATGAGGGACGTCTTATTAATATATTGACAAGTGTAAAATCACCAACTTTCCAAAATATACCTCCCGTTGTTGTTAAGCATCTGAATGATTCGCAGCAACTTGCCGTGAATAAAATATTATCTGCGAATGAACTCGCTATCGTTCATGGCCCTCCTGGCACGGGAAAAACTACCACACTTGTGCAGGCTATCAAAGCTATGATCGGGCAGGATAATAAACAAATGCTTGTTGTGGCTCCCAGCAATACAGCTGTTGATCTCTTATGCGAAAAATTGACTGATGAAGGCTTAAATGTACTTCGGGTAGGCAACCCTGCACGTGTTTCTGAAAGACTTACTGCCCTGACACTTGATAGCCGGATGGCCGGTCACAGCAGAATGAAAGAGATCAGGAACCTTAAAAAACAGGCAAATGAATTCAGGAATATGGCGCATAAATACAAACGCAATTTTGGCAAGGCAGAGCGCGAGCAGCGCAAGGCGCTTTTTGACGAAGCATATAAAATCATGAAGGATGTAAGCAATACAGAACAATATATTGTTGATGACATTATTTCAAAAGCCCAGGTGATCGCTGCAACGCTTGTCGGTTCTAACCATTATACCGTTAGGAAATTAAAATATAATACCATCGTAATAGATGAAGCAGGGCAATCGCTGGAACCTGCTACCTGGATACCGATCGTAAAAGGCAAAAAACTCGTTCTGGCTGGTGATCATTTCCAATTGCCCCCTACTATAAAATCAATGGAGGCCGCAAAGAATGGCCTCGTTAATACGTTAATGGAAAAAGCAATATCCCTGCATCCGGAATCAGTTGTGTTATTAGAGGAGCAATACCGTATGAATCAAATTATCAGCGGGTATTCTTCCAAAATATTTTATAATGATAGATTAAAGGCACACGCTTCGGTTCAGCATCATGTATTGTTTCCCGGTGATGCACCTTTAGCGTTCATAGACACAGCCGGATGCGGATTTGAAGAAAAGCTGGAAGGCACCAGCACCACTAATCCTGAAGAGGCGGCGTTTCTATTTAAGCACCTGGCAGAGTATGTGTCTGCCCTGAACAAATATTACCCGGCGCCGGAATTTCCGACGATAGCGATTATTTCTCCATACCGGCAGCAAATAGAAGTGATGAAAGAACAATTACAGCATTATCCCGAACTGCTCGCCCTTGGAAATAAAATTGCTGTTAATACCATAGACAGCTTCCAGGGGCAGGAGCGTGATATCGTGTATATCAGCATGACGCGAAGCAACACGGATAATAAGATCGGTTTTTTATCCGATATCAGGAGGATGAATGTTGCCATGACACGCGCCAGGAAAAAGTTAGTGGTGATAGGCGACAGCGCAACAATATCGCAATTACCATTTTATTGCGGGTTCATCGAATATGCTGAAAAAATGAATGCCTATCAGAGCGCATGGGAGTTTGTATAAAAAAATATTGAAGTATGATTTACAGACTTAAAATACGGTTCGTACCTGTTCTATTAATCTTAATTATACAATTCCGTAGCGTTTATTCTCAGGAATTCGGAGGAAATCCGCCTTCAATTAAATGGAACCAGATCAACAATGATACAGCCAGGATCATATTTCCTGCCGGTCTGGAGAAACAGGGGGAAGATGTTGCCAGGATCATACATGAACTTGCTTTAACTACTCAGTATACGATCGGGAGTAAAGTAAAAAAAATAAACATTGTCTTACAGAACCAGACTACGGTATCTAATGGCTATGTTTCGCTTGGGCCTTTTCGCAGCGAATTTTTCCTGACTCCCACCCAGAATAGTTTTGAACTGGGTAGCCTCCCCTGGCACAAAACCCTTACTCTCCATGAATACCGGCATGTGCAACAAAATAACAATTTCCGCAAAGGGCTCACCAAAGTATTTTATACCGTTTTTGGCGAAGAGGGACAAGCGCTGGCGAGTAATCTTGCCATACCAGACTGGTTCTGGGAAGGTGATGCAGTGTTCCAGGAAACATTGCTGAGCAACCAGGGACGAGGAAGGATACCCTATTTTTTTAATGATTACAGATCACTTTGGGCAGCTGGCAAAGACTATTCATGGATGAAATTGCGCAATGGATCTTATCTGGACCTTACGCCAGATCATTACCGGCTGGGATATATGCTGGTGGCGTACGGACGCGAAAAATACGGAGATACCGTATGGTCGGAAGTGACGGACAGGGCCTCCAGGTTCAAAGGTTTGTTTTATCCTTTTCAACACGCTGTTAAACGGACCACAGGCGAAAGCTTCCCGGCTTTTAGAAAAAATGCAATGGATCTTTTCAAATCTGCGCAAAAAAATTCAGAGAATGATTCCGCCGCAGCATTTGCAAACCGCCACCGGCATTTCGTGGCAAACGAAGAATTTCCGCAATGGGCGGCTGATAATATTGTTTATGTAAAAAGCAGTTATAAAAAAATCCCTGCGTTTTATCTGCGCAATACCAAATCCGGTAAAGATAAACAGATATGCATTAAAGACGTTTCAGACGATAATTATTTCTCTTATAATAATGGAAAGATTGTGTATGCTGCCTACAAGCCAGATAGCCGGTGGACATGGAAAAACTTTAATGTGATCAATATCGTGAATATCCAAACCGGCCGCCAGCGAACCATTACCAGGCGGACAAAATATTTTTCTCCGGATATCTCTGATGATGGCAAACGCATTGTGACAGTCATGATGGATGAGGCCGGCACCAACAGTCTTCATTTTCTGGATGCCTACTCAGGAGAAATTATTTCGGTGATGCCTAATGAACAGCAATATATATTCACCTATCCTAAATTTTACAGCAGGTCTCAAGTAGTGTCTGCTGTAAGAAACAGGGTAGGAGAGATGGCCCTGGGCATTTTTGATATTGCGTCGGGAGAAGCAAAATGGCTCACTGAGTTTACCATGAACCCGATCGCATTTCTCCAGGTAACCAGGGATACTGTTTGTTTTACAATGTCCCAGAGAAGCCAGGAAAAACTATTTGCATCGATAAGAGGGAAGATATACCGGTTTATCGAACCGTTAAATAATATGTCTACCGGCAGTTACCAGCTTAGCGTAAATAATGGAGCAGCTGCGTATAACACCTATACTGCGGTGGGTTACCACCTGTTCACCGGCAAAGCCATTTTTATTGCTTCGCCCGGGTTGGAGCCCCATTCAACAGATACCGCATATACAGTAAACAAGCAACGATCCGGTCTCAACCTGGTGACGGATTTGGCATCGGCTCATTATCCTGTTTCAAAATATCCTTCCTCGTACCGGTTATTTAATTTTCACAGCTGGCGACCCTTCATCAGTGATCCTGAATATTCCTATTCGCTTGTCAGCGAAAATATTTTGAACACGTTGCAATCAGAATTGTATGTGACGTACAACCGTAACGAAAAATTTAAGAAGACAGGCGCGTCACTATCCTATGCGGGGTGGTTCCCTGTAATAAGCGGAGGTGCATCATATACTTTTGGCCGCACAGATGTAAGAGATAGCCAGATAGTTCACTGGAATGAATTTAATGCCACCGTCGGATTAAATTTACCACTTACTTTCGTCCATGGATCTTTTACACAAAAAATAAATCTTTATTCAGGTTTTAATACGCAACAGGTTTATTTCACCGGTCCTGCCAAGAATATCTATGACAACATAAAATTTAATTATGATGAATATTCTTTATCTGCCGTTAACCAGCAGATAACGGCCAGGCAACAAATATATCCCCGGTTTGCCCAGACATTTTATGCGCGGTACAGATCTATTATAAACAAATACACGGCCAACCAGTTGCTTTTGACCGGGTCAGTTTATTTACCAGGATTGTTTACCAATCATAGCCTTGTTCTCCAGGCGGCTTACCAGAAAAGGGACACCATGCAGCAATATAGTTTTTCCAATAGCTTTCCTGTTTCCCGCGGATATCCTGATCTTAATTTTCCAAGAATGTGGAAACTGGGTGTAAATTATCATTTCCCTATTGTATATCCAGACCGGGGCTTTGGTAACATCGCCTACCTGCTAAGGATCCGGGGAAATATCTTTTATGACTGGACAGAAACAAAGAGTCTTCGTACAAAGAACCAGACTTCTTTCCGAACCGCCGGAGCAGAGATCTATTTTGATTCAAAGTGGTGGAACCAGTTGCCGGTAAGCTTTGGTATCCGTTACAGCCGGCTGCTTGATGCCAGACTCGCGGGGAGAACACCTAATCAATGGGAACTTGTATTACCCGTGAATCTTCTCAGCAGGTAATTATTTTTCGCTTAGCAAATTATCAATGACCGCCTCAAATTCTTTTTTAAACAAAATATAATGTTCACCTGTGGCGGGGCCGTTAAACCCTGTATCCAGTTTTCTCACCAACCCTTTTTTATCAATGATAACAGAAGATGGAAAAAATTTGATAGGAGTAAGTTCAGGAAGTGTTTTTTCCGTGCGCAGGCTGTCCAGAACCGTTACGCCGGTAATTAGTACAGGGTACTGTATATCGAACCGTTTACGGAATTTCTGCAAGCTGTTAACCGACCTTTTCCAGTCGGTTGTATATTCGTAAGCGAGTGCAACTATTTCTATTCCCCGTTGCCTGTTTTTGCGGTAATAGTCACTCAGGAATTCCGTTTCATCCATGCAGTTAGGGCACCAGCTTCCCATAAGTTGTACGATAACCACCTTGTTGATAAATCGTTTATCCGCAATAGATACCATTTTCCCATCCATATCTTTAAACGCAAAATGCAGCCTGTCCTCACCGGGTTTCAAGTGCATTTTAACTGATTCTTCAGAGACATGTGCGGATGAATCTTTAACAGCGCGCCATTTTTTCTTTCCGGATGCACCTGAATACTGAACACCTTGAAAAATATTTTTATTTATTGCGGCCTTAAATAAAAACAAATGTGACCCGTCAAATGATGATAGTAGTAAAGAATCATTTCGCACTACGCCTTCCAGGTAACGGTAGTCGCCGGTGGGGTTTAAAAAAGTTCCTGTTACTATGTTTCCTGATTGCTCAAACTCTGCCACAGTTTTGGGAAGGCTGTCACCTTCATATTTAACTGACCATCGGCCGGATATATCTGTTGCCGGAGAAGAAAAGGTTTCAAATCTTTTGTTTCCAGGCGTGGCGGTAAAGGGGAGTATCTGTGTATTCGATGCGGCTTTATTTACCCATGATCCGGAGATATGATCCTTAAAAGTCCGGAGATGAAATTCAGATTCGAAAACGGGCATTTTCACAATTAGTGAATCCCCTTCCATACTTATATCGTCTATTTTTATCCGTTCTGTTGCATTTTTTATGTACCAGGTATTTTTTGTGCCTGTTTTTTTCCATTCAAAATTAAAAACGATATTTTCCCCGTCCGGACGGTGAATCTGTGCAAGCCACCAACCCTGTTGTGCTTTTAATAAAGCAGATGCCATCAAGGCTAATAATAAAAATGAAAATTTCATACAATAATTTTTATTGAGAATCCTCTGCTTGTTGAAGTGCTTTCTGCCTGGAATATCCTTTATTTATCCAGTACACACCAAAAAGTGTGGTAAGAAAAGCCAGCCAGGTGACCCAGGTTATTCTTTCATTTAAAACTAAAAATCCCAGTATAATCGCAATGAAAGGATTGATGTAAGCATACACCGATACCAGTCCCGACGGTAAATTTTTTAGCGCATAGAGATAACAGACATAAGCTATTATAGATCCTATTACAATTAAATAAACCAATGCAAGAACACTTTCACTGGTCACCATCCGCATCTGGGACCAATCGTCCATAAATATACTGCCAATGAACAATACGATGCCTCCGCAAACAAACTGCAGGGCAGCATTTACAAAAGAATTTGCCTGTGAGGGACGTTGTTTGGTATATACGGTACCGGCTGCCCAACAGAAACAGGATAAAAAGCAAACAATAACCCCTAACAGGTAACCTTGTGTGCCCAGATCAGCAAGATTGTCTTTAAATATCAGCACTACACCCATACATCCCAGGAATAATCCAAAAATAATTTGTTTGTTTAGTATCTGTTTACCTACTCCGGCCACATAATTGATAAAGATTACATATATGGGCATTACGGATACGATCAGGGCGGCAAGTCCACTGGGGATATATTTTTCAGCCCACGCTACGACACCATTTCCCAGGGCGATCATTAAAATGCCTGGCACGATCTGCCTGATCACATCCCGTTTGGAAATAACGATCTTCCTTTGAATGATCAGCACCAGCGCCAGTAGCAGAGTGCCTGCTATCACCTGTCTCAAAGCAGAAAAAAGGAATGGTGGAAACGACGTTACTCCTATACGAAGGGCCAGGTAGGTTGTCCCCCATACTATACATACTACCAATAAAGCCAGGTATGCCTTTGTGTTTACATTATTCATCTATTCCATTCAAAATTTGTACAAAGGAACGACAAAAGAAGGGAAAGGTTTCAAAGGCACTATTATTGAATTAAATTTATATAGCAAGAACATTTGATTCACCCGCCATATTGTCCAATCCAATTCAAAATATTATTTATTCAGGTATCAGCGGATTAGTTTTGCCTGTCCCTCATAAAATTGCATACCCTGAGGAATTATGGGATAAAAGCCGGCTGACATATTATGCTTCTTTGTTTAACAGTCTCGACGTAAACAGCTCATTTTATAAAGTACCCATGGCATCTACCATTGCCCGCTGGGCAGACAGTGTTCCTGAACTGTTCCGGTTCACTTTTAAGCTATGGAAAGGGATCACACACAATAAGGGATTGAATTTCAATGTTGAGGATATATATTATTTTATAAAGGTAATCGGCCATGCAGCGAATAAAAAAGGTTGTCTGCTGGTTCAATTTCCTGCCAGTATAACGATAGCATATTTAACGCAGTTTGAAAAGCTCATCCAAACTATCAGTGCTGCTAATGAATCGTAACAATGGAAAGTGTCAGTAGAATTCAGGCATCCGTCGTGGTATTTTCAAAACGTTTACGAATTGGTGCATCAATACAATGTGAATATAGCAACACATGATATCCCCGCATCATCAACCCCACATCTGAACGGAGGGACCGCCTGGGAGTATTTCCGTTTTCATGGTCCGGAAAGGGATACAGGGGCAGTTATAGCGATGATTATCTCCAAAAATGTGCACTGGATATCAAATTTAAATTAAACGAAGGCAAAAATATCTTTATCTATTTTAATAATACTCTGGTTGAGCCCATTAAAAATTTATTCAGCCTGAATGAGTTTATTATCCAGGCAGGCTGACTAAAAGGTAAGAGAATAGAAAAAACAGAACCTTTGGTATTCAATCTTTCGAATAAATAAAAAATCCGATAACTGGTCCATGTATGAATAATGAACCGGCTACCTGACGATAAAATCATTGAAGGCTATGCGCCTTTCTGAGTATTTTTTAAATAATTGGCCATTTCTGTACGCATGGCTTTCAACTCTGCATTGGCCTCCATCAACAATTTGTCAGTACTGCTGACAGGTGGGATGACAGCAGTTTTTAATTTCATATTATTGGCGCCTTTAACGATAAGGAAAAGGAAAAATGCAATGATCAGGAAAGTAATCGTAGCCTGTATGAACATACCATATTTCAATTCGGCGCTGCCTACTGTAATAGCAAGAGATTTAAAGTCAACGCCTCCTGTGACCATCCCGATAATAGGCATCAGAATATTATCCACAGCGGCACTTACGATAGAAGCGAATGCAGCTCCTATAATTATACCAACTGCCAGGTCGAGTACATTGCCGCGCAAGGCAAAATCTCTAAAGTCATTTAAAACTTTCATATTATATTTTTGAATTTAGATAAATCTATTTTAGCAGGTTGGACAGAAATCCGCCTATTCCTCCTGATGAATTTTTTCCACCACTCAGGCCGCTGATCAATGATCCAAGTCCACCCTGGTTTAATCCACCGGAGGCGTTGGATCCCTGGAGGCCTTTATTTAGCAAGTTGCCCATTAACATGGGTCCGACAAAGCTCATTAGTCCTGTAGCAAGGTTGCCAATATTAATGCCGGAATTTTTTAATTTATCACCAAGGCCGAAGTTTCCCAGTATTCCTTCCAGGCCACCTGAAGGGGCCATTTCTCCGGATAATGCCATCGCTGCGGGTTGAGCTGCGGTTTGCTGAACAAATTCATTCAGGGCCTGCAATTGAGTTGCATCGATCTGCAGGTAGGAGGCAATAGCGGCGATATGCGTTTTTTCCTGTTCAGCAACATTTTTATCTGACTGCGCAAAAGCCATGAGGTCTGTAACAAGCGAGTATTTGAGCTCACTGCTTTTAAGAATATCTAATGCGTTTTTAAGGGATTGTCCATTGGCTTCTGCGGCAGCGGCACTAACCTGCTGTATTTCTTCCTCCGAAAGGCCTGCTGCCTGAGCCAGGTTTTTAAGATAGTCCAGTTCCAGTTCTGAAGCTGACTGATCCGCTGTGGCGATGGATGCGATTGCCGTAACGTATGCTGTTTTTTCCGTAGCATTAAATCCCTGGAGTATTTGTGTTGTCATACGAAGGTTTAAATTATGAAAAGATGAGTATTTTTATAATTCGCCAATAAATATATGCCATTTCAATCATTAACCTAATAAATGGCAAATAGCGGAAAACAATCCTCCTTATAAACGAGTTAAATTTAGATAAACGATGAAGCCATTTCACTACACTATTCTTCGCACCGTTGAAGAGATGTTGCCATATCACGATGTTGTTGTACAGATGCCTTATGTTTTTAATCTCCGGCAGTATGAAACATATCTTGGTGAAATGATTCCTAATGGGTACCACCAGATGGTTGTGCTGGAAGGGCAGGAGTGTATTGGCCTTGCTGGTTTCTGGATCAGCACGAAATTGTATTGTGGCCGGTATGTGGAACTGGATAATGTTATTATTATTAAAGGCAGGCAGGGACTTGGAATAGGGAAGCTGTTGTGCGCGTACATAGAGGCGGAGGCTGTTAAATTAGGATGTACCACGGCACTGCTGGATGCGTATGTGGAAAATAGTGCCGCACATAAATTTTATTTCAGGGAGGGATACCGGATAAGGGGTTATCACTTTTTAAAAAATTTGCTATAGATGATTTTAATGTCACTTTCTCTAAGTGCTGAGGGCATGCGCTTCACGTGGGTGTAATCCGGCAGTTGGTAAATCAATAAACATGCCCGTGATTTACCGATGAATTTTTCATTTTTTGCAAGTAAGTTTACTATTGCGTACATCAAATTTAATGACCAATTTTGTTATTCATCCGAGGTAGCGACTATTCTGTCCATTCGGATAATTTCTCCAATCCTTCCGAATTACTTTTATTCCAGTCCTGTGGTACCGGTATATTATTTCCGTCCACTAAAATTAAAAGTATGCAACGCAACAAACACTCCCGGCTGGCCTGTGCTCACGCAAATCACGTAAAAAATACTGTCGTAAATGTTTTTTCTCTGTGCAGTCTGATCATCATTCTTTATTTCGTACTTTCCTGATGATAATTTAAGGAATAGTCCCGATAGTCAGATTCGGCCACCCGGGTATATATTATAGCATGATGAGGAAGTGAATAATGATAGGGCATCTCTAATAAGTCAATTTTTTAAAACCACTTTTGTGATCGTATAAGGCAACTTTTCTTATTAAGACATTGCATCGTACCTTTGGTTTTTAGAGAATCCCAATATTTATTATAATGCCAGACAAGCTTGTTTCATTATGCGCAGTATTTTTTTTAGTTTTGTCATGTGCCAATCCTTCCAGGCATGCCAATGATGAAACATCCGTTTCCACGGACAGCGCCAACTTATCAAAGTTCGTTTTTCAGCTGCAAAAAACAGCTGAGGGACTTGAAGCCCCTCTGGCGCTGGAAAATGCGCATGACGGATCAGGCAGACTTTTCGTAGGCGAGCAGGCGGGTAAGATCATGATCATCAAAAACGGCATTGTATTAAAAACGCCATTCCTGGATATCCGCAAATCGTTAGTGCCCATGAAAAACGAATACATGGATGTAGGCTTGCTGGGATTCTCTTTTCATCCCGATTATAAACACAATGGCCGTTTCTTCGTGCATTACAGCGCTCCTACGACTAAAAAAGGATTTAATAACCGATCTGTACTGGCAGAATTTCATGTGTCGGATACCAATCCGGATGTTGCCGTTAATTCGGCAAGTATTTTACTCAGCGTGGACCAGCCGGAAGAGAATCATAATGGTGGCAATATTGTTTTTGATGAACAGGGTTATTTATATATCGGCTTTGGAGACGGCGGAGGGCAGGGCGACAAACATGGTACCATCGGTAACGGGCAGGATCTTAATCAATTACTTGGAAAAATAATAAGAATTGATATAAACCATGAAAAGCCATATAGCATTCCTGCAGATAATCCCTTTAATTCCGGCCGCAAAGAAATATGGTGCTATGGCATGCGCATGCCCTGGCGTATTTCCTTCGACACGCAAACGCACCAGTTGTTTTGCGGTGATGTTGGCCAGGATAAATATGAAGAAGTTGATATACTGGAAAAAGGAAAAAATTATGGCTGGAGGGCTATGGAAGGTTTTCATGTTTATGATACCAGTCTCTTTACAAAGAATACCGATTATGCTTTACCGATAGCCGAGTATCCCCATCCGGAAGGTTTAAGTGTTACGGGCGGATATGTATACCGGGGGAATAAATTTCCTGCCATGCAGGGTCTGTACCTGTTCGGTGACTGGGCCTTTAAATTATTTTATCTGCAAAAAAGTACCGGCGGATCATGGACTAAACATGATTGTCATTTTTCCGGCAAGGCCGATAATAAATTTTCCTTCAGGATCAATAGTTTTGGAGTTGATGAAAGCGGGGAAATCTATGCGGTGACACAGGATTCTGTAGGCGCCATCAGTCCTACCGGCGTTATATATCATCTTGCAATATCACCACCCTCCGTTAGTAAATAAAGTATGGTAATGGAGCACCGTCGCTTAGTATTATTTTCCTCCGATACAAAATCAAACAGGGCAGGAGGTGTAAACCAACCTGCCCTGTTTGATAGGACGACAATGTGCTACAGGTGATTAATTGCCTGCGTTCTTGTTTAATAATTTAAATGCTTCCGGAGAAAGAATAATTTCAGTTTTCCTGTTCTGTGCCCTTCCTTCCGGTGTTGAATTGTCACCAACAGCGTTGTACTGACCCTGTCCGGCAGAAGTCAGACGGGATGGATCTATCTTCATATTTTTGAGCATCCTCACTACACTGTTAGCCCTTTCGGTGCTTACCGTCCAGCTATCGCCACCCTTTCCTGCCCTGTCATCGGTGTGGCCAACAACTAATACTTTCAAGTTTGGATTTTCATTTAGTGCAGATGCCAGCGTACCCAATACGGTTTCGCCATCTTTACCCACTTTATTGGTGCCTTTTTTATAAAGAAGATCGTCCTGAATGTTGACATGGACCATGCCGTCTTTTGTTTCAACGTCTACGCCTCTGGAGGAATAATCGGCCATCTTATCAGCCACTTTTTTGTGAACAGCGTCAGTGGCGCCTACGTATTCGTCCACTGAGGTCTGCATTTGCTTTAGCTGTTGTTTAGCGCTGTCACCCTGAGTCTGGTAACGGTCACGTTCATCGGTCAGCATTTTATTGCTGGATATGACGTCACTTACCTGGGTTTGCAGGTCATTATTCTTTTTAGTCAGTTCTTCGTTGGATGTTTTAGCGGTCTGAGCCGCTGTTGTAGCAGCTTTATATTTTTTTGACGAAACACAGGAAGAAATGAGAATGACAAAGAGCAATAACCATGAAAGTGTAATTTTCTGCATATTTGATTGTTTTTTAAGTTTAGTCATTTAGTAAGGAATGCAAGTAAATGTCGTAAGTTATCAATAATTACCGTAAATTAAGCTAAATCAATCGTAACGAAATATAGGTCCTAAAACACCGTGATGCAATAAATATACCAATGCTTATTATCACCGCCGGATTTGTGGTCAGTTAACGTCTGGTTGCTAAGCTCATTTATGAAAAAGGCTGCAGTGGAGACCTGGCAACAGTGCCATAGATTACCAGGGAAATAAAGGGTCCTGTGATTTGCTGGCGTTGACGCATAAGAGGTGAGTCTTAGTTCGTGCATTGTCGTTAAGCAGTGCCGGTAATTTTCTCGATTATGCGCGTTTTTGACTTTAGCTCTAATAATCTGGTTACCTGGTGGGACAGTATCCTCATGGCCTGAGCTTGTTTTGGCATCAGCGTTCGGGAGCGCTTGTCTATCACGCAGATAGTTCCTAGCTTGAATCCATCCCGGGAAAAAATTGGTGCACCTGCATAAAATCGTAGTCGGACGTTTCCGGTTACTAAAGGATTATTCATAAACCGTAAGTCCTTTGATGCATCATCTATAACAAACAGCTCGTTTTGCTCGATGGTATGGCTACAGATCGACATATTGCGATGCGTTTCTTTTTCAGGCATGTCGAGCCTGGCCTTAAACCACTGTCTGTCTTTGTCTATAAACGAAATTAGGGCAGTTGGACATCCTGTGATGCATGATGCCAGTTCCACCAGTTCATCAAAATCCTGTTCAGGAGGAGTATCCAAAATCTGATAGGAATACAGTTCTTCCAATCTTAATATTTCCTCTAAGGGTAAATTGGGTCCGGTCATGCAGTTTAAATAAGTGGAGTTCGGAATATAACGCAGAATCAATCGAACTGTTGTATGTTGCCAGAACGTATAATTATAATAAATGAGTTAAGATTAGTTATATGTCGGAATGCCCATTGAGAGGTATCTGATATAAATGTTACCTATAGTCATGTAACAACTAAGAAGACTGAACGAAACCTGGATTTCTGCCTGTTTGAGCAATAAGTGCCTCATGTCTGGTTCAATCACCGGGATAAAGTGATTTTTAAGTGGTTGAAAAGTTAAATATTGTGACGTTACTATTCTTAAATAAAGAAGGCTGGCCTTTCGGCCGCCTCCTTTATTTGTCGAATCGTATAATTTCTTATAATGATCTTGTAACGGTATTCTTTTGAAGTGTTACCGCTGTTTGCGCAAGCAATCTTCCATT
>Ga0209512_1000675_pt1 | contig 51982 bp, 43 predicted proteins | sample frozenSSSSmetaG_FD_184142 | JGI IMG/M metagenome (GOLD analysis project Ga0209512, IMG submission 184142) | Glacier valley bacterial and archeal communities from Borup Fiord, Nunavut, Canada, to study Microbial Dark Matter (Phase II) -... | ecosystem: Environmental > Aquatic > Freshwater > Ice >...
AATGAATTCACCAGTTTTATAAAACTATTACTGCCTGCCCTGCCACTGTCACTTTTTATATTCAGGTAGCCTGCAAGAAATACGAGGTCTGAACTATTCGGTAATCCATAATTACTGCTGTCTCCGTCAAAATAAGCCTGCCTCGCAAATTTCATTCCTTCCACTATAGATAACGGTCTTGACATTTCCGGTTGGGCAGCGATATAATCAGAGAGTGAATCTATATGCTCGAAAGTTTGTAAAGTATTTATCCGGAGTCCATTTCTTCGTTTGGTATCTACTAAAATTTCAAGTGGCATCACTCCTTTAAAATGATGCTCAAAAAATTTCATATCGGTGTATATCTTATCTGTCTTTGGCAGATCATCCACAATAAATCCTTCCGATCTCAGCCTGAAAATTCCCATCACAGCGAACACGAGTATTACCAGTGTTGACAGGTAAATGATCTTACGGTGATTCAACGACCATACTTCCAGTTTGTCTAAAATTGTCAGCAGCCATGCATTGTCAAGATATCGGGTTTGCCGTTTTCCCGGTGCAGGAAGATAGCTTAATACAGAAGGTATGAGTATAAATGAAATGAAAAAGATTACCATAATATTGATCCCTGCAACTCTTCCAAACTCCTGGAGAACAACGCTTTTAGTAAGCGTGAATACAGCGAATCCAATGGCCGCGGCAATATTACAGAACAATGTAACGATGCCCATTTTACCCACCATTTCAATTAAAGCCTTTTTCTTATTCTGCGTTTCATTAAAAGACAGATGATACTTGTTGAGGAAATATATGCAGTTGGGGATGCCGATCACTACAATCAACGGGGGAATCAATGCCGTTAGCAAAGTGATCTTATAACCAAATAAATGAAGGGTGCCAAAGCTCCAGATAACCCCAGTTATAACTACCGCCAGGGATAATATCATGGTGCTGAAGCTTCGGAAAAATAATAGCAGGATAACCGCTGACAAAATAAGTGAACCTGCGAGGAACCATTTCATTTCGTTGGCAATCTTAATCGCTATGTTTGTCCGTATAAGCGGTAAGCCGCTGTAATGCAGGCTGATATTATGCCTGGCACTAAATGCTTCGCCCGCGTCAACAACATTTTGAACTACAACGTTGCGTTTCGTTGAGTTCATAACATCTTTATTAAATCGCAGCGCAGTCAGGTAACTATGTGTTTGCGGGTTGTATAATAATCCAAAGTAGAAAGGAAGTTTTTTAAAAATCGCCGAACAACTATCAATTGTTTTTTGATCTGAATTACCCGGTGGAAAAATTAATTTGGGTGTAAGCTTTTCTGTGCTGTCATTCTTCACCAGGTTTATAGCGGAAGTTACACTCAGCACATCTTCAATACCTGCTACCTGCCTGAGTGTTTCATTTAAACGTTTGTAATCATTAAAAATGCTATCTGTAAAAAGATGATCCGTTTGCATTCCGATAACCAACAGGTTTCCATCTTCACCAAATGTCTTTTTGAAAGACTGGTACTGTATATACTTTATATTATCAAGTGGAATAGCCCTGGCAAACTCATTGCTTAATTCAACCTTACTGGCATGCCATGCCATAAAAGCGGTGGATACAATTAAAACCAACATTAAAACTATTCTGAATTTAAGAACGAACCTGCCAGTGCTTTCCCACATACTTTTTACAGATTTACCTTTAATAATTGACGCTTTTCTATAAAGCCGTAGCAAAGAAACTTAATTTTGTTTGTGATAATCAAGTTATTCTTATCAATATTGATTCAGGTAAACTTTAAAGATATATGTATTTGAAAAGGCTTGCATGGCTTGTTATTATTATTTGTACAGGATACCCGGTTAGCTCCCAGGTACAGCTCAGCCAATGGCGGGAACACCTGCCTTACCAAAAAGCGACTATGCTTGTAGCAACTACAGAGAAAATATTCTGCGCCACTCAGTATGCTTTGTTTTCCGTTGACCTCCGTGAAAACAATATTGAAAGACTGAGTAAAATGAATGGCTTGAATGAGGTTGGAATAAGCCGTATTGGGTTGGATGAGCAGTCGGGTAAATTAATAGTGGGATATCAGAATAGTAATATAGACATTGTTTATAAAAATAAAATTTACAATATTAAAACGCTTCAGCTAAAAGATATTGCAGGAGACAAAAAGATCTACAATATCTTTTGTAACAACGGTATTGGTTATTTATGTACCGGCTTTGGAATTGTTGTAGTAGATGAAAGCAAGAACGAAATAAAAGACACATACCTAATAGGCGATTCCGGTAACCTTGTTAAAGTTAACGGCTTTACAAATAACGCCGGTGTTCTTTATGCCGCAACAGAAGAGGGATTAAAAACCACTATAACAGATAATACAAATGTTGCTGATTACAGGAACTGGAAAAAGTTAAGTGGTGCGAATGGATTGCCTGGAGGTGCATGTCAGCAGGTGATCAGAATACAGGATAAGATCATCGTTCAAAAAGATGATTCCTTATTCGCTTTGAATGGTAGTACATGGAGCTTATTATTCAGAAGCAATTACAAGATAATCAGTACCACTTCTTCTTCCGGCAAGTTAGTACTTGCACAACAACAACCCGGATCGAATAGCAGGATAGTAATTTTAAATGCCGATGGTTCTGTAAGTAAGGTATTGCTGCAACCTGATAACATCATCAATCCACAACAGGCCATCATTACAGGGGAAGATAATTGGGTAGCTGATATGGAAACGGGACTGGTAAAAATATCAGGCAGCAATATAACCCGTTACCAGCCAAACTCTCCGCTATCAATCGCAACCGGTGAAATGATTGTTTTGAATGGTTCTTTATGGGTGGCTTCAGGTACTGTTACTGCAACCTGGGACAATACCTTTAGCACAAACGGACTTTTTCAATTCCAAAGTAATGAATGGAAAAATTACAATAAAACAAATTATCCGCTCTTCGATAGCTTATATGACCTTGTTACAGTTGCCATCAATCCAACGGACAATACAACCTGGGCCGGTTCATTCGGCGGCGGGTTGCTTCAGTTGAAAGCGGATGGTACTTTAAAATTTTACAATAAAAATTCACCACTTCAACCTTCCCTCGCAGACCCTGACCGTTACCGTGTGTCAGGACTTGCCTTTGACAACGACAACAATTTGTGGATAGCGAATTACGGCGCAGCAAAAAGTCTCACTGTTTTTAAAGCCGATAATAGCTGGAAAAATTTCAACATACCTTTTCCTACTTCAGACAATGCTGTTACGCAAATTGTGGTAGATGATAATAACCAGAAGTGGATCGTTTCACCAAACGGTAATGGAATGTATTGTTTTAATCATGGCGCTACCATCGATAATTCCGGCGATGACAGGTGGAAGCATTTTAGTGCAGGAAGCGGCAATGGAAATTTACCTGACAACAACGTACGCTGTATCGCTAAAGATAAAAACGGATTCCTGTGGATAGGCACCGCGAAAGGTATAGGACTTATTCAATGCGCCCGGGATGTTTTCAGTGTGCAGGGATGCGATGCTATTTTGCCAATTGTTAAGCAGGATAACTTTGCCGGATATTTATTCAGGGATGAACAGGTTCAGACCATAGCCGTAGATGGCGACAACCGTAAATGGATCGGCACAAAAAATGGCGCCTGGCTGATAAGCCCGGATGGTGACAAAACTATTTATCACTTCAAACAGGATGATAGTCCACTGTTAAGTAATGATGTAAAGAAGATTGCAATCGATGGTAAAACAGGCGAAGTATTTTTTTCTACCTCTCTTGGTATTTGTTCCTACAGAAGTACCGCTACGGAAGGCGGCACAACGAACGCAGGTATAATGGTGTTTCCAAATCCTGTGCCACCAGGATACACCGGCAGCATAGCTATCAGAGGGCTGGTGAATAATTCCATTGTTAAAATCACTGAACTCGATGGCAGGTTGATTTATCAGACAAGATCAAACGGCGGTCAGGCCGTTTGGAACGGACTTGATTACCGCGGAAGAAAAATATCAACAGGCATTTATCTTGTATTGGTAAGCGATGATTCAAGAAAAGAAAAAGTAGTTACTAAAATTATTTTTATTGGTAAATGAAGTGAGTGTTGTGTAATTTTAATGCGACTATTTTGCTATCAGCTATCGGACGATAGCTGATAGCAAAATTACGTCAGTCTTTAATTGATTTATCACTAATTATGTTTACCAAAAAACTTTCATACATTTTTTGCCAACCTGCGAAATTTCTGTCAGTGCCTAAGAAGTTATTATGCCAGAGGGTTATCATCAGCCCATCTATTTCTTTGATACAACCGTAAAAATTTATCAACTCTTCCAAAGCCTGTGCCGGCGAAAATTTCAGTTCATAAAAAGCATTGGCATCCATAAAGCAAAAAGGATGTATCAGTAAATTTGTTGCCTTTTCATTTTCCAAATCATACCACAAGTAAGATGAGGCAACGGAAGCCCGGAAACCATTTATAGTCCCATAGCCCATAGAATAATCGTTCCTGATTCCAAGGCTTATTAATTTCTGATAGGTAGCGGGTAATGTAAACCGGAGGTAATGCTGGCGGCTATAATTTATATCGTGACCAACAAATTGCCCCAGCATTTCTATCTCCTGCTTAAGCAATTTATCATCATCTCCGGATTGCCAGGAAGGATGGATACCGGTAATGTAACGCGCATCATGTTCTTTAATTAATTGTTGTAATTCTTTTTTATCTGGTGAGGTATTTTTATCGTACCCTTCTTGTCGGTTTGCAATTAAAAAAAAATAGACGGCTTTCAATCCTGTGAGCGTATGAATGGTATGTAACCACCCGTAAGCATCAAATGGATCTTTTTTCTTGTTCATTAACACTTCCACCCGTTCTCTACAGGTGTACCAGTCTAATTTAATTGCCGACCTAAGAAAACCGCCTATAGTGCGCCACCAGCCTTTGTTACGGTACGACCATGCGATATCAATATCATAGGAAGGTTGTAAACAAAATATTTTGCCTTTGAATTTCAAACCTGGATATTGCCGCAGCAAAGCTTTTTTAAAATCACTTAGCCAATAATTTATGAGGGGCAGATGCAGGAAAGATTCTTTACAGGCAAGCGCATTGCTATGCGCATACCTTCCATATTTATCCTTTGTATGCGGCAGGTATTCTTCATAGCGGCTTAATAAATAAAATGCGGCGGCGAAAATATCAAAAGCGAAATCTCCGGCATTATTTTGAAAAAATGCTTTGTTGCCATTGATTTCAAAACACCTGATAACAGTAGGTTTAACTCCTCTTTCAAATAATAGATCAACGCTATAGATCCAAAATTCTTTTTCTGAGTTCCTGGCAGTACCGTAGTTGATTTTTGCACCATTGTAATTAATAAATGCTTGCAGGTCTGTAGTTAATTGTATTGGCTGATCAAATATTTCATTGCTGAAAAATTCCAGTATATATTTCAACCGGGGACCTGGCTGTAAAGAATATATCAGCATAGATGAACTATCGGCCATCGGCTTAAATCAAACACTGTTAGTTTTGCAAACCGGTATCATCATTTTATATTTGAAGTCCTGCTTTCTTTCCACCTTTCGTTAAATGTTTTGTCAGCGAACTGCAGGTTTTTATGGTGGGTGGTCCAGCCTTTAAAAAGTTTGTTTACAAGCCAGTTCTTTGTTGAGCTATTACTTTTATTCATAAGTTTGCGACTGAGACTAGCCTTGCGCCATAGTTTCCATGCGATTCTTTCACCCCAGCTGGCTAAACCCATCTCTACTGCTTCGTTCCTGTTTTCAAGCAACAACTCGTGAAGGTTAATTTTTACCGCGCAAACTTCCGTGCAGTTACCGCAAAGGGAAGAAGCATTACTCAAATGCTTCCATTCATCTACATTCTTTAAGTGAGGAGTAATTATAGAACCTATCGGGCCGCTATAAGCTGTCCCGTAAGTATGACCACCGATATTTTTGTAAACCGGACAGGCATTTAAACAGGCACCGCAACGGATGCAATACAAGCTTTCCCTTGTTTTTGGATTCGCTAAAATATTAGTTCGACCATTATCGAGAAGGATAACAAACATCTCTTCAGGTCCGTCTGTTTCGGCAGGCTGGCGCGGACCTGTAATAATAGTATTATAAACAGTAACTTTCTGTCCCGTTCCAAAAGTTGAAAGCAAGGGCCAGAAAAGACTAAGATCATTCATAGAAGAGATAACCTTTTCAATGCCTGCGACAACTATATGTGTTTTAGGCCAGGAGGCGCTCAACCGGGCGTTGCCTTCATTCTCGCTAATAGCTATGCCACCGATATCAGCGACTAAAAAGTTAGCGCCGGTGATACCAATTTCAGCTTCAACATATTTATTCCTTAAGTTCTCACGGGCGATGCCGGTAAGTTGCTGCGGATTAAGATTTTTTGCGGTATGCAGTTTTTCATAGAACAACTTTGCGATATCTTCCTTGCTTTTATGCATGGCGGGTGTAACGATATGATAGGGCGCTTCACCATCAAGTTGCTGAATATATTCACCCAGGTCGGTTTCGATACTTTCAATATTGTTGTTGTGAAGAAAATCATTCAGTTTTATTTCTTCAGTGACCATGCTCTTGCTTTTCACTATTGATCTGCAATTTTTACGCTTGCAGATCTCCAGAATTTGCTGAAGCGCCTGGTCGGTATTTTCGGCCCATAAAACTTTACCACCACGTTTGGTAAAAGCTGCTTCAAATTCTTCCAGCCTGTCATCCAATGCTTCAAGGGCGCGCCACTTGATATTCTTAGCTCTCTCCCTTGCAAGGTGCAAATCATCAAACTGCAGTTTGCCATTAGGCACCGATGCATTATACCTTCCGATATTAAAATTAATTTTTCTGCGATGTTCAAGATCAGCTGCCTTGACAGTGCTCTTTGCGATAAATGATTCAGCAGATTCTGTCATAATTGTCGATTGTTATTTCAACTGTTTATTTTCCCTAGACTTTTTTCTTTCAAAGAATTTTCGTGCAATCTCAGCAAGCACATTATAAAATTCTTCGCCATACCTGCGTATCAGCGGCTCTTTCAAAAAAACAAATACCGGTACTTTTAATTTCCTGCCTAGTACGCAGGCAGGACTGCATAAGCTTTCCCTCGGCTCGTAATTTACCAGTTCATTGCTTTTTGTTTTTTTAAGTCTTACCGGGAAAAGATGACAACTGATAGGTTTTTTCCATGCTATTTTTCCGTCATTGTACGCTTCTTCTATCCCGCATTTGATGATACCTTTCTCATCAATAGATCCGTACGCACACAGTTTGCCTTTGATAGTGGGTGTTACAAAACCAAATTCCTGGTCATACAAATACTTTCCTTTGGTTTCTATTTCAGCAATACCGTCTGCTGTAAGATAGGGTTTAACGATGTCATAAACATTCTTTAAATAAGCTAGTTCAGCTTTTTCCAGGGGTGCCCCTGCATCACCGTCTTCACAGCATCCACCCTTGCACTTGTTAAGATCGCAAACAAATTGCTCTTCAATTATTTCATCACTGACCAGTACATTTCCTATCGCTATCAAAGTTACTTTTTTACAAAGCTAATTATTAAATAGCTGTTAGCTACCAGCAAGGAACGTTTCATAATCGGTTCCGGAAAAATGACAAGTGAAAAATCATTTCCACCGGAAAGTATTTATCAGGTGGTTCATATCCTGCTGCAAAAAATCATTTACCATACCCAGCGAATCCTGGTTAGGCGTGGCGTCAAAATAAAGTGCGCCTCGCAAAAAATTTTTTACCGAGTCGGTTAACAAGAATTGGTTAGAGGTGGCAGTGTTTCCGCCCAGCCTGAAATAAATTCCTTCTATCCCGTATTTAGTTCTGAATACACTGTCTTCAATAGATGACGCTTTGTAAGTATGTTTGTAAGTGAGTTCATAAGATCCCTTTATCAGTCGTTCAAAAGTATTTACTCCGACAGAATCGACATAACCATCTTTTCTCTTTACTTTAAAAATGGTTTTACCTCCTATGATATTATAACTGATGTAAATTTTACCGTTGAATCGGGGGAAGTTAATATTAAGCCAATATGGATTTTCAGGTTTCGCATCAAAAAAAGTTGTGTCTCTTATAATAGTAGCGTAGAGTGGGTATTCAAAAGAATAAGGAAATTCAGGATTGTTAAATTGCCGGTAAGACCGATCAGGAAATTCAATCTTAAAATATCCCCGGGGCTTTGGCGAATAGGCGCTGTTGCAGTTTGCCAGTAACAAGCTTAGAACTATAATTATTTTATTGCTCTTAACAATTGACTTAAACATTTACGCGCCTGTTTTCTTTGCATTCACAACCGGCTTGATCTCAATTTTTATTTTCTGAATGCGGTTTTTATTAACCTCCAATACTGTAAACTCAAAATCACCGGAGACGATCAGGTCATTTGGTTTTGGAAAATCACCGGCCAGCTCCAGTAACATGCCACCTAAAGAATCGCTGTCGCCTCTTATTTTATCAAAAGTATCTACAGATAAACCAAGCATCTTACAAACATCGTTGATCATAGTGCGGCCTTCAAAAACATAGTGATTTTCATCTACTTTTTTATTGCCGCTTTCTTCATCATCAAACTCATCTTTTATCTCGCCGATAATTTCTTCCAGTATATCTTCTAAAGTTACAATACCACTGGTGCCGCCGAATTCATCAACAACCACGGCGAAGTGAACGCGCTTGTGTTGAAACTCTGTGAGGAGATCCTCAATTAATTTTTGTTCGTGAACAAAGTAGGGCGTTCTTAACAAGTTATGCCAGTTAAAATCTGCGGGTTCATCCAGGTGCGGAATAAGGTCTTTAGATTGGATCATACCCATAATATCATCGAGGCTGCCTTTGTAAACCGGCAGCCTTGAATAATGAAGTTCCTCCATTTGCTTTATCAGGGCCTCAAAAGAAATATTAAAATCTATGCCATGAACATCAAGCCTGGTACGCATTACCTGCTTCACTGCGATAGAGCCAAAATTAACAATACCCTTTAAAATATTTTTTTCTTCCTCACTGGCATCGTTGTTAGTACTGAGATCTATTGCATGATCAAGCTCCTCCAGGCTGTAAGCCGACATTTTTTTACCAAGAAATCGCTCTAACTGGTCAGACATTCCCACTAACCAGATACTGATCCTCCTGAAGAGGTAATGAATAATTTCAACTATAAAAGAAGAATTGTAAGCGAACCGGAAATTATTTTGTGAGGCCCACACTTTTGGTAATACCTCTCCAAAGAGCACAATTAATACGGTGACAATAATTACTTTAATAACAAATTTGAATAGCCAATAGCTGTTTGAATCGACCAATAATTTTTCTATGAGAAAGTTTGAAAGAATAATAATAGCGATGTTAACAAATGTATTGGCGATAAGGAGGGAAGCAAGCAATAGCTTAGGTTCTTCCAGCAGGTTTACTATCCGCTTCCAGCTTGAATCCTGCTTTGTTTTTAATGTATTGATATCTTTGTATGTAAGCGAAAACAGCGCTACCTCTGAACCTGAAACAAAAAAAGAAATAACCAGAAGAAAAATAATAATAATGCCTAATAAGGTGGTACCCGGAAGATTTATAGCTAGGAGTGTAGGTGAAAGCATTGTGTTTAAATAGCAACATCTCATTAAATAATCCAAAGCAATGATTTTTGTAAATAATCGATCCCGCCTTACCCGTTGTTCCAGGGTTATCGAAATTAATCCCGACAAAGGAATGCCATGAAAATAATGAAAAAAACGATTGATTGAGATTAAAAAGGCAAATCTTCCGGTGATTCGCTGTTCGATGGTGTACCCGGACCATTGAGTCCTTCAATATTATCGTGAGGTAAGGAGTGATTAGGACCGGCTCCATCTGAACGCTTGTCTAACATAATTAAATTGTCGCCGACTACTTCAGTAGCAAATTTTTTATTTCCTTCTTTGTCTTCCCAGGTCCTAGTGCGTAACCTGCCTTCAATGTAAACAAGGCTTCCTTTGTGCAGGTATTTTTGAGCCAGCTCTGCAAGGCCGCGCCATAATACTACCGTGTGCCATTCAGTTTGCGAGATTAGTTTCCCTGCCCTGTCTTTATATGTCTCAGTAGTAGCTAAAGAAAATTTTGCCACCGCTATATTACCTTCTAAGTATTGTACGTCCGGATCTTTTCCTAAATTTCCAATAAGCATAACCCTGTTAACACCTCGCATAAAAATAAATTTGATGTTTGAATTATTTCCTGCCGATTTGAATCACTTTTAAAGTTAAATTTTTTCAAACAGAATCACCAGTATTTTGAGAAAAACTTATGCTAAAAAAGCGTATCAAACTGGTTTTTTACATCTACATCGTTTGATTTTCCAGTAACCAGTTAGCGATTATTTTAGGAAAAGGATATCTGGTAAGATCGTTTTTAAATACCGCTTTATATGTTATCTGCAAAAATTCCGGCTCAGTGATACTCACTGTAATAAATTGACCTACTATAGTCTGATGGGTTAATTGCTGCCGGTATACTTTTGAAACCTGGTTAACCGTAATCTTATGCGGTCCGCCAAGCGATTGAAATTTTTTTTTAAAAGACTCCTTGTCATTTGGTAACTCATTATCAGCTTCAATTAAAACAAACTCATATAAGTTTTGCCAGATATCCTTATTGCTTCTTTTTCTTATAAAAATTTTATCCTGGTGTTCAACTATAAAATAATAAAACCAGCGTGTTTTTTTAATAATCTTTTTTTCTTTTACCGGCAATATCTTTACCCTGTTATTTTTAAAAGCCCTGCATTCATTTTGCTGAATGCAAATATTGCATAAGGGTAGCTGGGCTTTACATATCATCGCACCGAAATCCATGACGGCCTGGTTGTATACGGCCGGATTATCTTTATCCAATAACTCATCTGCAATTTTATTATACAATATTTTTCCGGCGGTATTATCGACAGGCGTTTCGATATCATAATATCTCGACAAAACCCTCAATACATTTCCATCTATAACAGCATGAGGTAAATTGAAAGCAAAGGAGGTAATCGCCGCTGCTGTGTACGGACCTACTCCCTTGAGGGCCCTGACATCCTTATAGTTGTCAGGAAACCTGCCTTGCAATCTTTCGGAGATGAATTTTGCTGTTTCGATAAGATTTTTACACCTACTGTAATAACCCAATCCTTCCCATAATTTAAAGATCTCCTGTTCAGGTGCGTTTGCTAAATGATTGACGGTTGGGAATACGTTTATAAACCGGTTGTAATAAGCCAGTCCCTGTTCAACACGCGTTTGCTGTAATATAATTTCACTGAGCCATATCCGGTAAGGGTCTTTTTCTCCCTTCCAGGGCATCACTCTTGTATTATTTAGCTTATTCCATTCCAAAAGTTTTTTTGTAAAAAGAGATTTCATAGTATGCTGATCTTTTAGTGCTGTGGAACATTTTTACAAAACGTTATCTATAATTCTATAGAACTGATGAATCAAAGGCTGCTAAAAGCAATTAGCTGTCAGGCTAATAGCTTTCCATATAATTATTTTAAGCTTTCCTCATACTAAAGTTGCTATTACAAAAAAGTTAATCTACTTTAAAGTTCTGAAACTGTGAGTTTTGTATGATTTTCATTAAACCCTTCGGGTAAATTCAAATTTTTAAATAATATAAGCTGCCAACAAATGAGAAAAGCCGACCTTATCAACCGGATCTATGAAAAAACCGGCATTCCTAAAGTAGACGTATTGGTAACTCTTGAAACGATGTTTAAAGAGGTTAAAGATACTTTGTCTCTGGGGGAAAATATTTATATCCGTGGCTTTGGTAGTTTTATTACTAAGAAGAGAGCCGCCAAAGTTGGCAGGAATATTAAAAAGAATGTTGCTGTAGATATCCCGGAACATTTTATACCTGCCTTTAAACCTGCCAAAGAATTTGTCCAGGAAGTTAAAAAACTAAAAACGGTTAAAGAAGATCAACCAAACCCGGAAGAAGAAATGTAATTTCGCCGATTAATTAATCGAGTGTGAAAAAGCAACAGGTGATTCTCGTATCGGGTGGTGTATTATTATTAGTTGTTTTATTTATTTTTGGTAAAACAGTCCCGGCGAAGAATAACGATCCCAAACCTCCCGTAATTGGCAAAGCATTCCAATCTTTTGACATTAGCAGTGTTTTGGCAGCTTCAAAGAACAAGCTTAGTACTGCTCAGCAAGCTTACATCAATTCTTTACAATCTGCCGTGGTCAGGGGAGATGTAAAGAATCAGCAAATACATATTTATCACCAGCTTGCTTCTTTCTGGAAAGATTCGGTGCCAACCTTTGAGCCTTACTTGTTTTATACTGCCGAAGCATCTAAATTGGAAAATTCTGAAAAAAGCCTCACCTTCACAGCCCAATTATTTTTGACCAATCTGAGAGGGATGCAAGATCCTGCTACCAAATCATGGATGGCAGCTCAAACTAAAGAATTATTTGAACGGACTCTTAAGGTTAATCCTTCTAATGATTCTGCAAAAATAGGAATAGGAAGCGCTTACATATTTGGCAGTCAGGCTGAAAACCCGCAGGAACTGATGCAGGGGATCCAAAAAATTCTGGAAGTCGCACGCCGGGATTCTACTAATATGTATGCTCAGCTTATGTTAGGGATCGGTGGTGTGGTTTCAGGTCAATTTGACAAAGCTATCGAGCGTTTACTGAAAGTTATTAGTTTTGAGCCTGGTAATACAGAAGCCGTGTTAACACTTGCTGAGGCGTATGAAAGGAAAGGTGATAAATTTAATGCGATCAGATGGTATGAAAAAAGTAAGAATTTTGTTGGGAACCCTGATATAATAAAGGAAATTGATCAACGTATAAAATCATTAAAGTAAATTTTTAGATAATTTAAATTTTAAATATGCCTTGCGGTAAAAAAAGAAAACGTCATAAGATTGCTACTCATAAGCGAAAAAAAAGATTAAGAAAAAATCGTCATAAGAAAAAGAATAAATAACAGCTTCACTTTACTTATTTCAAAGCCGGGGTAATAACTATTCCGGCAACACTTTCTAAAATAGAACCTTCTGAGTTACCTATTATTTTCAGCAATTCTTGCACATGATTGGTTGTAAATAACTGGCAAACAAAATAATTTCCATTATCAACTTCCTTTTAAGTAAGTCTGATATTAAATGTGAATATGCTTGAATAAGGAATTAATTATAAATGCTGCCCCACAGGGAGTTGAAATTGCTCTTTTGGAAAATAAAAAGCTGGTTGAATTGCATAACGAAAAAGTGGATGCCAGTTTTGCCGTGGGTGATTTATACCTGGGAAAAGTAAAAAAACTTATTCCGGGGCTAAACGCAGCGTTTGTTGATGTCGGGTTTGAAAAAGACGCATTTCTTCACTATACCGATCTCAGTCCCTACGCCAGATCGCTTCTTAAGTTTACGCAGCTGGCGATCAACGACAACGGTGAAGGTAATTTTGTTTTCTCCAAATTTGAGGTGGAACCGGAAATTATCAAAACCGGAAAGATCAACGAAGTTCTGGGTGGTAAGCCAAATATTCTTGTCCAGATATTAAAAGAACCTATCGCCGCTAAAGGTCCCAGGCTAAGTTGCGAAATCTCATTGCCAGGACGTTTTGTAGTAATCACACCTTTTAATGATATCGTAGCAGTTTCCAGGAAAATTCATTCCTCCGAAGAAAGAAAACGTCTCCAAAAAATTATAGAAGCTATCAAACCGAAAAATTTTGGCGTGATAGTTAGAACCGCCGCTGAAGGCAAAAATACCGGCGAGCTTCATGAAGACCTTGACGCCTTGGTTGAGACCTGGAAAATTATACAGCATAATTTGATGAAGGCCGTTGCCCCGTCAAAAATATTAAGCGAACAAACCAAAACTACCAGTATTTTACGGGATCTGCTAAATGAAGACTTTAACCGTATTGTTGTGAATGATCGTAATATTTTTAATGATGCAAAAAATTATATTCAACGTATAGCGCCTGAAAAGGCTGATATCGTTGCTTTTCATCACAACGGCTCTCCAATATTTGATCAGTTCGGCGTCACCAAGCAGGTAAAAGCGGCTTTTGGAAAAACGGTTAATCTCCCAAGCGGCGCCTATTTAATTGTAGAGCATACTGAAGCTTTACATGTTATTGACGTTAACAGTGGCTACAAGAGTGTAAGCAATAACCAGGAACAAAATGCATTGGAAACAAACCTGGAAGCTGCTGAAGAAATTTCCCGCCAGTTAAGGTTAAGAGATTTGGGTGGAATTATCGTTGTAGATTTTATCGATATGAAACTACCCGATAACAAGCGCAAACTGATGGAAGCAATGGAAGAATTCATGCGCCCTGACAGAGCAAAACATGCCGTGCTTCCTATTTCAAAATTTGGTTTGATGCAAATTACCCGCCAGCGCATGAAACCGGAGCTTACTATCAACACCATGGAAGTTTGTCCGAGCTGTGGCGGTACCGGGAAGATTTCTTCCACATTGGTATTAGAGGATGAGATCGACAAGAACCTTAATTATCTTATCATCCATAAACATAGTAACCTCACCCTGGTAGTTAATCCAATACTCTTTTCTTATTTGACAAAAGGTATATTTTCAAGAAGACTAAAGTGGCGCTGGAAATACAAACAGCGTATCAGAATAAAAGAAAATACCAATTATCATCTTACTGAATTTCACTTTTTTGATAACAGGGATGAAGAAATAAAATTATAATCACCATTTCCTCCTTATCTTTTTAAATACTTTTAAAGACATCTTCTTTTATTGAGGCTTCCCAAGTCCGCAAACTGAAACAGTCAAGTTTTGCACTTGTAATAGTCTTTTCAGTCTGTAAAGCAGTTTTTCACTTTTGAAGATCGAAATCTATCCAAAAATGACTCACTTAGCTAATCTGGCTTTAATTTATTTTTTTTGCTTTTACCATTCCCAAACTTGATCAATGTATTTATTATGTGCGTTTTATGCGTTTGCATAATCTCCGTTTGACGTTTTGACAGAGAATATTTTTTAAAAAAATATGACTGCCATCTTATGCCAAATTTTGAAAAAATTTTTGTAAGTGGTTGTTTTTTAAGGAGATAACCTAACAAATGTATTAAATTTAGCCAATTGAAAGTTATTAACACAACAAAAAAATAATTTTGTTATGTGTCACTTATTAGTAATTTAGTGCAAGAATTTAATGGGTTAGTAAGTAAGGGGTCAATCGAAAGATTGGCCTTTTTACTTTACAGGATGTGATAGCATGCGACAAGATTCCACTACGCTTTTATAAGACTCCATTTGTGTTTTACCTAAGACCTTCCCTCTTAACTTCTCTACCGAAAAAGCGTTTACCTTCATTTTATGAGTAAAATAAAAACTGCGTTCTTTTGTCAGAACTGTGGCTATGAAAGTACTAAATGGTTAGGCAAATGTCCTTCCTGTAACCAATGGAATACGTTCGTGGAAGAACTTCAAAAAAAAGACGATACGATTAAGGAAAATACCTGGAACAATTATAATGAGAAAAGAATAAATAAAACAATTTCTCTCAGTGAGATTATCAGCAGCGAAGAAACGAGGATCTTAGGTTGCGATACCGAACTCAACAGGGCATTAGGCGGTGGAATAGTTCCTGGCAGTATCGTTTTAGTGGCAGGTGAACCAGGCATTGGCAAATCAACTTTGTTTTTGCAAAATGGTTTGCAGTTACATAATATCATTACACTGTACATTAGCGGTGAAGAAAGTGAACAGCAAATTAAGATGCGGGCCGATCGCTTAAAAATAAAAAATAATAATTTTTATTTACTTACTGAAACTTCAACCCAAGTTATCTTCCAGGAGATAAAAAAATTGCGGCCACAGTTAGTAATCATTGATTCTATTCAAACTTTGCATACTCCTTTTATTGAATCCTCGCCCGGAAGTGTTTCGCAGATCCGCGAATGTGCAGCGGAATTTCAAAGATTCGCAAAGGAAACCAATACACCTGTATTTTTAATCGGACACATCACTAAAGATGGTGCCATAGCCGGCCCTAAAATATTGGAACACATGGTAGATACCGTACTTCAGTTTGAAGGTGACAGGCACTACGCGTACCGTATTTTAAGAACACTTAAGAACAGGTTTGGTAGCACCGCGGAACTGGGTATTTACGAAATGAGCGGTGAAGGAATGAGGCCGGTAACAAACCCAAGTGAAATATTGATAACACAAAAGGAAGACAATCTCAGTGGCATCGCCATAGCGGCGACTATCGAAGGCATCAGACCGATGTTGATAGAAGTGCAGGCGCTGGTTACACAATCAGTTTATGGTACACCTCAAAGAACAGTCAGTGGTTTCGACCTTCGCCGTCTCCAGTTGTTATTGGCTGTTCTTGAAAAAAGGGGTGGTTTCCACTTTGGAGTTAAAGACGTATTCCTTAACATCGCCGGAGGATTGAAAGTGGAAGATCCCTCTACCGACCTCTCTGTGTTATGCGCTTTGCTAAGTTCCTATGAAGACACTGCTATACCGATGCATTATTGCTTTGCAGGTGAGGTAGGATTGAGCGGTGAGATCCGTGCAGTAAACCGCGTTGAACAAAGGATCGCAGAAGCAGAAAAGCTGGGCTTTGAAAAAATTATCGTTTCAAAGTATAACCAGAAAGGGCTGGTAAAACAGCAATTTAATATTGAGGTTATTACGGTTGGAAAAGTGGAGGAAGTTTATCAGTTGTTGTTTTAAGGCAGCATCCCCGGGTAGCAGTTTGATCTCTATTATCAAATCCTAAACGCTTTGCAGAATCAGTCTTTGACGCTGATCTTTGAATATTATTGAACTTAAAATTTTAATTATTCCTTTGAACCCTGATCTCCTCTTTGATTTCTCGCACCTCTTCTTCCCTCATATCTGTGTTGGCTGTGGTACTGATGTGCTTGGGATGAAAGCTGTTTTATGCATTAAATGTGTCAACCGGCTTCCGGTCACAAACTTTCATTTATATGCTGAAAACCAGGTAGAGAAAATATTCCGCGGAAGATTACCTATTTCGCAGGCAACCAGCTTATGCTATTTTAGCAAAGACTCTCTTATCCAACGGTTATTACATCAGCTTAAATACAAAGGCAACAAAGAAGTCGGTTATTTCGCTGGTAGACTAATGGGTATAGCAATCAGGCAATCCGAAACGTATGATTCAGTTGACGCTTTGATACCGTTACCATTATTTGCTTCAAGGGAGAAGAAAAGAGGTTATAACCAGGCTGCTGTTTTGTGTGATGGAATTTCCGCCATTACAGGTGTTCCTGTTTTGAAAAATGTAATCAGTCGCCTCACCAGCACAGAAACCCAGACACATAAAAACAGGATAGAAAGATGGCTGAATATGGAAGGCAGGTTCGAACTCAGAGATCCGGAAGCTATTAAAAATAAACATGTGTTATTAGTCGATGATGTATTAACAACAGGCGCTACCCTTGAAGCATGCGGCCATGAACTTTTGCAAGCTGAAAATACCACGGTTAGCATTGCAACACTGGCTTATACGGTAAAATAAAGTGAAGCATGTAATTGCTATCTGTTGGATGATAGCAAAGCTTTGCTTACAATGATAACGATCTTAGAATAACGTTTTGGTTAATTTTTTTTGGCATTTATATGAAGCAACTATCATTCATCCTATTCTTGTTTTCTACATTCTTCTTTTTATCCTGTAAGAAAGAAACTTTCATCAACAGTAAGGATGCGCGTATTTCGTTATCAGCTGATACCATACATTTTGATACGGTGTTTACTACTGTCGGTTCCGTTACACAATCATTCAAAATAAAAAATGATAACAATCAAAAATTAAAATTCAGTGAAATTTTACTTAAAGGCGGCGCTACCTCGTTCTTTAAAATAAATGTTGATGGAGTTGCAGGTCCCTCTGTGAAAGATATAGAAGTGGAAGCCAACGACAGCATTTATGTGTTTGTTTCTGTTTCTTTAAAATCAAACAGCAGCTCGTTGCCTTTTATAGTTCAGGATAGTATCGAGATTTCTTATAACGGAAATAAACAATACGTACAACTGGACAGCTATGGACAAAATGCAAACTTTTTGCGGTCCCGCATTATTACCGGCAAAGTTACTTTTTCGGGTAACCTTCCTTATGTAATCATTAGTGGCTTACTGGTAGATACAAACGCAATCCTTACTGTTGAGAAAGGTTGCAGAATTTATCTCCACGCGGATGCTCCTATTGTTATCGACGGTACGCTGCAAATTAACGGTGAAAGACATGATAGCTCCAGGGTTTATTTTAAAGGCGACCGCCTGGATAATCCTTACAAAGATTTTCCCGCCGGCTGGCCGGGCATTTACTTTAGAGGTAGTAGCAGGAACAATGTTTTAAACTATGCTGTAATTCAAAATGCTTACCAGGGAATAATTACCGAACAGCCTTCATTAAATAACAATGCCCGTGTAACCCTCAACCAATGTATTATTGATAATGTATACGATGCAGGAATACTTGCCTTACACTCGTCACTGAAAGCAAACAATTGCCTGATAAGTAACTGCGGAAAAAACATTCAATTAGTAAATGGAGGAAGTTATCAATTTAATAACTGCACTGTTGCTACTTATTCAAGCAGCTATCTAAGTCATAAAGAACCGGTATTGTTTGTAAGCAATAACATCAAACAAAATAATACTATAATTACTTCAGACATGACCGCGAATTTCAGAAATTGCATTTTTTGGGCAGAGAGTGGTGCTGTAGAAGATGAAGTCATTACTTCCAAACAAGGGAACAATATTTTTACAATTAATTTCGACAACTGCCTGTGGAGAGTAAAAACAGTACCCGCAAACATAAGCTCATCAAATATTATACTTAACCAGGATCCTCTTTTTGACAGTGTCAACAGCCAGATGCATCATTATAATTTCAGGTTAAAAAACAATTCACCCGCTTTAAGTAAGGGAAGTAGTACAGGTCTGACTATCGATCTGGATGGTAATTTCAGGCCCCTCACCATCCCTGACCTCGGCGCTTATCAAAAACAATAGTGGTTATCGGCTGACAGTTTCATCTCATACCGACTCGATGTATAAAATGCAGCATTGTGCACCTGTCTTTTGTTTATCAGGAATGCTTTAAGTGTTTATCCAATAATCACTATCTTTAACTTACGGTTGTGAAAACTATTCTACAAAATCTTTGTTTGGTATTTCTATTACTAACAAATTAAAATTACCAGTATGTTACGTCTTGCAATGCTTTCTCTGTTTTTCGCAGCAGCAGTTGGAATCTATGATTTTAAAGTCCCGAGCCTTGATGGCAAATCTATTGATCTGTCAAAATACAAAGGAAAGAAAATTTTAATTGTGAATACTGCTTCCAAATGTGGCTATACTCCGCAGTATAAAGACCTTGAGACGCTTTATGAAACTTACAAAGGCAAACTGGTTATCCTTGGTTTCCCTGCTAATAATTTTAACCAGCAAGAACCTGGAACCAATGTTGAAATATCAGAATTCTGCACTAAAAATTATGGTGTTACATTTCCAATGGCTGAAAAAGTTTCTGTAAAAGGAAATGATATTCATCCTTTGTTTAAATACCTGACAGATGAAGCTGCTAAAATGGGTGTAGAAGATCCTATTAAATGGAATTTTACTAAGTTCTTAATAGATGAAAATGGAAAATTGCTGGCGGTGTTTCCGAGTAAGGTAAAGCCTATGAGCGAAGAGGTAACAAAATATCTTAATTAGGATCAGTCTTAGAAACTGATTTGTAAAAAAGCGATGAGCGGACTCATCGCTTTTTTTATTTTTATTTGCGACTTATCTTTATGCCTCATGCAGTTTAAGAATATACTGGGCCAGTCAGCATTGAAGCAGCACCTGGCGGAGATCGTACAGCACAACCGTTTAAGTCATGCTTTGTTATTTCTAGGCAAGGAAGGTAATGGCGCTTTACTGACAGCCTTGGCATTTGCGCAATACATAGTGTGCGAAAAGGTAAATGGCAAGCATACCGCTCAAACAGCCGCATCTTTGTTTAATGATGGTGCAGCAGTTTTATCGGGAGAAGGTTCGCAATATGATTCTTGCGGTAATTGCAATGCGTGCCTTAAAGCTGCAGAATATATTCACCCCGATATTCATTTCTCTTATCCAGTGATAAAAAAAGATTTCGAGAAACCAAAAAGCACAGATTTTATCCAGCAATGGAGAGCATTCATAAAATTGCAGCCTTATGGAAATGCTTTCGACTGGCTCCAGTTTATAGGCGCAGAAAATAAGCAGGGAAATATTCCTAATGAGGAATGCAAAGACATTTTGCACAAACTGTCTTTGAAAAGTTTTGAGAGTGAGTTCAAGATCCTTATCATGTGGATGCCTGAATACCTGGGCAATGAAGGAAACAAATTACTGAAATTAATTGAAGAGCCTCCCATCAATACATTATTCATCTTTGTAGCTGAAAATGAGTCCTTCGTGCTACCAACTATATTGTCACGGTGCCAGCTTGTAAAGATACCCGCACTTTTGGTAAACGATATTGAAGAGGGTCTTATTCAGCAGTGTAATTTACCCATATCGCTTGCCAAACAAATTGCTGGCTTAAGTGAAGGAAATTTCCGGGAAGCGATGAAGCTGGTACAACATGTTGATGATGACTGGCTGGATCTTCTGCGGGAGTGGCTAAATGCAACGCTTAAAACAGGACCGGCAGCACAGGTTAAATGGATCGACGATATCAGTAAGCTCGGCCGGGAAAAACAAAAACAATTTCTTCGGTATTTTAATCATCTTCTTGAACAAAGCATTCGTTTCAGGATACTTGGTGATAAAAGCACCATATCGTTTGCTGAAAAGGAATTAAAATTTATTAGCCGTATCAATGCATTAGCAACCATTGCCCAGCAAAAAGCAATTATAGAAGAGCTGGATAAAGCTACCTGGTATATTGAAAGAAATGCCAATGCCAGGATGCTCTTCCATGCGCTTACTATTAAATTATATCATATCATCAGGGACAATGCGATGATCAGCGTATGGTAGTAACAACTTTCAGTACAATTTATATTGATTAAAGGGCAGGCTATTTAAACTCATGTCTTCAATATTAAATTATGTCCTGTTGTACCGCCTGCCCTGATTGGTTATACCCAATAATCTCCGCTAAAGCTTTGGCTGGCAAGTAGCTGAAAGCATTTCTCAATTAAACGCTATATTTGTGAGCAGAGCCCTAAAATGGGGATCGGTAATATAAGTGGGAAGAACTTGAGCGGCAGGAAGTTTAACTTTTGATAATACTTTTTATAAATTGAAGATAGGTGTGTCACTCATAAAAAGCAGTAGTAACAGATAACCTGCTTGATGGCTTACAAGAGTATGTGTGTGCGACGCAACCGAAATTTCATTCTTTTGCAACTGCCTAATGCCTGCTCATCTCCCCTCCTTATATACTTTTTTTATAAAGTTTTAATACCTGTTTATATATGGGATGTAGCAGCTGCGGCACCGGAACACCCAACGGATGTAAAAGCAATGGAGGATGTAGCACAGGTGGATGTAATCGCCTGAACGTGCATGACTGGTTACTAAATCTTCCATTCGCCGATCCAGAAAGCAATTGTAAAGTAATTGAGATGTCTTTTAATAATGGAAGCCGTAAAGACTTTTACCGGAACAATACCTTGCAATGGTTCGAAAAGGGAGAGATGATTACCATCGAGGGCATAAGTGGATTTGATGTTGGAGAGGTTACCCTTAACGGTGAAATGGTAAGGCTGCAGATGAAGAAAAAAGGGGCGGATGAATTTAATCCTGAAATGAAAAGAGTGCTTCGCCGCGCCACTGATAAAGACATTGAAGTGATGCGTCACAACAAGACGAGAGAGAAGGATGCCGTTATCAGGGCCCGTGCTATTACCAGGCAATTAAAGCTCGACATGAAAATGTCGGAGGTGGAATTCCAGGCAGACGGACGAAAGGCTACCTTCTTTTACATTGCCGATGACCGTGTCGATTTCCGGGAACTAATTAAAATACTCGCTTCTGAATTCAAGGTAAAAGTGGAGATGCGCCAGATAGGCGCACGGCAGGAAGCAGGCAAAGTAGGTGGCATTGGTAGTTGTGGAAGAGAGTTGTGTTGCAGCACCTGGCTAACAGATTTCAAAAGCGTAAATACCACGGCTGCCAGGTATCAGAATTTATCTATTAATCAAACAAAATTAAGCGGTCAGTGCGGCCGTTTGAAATGTTGCCTTAATTACGAACTTGATACTTACCTGGATGCTTTGCAACACTTTCCCGAAAACGCCGATACGATACAGGTAGCTAAAGGAACCGCTATTCTTATCAAAAAAGATATTTTTAAAAACCTGATGTGGTACATCCTGCAGGAAAGCAATAAGCATTACCCGCTTACCATTGAGCGGGTGAAAAAGATCAAGTTGTTAAACAGCCAGGGAATAATTCCGGATGAGTTAGAACCGGTAGAAGTTACCACAGGCAAACCCAAAGAAGTTGAGCCTGAATTTGTTGACGTTGTAGGTCAGATCAGTTTGCAAACCCTTGATAAGTCTGACCGTAAAAAAAGACAGCAGCATGAAAGGCCTCAGCGTGATACAAGAGATGGCAGAGGACAAGGAAATACCGGATTTCAAAGACCCCCACAAGGTTCTCCGGTGCAACCTAAACAGCAGGCGCCTCAGTTACCTTCAAGGCAGCAGGGTCCGCAAAAGCCAAATGTGCAACAAGGTGCGCCTAAGCAGCAAGTACCTCCTCAAAGAACAGACAGACCTCAAAATAACCTGGGGGTACCCCGACAGCAGCGTAACCAGGCATCACAAAGACCACAAAATATCCAAAATCCATCTAAACCACAGCAGCAACGACGCGATCCCCAAAGCCAAAAAGACCCGAACGATCAGTCGCCGGCACGGGAAAACAGGTCGCCATCGGCTGATGAATAATATGGTGAAAATTACTTGTTATTATCAATGGCGGCTAACTTTAACTACCTCTACTCAAATCAATTCAATAATTTAGAGGCTTAAAATTTTAAATCGCATGGCTATTTTGAAATCTGGAAATCCTGCTTTAAATGATAAAACGTTTGCTGCAGGATACGCGCTGTCTGATGCTGAAGTAATGACAGAGCGCGGGACACTAAATAAATTTTTTATTCTGTGTGTATTGGTAATTGCATCAGCATCCTGCACCTGGAGCGCTTTTAATGATGGAAAAGATATTACATCATGGATCTGGATAGGTGCATTGGGCGGTTTAGGCGTAGCTATAGTAACTGTTTTCAAACCTGTTTGGTCTCCTTTTCTTGCACCTCTTTATGCATTGCTGGAAGGGTTGTTCATAGGCGGCATTTCCGTCACCTATAATCATATCTTCGATAAATTCGCACCCGGTATCGTTATGCAGGCCGTCGCCCTGACTTTTGGTACTGTGATAGCAATGTTCCTGTTGTACAGGTCTGGTATAATAAAAGCTACTGAAAAATTTAAATCTGTTGTAATGATTGCAACAGGAGGTATAGCTGTCTTTTACCTCATTAGTATTGGCCTGCGTTATTTTAATGTAAACATCGGTTTTCTGCATGAAGGTAGTTTGCTGGGAATTGGTTTCTCGCTTGTAGTTGTTTCAATCGCCGCGTTGAATCTTATTCTTGATTTTGATATGATTGAAACCGGTGTATCGATTGGTGCTCCAAAGTATATGGAATGGTATGGTGCTTTCGGATTAATTGTTACCATCGTTTGGCTATACCTTGAAATATTAAGATTGCTTTCCAAAATAAACAGCAGGCGTTAAATTATTAAATTATATTTCTTACAAAGCCGGACATCATCCGGCTTTTTTATTTTTAGCTGTTATAGAACTACTGCGGTTAACAAGACGCAATTTTGCATAAGACTTCTATGCGGCTCTTTTTATAAGTACATTCTTTCAGAATAAATATCCTTAGAAAAAATTTTTTACAATGTGTTAATTGATAAAATTTCTTTGTAATTTAATTTCTATTAAAACTTCCATCCTTAAATAATTCCGATAATAATCCTTTATGCTACTAAAATGTAAGTATTTACAGATACTTCTGTTTGTTGTATGTATTGCAATAAGTGCTGATGGTTTTAGCCAGCGTTCCGCACCAGAGATAAAAGTATTGATCCTGAAAAATCTTAACAGAATTGGGCTCACAAAACAGGAAGCTGACGAATGCATTATAAATAGTAATTACAAAGATGCCAGCACAGGAATAGAATATATTTATATCCAGCAAACCTACAAAAGCATCAAGGTTTTTAATATTGTAATCTCACTTGCTTTTAAAAATGAAAATTTAGTTTACTCTTCCGGCAAATTTTTAGATCCTGCCACCAGTTTTAATGGAACAGAGGTGCCAACGGTTGAGGCGGTTAGCGCTGTTATAAATGCTGCGCGTCATCTAAAACTTAAACCTGCGCCTTCTTTTGTCCAGACAAAAAATAGTTTTAAAGTTGATAAAAAGATCCTTTTTGCAGCAAATGGTCTGGCGAAAAAAGAGATAGAATCCGAATTGTTATGGGCCCAGGATGATAGCGGTAAAGTTCACCTGACATGGAATGTAAGCATTGACGTAGCAAACTCTAATGACTGGTGGAATGTGCGGGTAGATGCTTTAACCGGAGACGTTATCAATAAAGACAACTGGACAGTACATGAACAAACAACAGCATCCATACAAAACCAGAATAGGGGTGTAATAGAAAATAACAATATAGTGGTCAATGATTTTCCTAAAAATCCTGCCATCGGAGAAAACCAAAAATATGCACGTAGATTATCCCTGGCCTTATTGCCACCCAACGTTCAGGATGCAGTATACCGCGTGGTGCCTTTCCCGTTTGAGAGCCGAAACTTCGGTGCTGTGAACCTCGATAATAATCCATGGCTGAAAGCAGGTGCTTCAAATAACGCTGTCACTTATGGCTGGCATTTCGATGGCGCTACTAATTATTCAATTACACGAGGAAATAATGTATATGCTTATGATGATAGCCTTAACACAAATAATCCGGGTCGTTTTGTAACTTCGGCTACACCTGCTCCATCTGTAAGTTTCGATATATCCCCTAATTTTTCTTTGCAGCCGTTTGATTCTGCCAACAGGAACTTCAACACTGTAAATCTTTTTTATTGGAACAATATAATTCATGATGTATTTTACCAATATGGTTTTACTGAAGGCGCCGGGAATTTTCAGGCTGACAATTTAGGAAGAGGAGGCTCGGCAAATGATTTTGTAAAAGCGGAGGCACAGGATGGTTCCGGTACCGATAATGCAAATTTTAGTACGCCTCCGGACGGGTTGAGTGGCAGGATGCAGATGTATCTATGGTCAGGGATCCCGGATGTATTCATCACTTCTCCTGCATCTATAGCTAATAAATATGCAGCGGCAGAATCAGGGTTAAGCGTGAATAATAAGTTATACAAATTAGGTTCAAGATCGGGTCAGGTAGTATTTTATAATGATGCATCTTCTTTAGGTGCCACGCATGAAGCATGTGATTCTTCTATGGCTCCGGTAAATTCAGTTGATGGTAAAGTGGTATACGTAAACAGAGGTGTCTGTCCTTTTACCACAAAAATGCGTAGTGCGCAAAAATACGGGGCTATAGGTGTGCTCGTAGCAAATAGTGTTCCCGGGGCGCCTTTTGTTTTAGGAGGAACAGATAATGCGATAGTAATTCCCGGGGTGATGGTTTCACAGGCTGACGGAGCGAAGATAGCGGCTGAAATACCTAATAACGTTGCTATTAATTTAGTCGGTGGATTACTTACCGATGGAGATCTTGATAATGGGATTATTACACATGAATATGGACATGGGATATCCACTCGTTTAACCGGAGGCAGAACCAACGCCAGTTGCCTTAGTAATGCGGAGCAAGGCGGAGAAGGATGGAGCGATTATGTAGCGCTTATGCTTACTACCGACTGGCAAAACGCCCAGCTGACAGATGGCAGCAAACTTCGTAAAATCGGCACTTATTCATTAAATCAATCTGCCACAGGATCCGGAATCCGGCGTGTTCCCTATACAACAAATATGGTCATCGACACTTTGACTTATAAAAGCATGGACGCAACCGCCGCCGGTTCGGAAGTGCATAACATAGGGGAGATCTGGTGTTCCGCTTTGTGGGATATGACCTGGAATATTATAAACCATGAAGGCACAATCACTACCGATGTTTATAACAGCGCAGGTTCGGGTGGTAACGTTATTGCTTTAAAACTTGTAATGGAGGGAATGAAATTACAGCCCTGCAGGCCTGGATTTCTTGATGCAAGAAATGCCATTCTTGCCGCAGATTCTATCCTCTTTAACAACAGTCATAAATGCGATATATGGAATGCCTTCGCACGAAGAGGAATGGGATACAGCGCTATTCAGGGATTGTCTACCAGTACAGCCGACCAGGTTGCGGCATTCGATGTTCCGTCAGGAATTGTTATCAGTAAATCAGCAACGCCTTCTATTATAAACGCAGGCACACAAATATCATTTAATACTACGCTTACCTGCCAGTGTAAAGTTCCTTCAGGTATGTTTTCCGTTTCTGACACTATCCCTTCCGGATTCACTTATGTAAGCAGTACCAGCGGATCATTAAACGATAACGTAGTCCGTTTTAATTCCGTTGGTTTCTCAAACGAATTGGAAACCGTATCACTTGGCATCACTCTGAAAGCCACCAGCGCAGGTTGTGCGGTTACTAAACCTATCAATGACGACAGGGAAACAAATCAAACAGGGGGGTTTGTTAGTGATAGAATCACAGGCACAACAAACTGGGTATCTTCGTTCAATCATTCTTATAGCGGATCAAACGCATGGTATGCGGCTAACCCCGGTTCAGCCAATAATAGCACGTTAACTTCAGGCTCATTCACACCTGGCAATCTTTCAATATTATCATTCTGGCAATATTTCGTTACAGAAATTTATCTTGATGGAGGGAAAGTTGAAGTATCACCCGACAACGGTTCTACCTGGATAGATGCAAGACCCTACTTTTTACAAAACGGGTACAATGGCATCTTAGCCGCAAGCGCACCGCAACCCAACACGTACGCGTTTACTGGTACCAGTTACGCGACCAGCTCTTCGAATAACGGCCAGTTTATTCAATCAGTCATTGACCTTTCGTCTTTCGCCAACACGCCTATCAAGATCAGGTTCCGTTACCAGACAAATAATTCCAATGTAAATAATCAAACTTATGATGGCTGGTATATTGATGATATATCTTTAACCAGTGGCTGCGGCGGTATTAGTAAAATTGCAGTGTCCGATGAAGCTGGTATTAAGACTGATTCGGTATCAAAACCATTCTTTATATTAGCTAACAGCGTATTGCCACTTAACCTCGTTTACTTTTCAGCAAAACAAACCGGAAGAGCAGTTTTATTGAACTGGCAGACAAGCACCGAGTTAAATACCAAAAGTTTTGAGGTAGAGCGTTGTTCAGATGGAGTTAGCTGGATAAAGATTGCCACTGTATCGGCAAAGGAACTAAACAATAATGCTTACATTTATAATGATCAGTCGCCCTTGACGAATCAGAATTTCTACCGCATAAAAATGAATGATAAAGACGGTGTGTACACTTATACAATCATTCGAAAAATTGATTTAGGAGACAAAGAACTGCTTACGCTTGTCCCTAATCCTGCTATAGACAAAACAACCGTTTATTTTGGATTCAATACCAGGGGCGGTGTTCTAATGGTTACTGATCTGGCAGGAAGCGTTGTTAAAAGATATGTTATCAGTGATAACACCAATTCTTATTCAATACCTACCGGCAACCTGCCATCAGGAAATTATATGATAAGGATTGAATCAAAAATCGGGGTGACTACTAAAAAGTTAATAGTGGCTCATTAGGAGGGTCTTTGTTATAAAAAGGTCTAAACCCTTTTACAGAAGCTAAGCATTATGTATGTTGTGATCAAATATCAATCCATTGAAATCTATAAATTCTAACCATTGCTAGTGCCCCTTGTATTAACTCAGTGACTTGTTTTTTGTACGCCGGTAAATTTTTTATTGCTTCATCAACTGCAAACAAACAGGCAGCGGAATTTTAATTTGCTCCCCTGCTTCAGTAAGGAGGCCTGTTTCTTTATTCCTTTTAAATATCACAATATTATTAGTTTGCTGGTTAGCTACCAGTAAATAATTACCTGTTGGATCGATAATAAAATTACGGGGTGCTTTTCCAAGTGTTGACTGGTATCCCTTCGACTCCAGTTTACCTGTTTTAGGATCAATGGAAAAAATTGACAGGGTATTTTCATCACCCCGGTTAGAAGCATATAAAAACTTACCATCAGGAGACACATGAATATCCGCGCTACCCAATGTTCCTTTAAAATCTGCAGGATGCGCTAAGATGCTTTGAAGCATGGTTAATTTTCCATTGCTGTAACCATATGCTACTACAGTACCGCTTAGTTCTTCAATAAGGTATGCAAACTTTTCATTGGGAGAAAATGTCATATGCCTTGGTCCTGCTTTAGAAACTGTTTCTGTAAACGGAGGTTGCCCATCCGCTAAAGGTTTGTCGGCGGAAGGTTTGAAGGCGTATGTAAATACTTTATCCAGGCCCAGGTCAGGACTAAATAAATAATCCTGTTGCGGAGAAAGTATCGTTGAATGAACATGGGGTTTTTCCTGCCTCTTTTCATCGGCGCCTTTACCTGCATGCTGAATAAGCTGACTCAATGGCTTGAGTGAGCCGTTGGCGTCTATCGGCAATGCCGCTAAGCTGCCACCGGAATAATTGGCAACGAGCGCCCATTTATTATTCTTACTAACGGTGATATAACAGGGACCATCACCACCACTAGGTTGTTTATTTATAAATGCAAGCTTACCCGTTTTCTGATCAAATGAAAAAGCGCTTACACTTCCCGGTGTGGCACCTCCTGTTTCATTTACGGCATAGATAAATTTTTTATTGGGAGAGATGGCCAGATAAGAAGGACTTGCGATCCCTTCTGTGTTACTCACTGCTTCCGCCTTACCAGTCGCCGCATCAAAACGATAAACATATACTCCTTTGCTACCGCTGCTTGTATAAGTCCCTACAAAAAGATAATAAGATTGTGCCGAAGCAGTGCCTGAAATAATAAGCAAAACAAACAATAACATCCTCATATAAATAATTTTATTCATTAAACCTACGAAACTAACATGATATACCAATCTTTCAGGAACATCTAAGCAGCAGTGATTGTGTAAACATTGTTATCGTTATAATATTTACCGGAAGTTTATAGATGACCGGTAACTTTTACCTGGTTTTATAGTCTAGAACAAAACAGTAATTCATGCCGGGACTAATTATAAATAAAGATTTAACCGGTATTTACCGCAAAGGAACGGTTAGGGCCCTCCCCCGGATGTTTAAAGAAGCTTTCAAGCTTCTTAATAAAAACGACCCTTTGCGCATGGCCGGCGCTACTGCGTTTTTTACTTCCTTTGCACTTCCGCCAATATTGATTATTCTTATCCAGGTGTTAGGACTTGTATTCAACAGGAGAAAAATCAGCCACCAACTTTTTAAAGGATTGGCAGGCATCATTGAAAAAGAAAGTACAAATCAGCTGGTAAATACACTCAGGGCTTTTCGCAGACTCGCCGACAGTTGGTATGTTACAGTCGGGGGATTTCTTTTTCTGATTTTTGTTGCTACCACCCTTTTTAAAGTGATCAAAGATTCTGTGAACCAGCTATGGAAAATCAGCGTTGTAAATAAAAGAAATTTTTCATTAACGATGCTGGGGCGCGTGCAATCATTTATGCTTATAGTACTGGCAGGAGTATTACTGATCCCCGGATTATTCTTAACCGGTGTGCAAACATTTCTGGAGAAACAAATGCAGGACGTTTCCCCGGTGCTTACATTTTATTTTAACAGTGGCCTCAATCAATTCGTTTCAGTAATTATAGTTACTTTCTGGTTCACTATTATGTTCCGATACCTTCCGGATGCAAGGCCGGCCTGGAAAGTATCGCTGGCAGGTGCCCTGCTAACAAGTCTTTTATTTAATACCGGTAAACTTGTTTTACACAGGTTGCTCACGCATAGCAATATCCAGGAACTATATGGTTCATCAGGCTCCATTGTGGTGCTTCTTCTTTTTGTGTTTTACACTTCCCTGATATTATATTTTGGTGTGAGTTTTACCAAAGTATGGGCGGAATGGGTTGCGATGCCTATAAAACCCATGCAGCATGCTATTCAATATAAAATAGTTGAAATTGATCAGGAAGAAGTTTCATAGTATATTACCATCGCATTCTATAATTCATATCAAGACTAATTATAATTAAGATACTATGTCGAAATGTAACTTTGATATCCCGTTTACAGGCGAAGCGGAAAGCGTTCTCAGGAAAGCAAAACTTGCTATTGAAAAGCAAGGTGGTAATTTTAACGGCGATAATATTGCAGGAAATTTCAGCGTGAATGTATTAGGTAATATTACCGGCTCTTATTTTATTTCAGATCAGAATATGCATATTGATATTTCTTCCAGCCCAATGTTTATACCATGCAGCCAGATAGAAAGCTTTATGAAAAGTCAGTTGTCGAAATAGTTCCGTTATCAACGCATCAGCAGCACCGTTCCGTTTTGCAGATAGGTTTTGCCTGTGTAATCTATTGCTTTAACATTCCATATAAATATTCCCGCATCCTGTTGTTTGCCAGCGACCTTGCCATCCCAACCTGCGTCATCAGTAACCGTTGAATAAACCATTTGGCCCCACCTGTTATATACATTAAAATATTCCAATTTTTTCATCCCAACGGAAATTGGTTTTAATCGTTCGTTGTTACCATCACCATTTGGACTGAATGCATTAGGAACAAAAACCGCCGGCGCCGATTTAAATACTTTAACGCTCATAAATGCAGTATCCGCGCAGTTAGCCTGGTTATAAACCAGTAACTTATATTTAAGCGCTACAAAAGGTTCGTTATACAATGCAACAGGGTCGGCAAGGTTTGGTGCTGACAACCCGCTTGCGGGTGACCATAGATATTTAACCCCTCCGGTTGCATGTAATTGTAATGGTTGATTTACAACAACAGCAGTATCCCTGCCGGCAAAAGCATACATGTGGGGCAACATAGTAACTATCACTGAATCTCTTCCTGGTTTCGGACAGCCTTTATTATCATACGCAGATAAAATGTATTGAACAGTTGACCCAGGTTTTGCGATAGGATTCAATAAAGTAGCATTGGATACAGATAATATGGGCGACCAGGTGAATGACATCCCGTTTGCAAGCCCATGAAGGTTAGCAAAAGTGTTGTAACAGATAGTGGTATCGTTCCCAGCATCTGCTAAAGGATATGGGACAGGCGTTACAACTATTTTTGAAGACACCGAGCAACTTCCTATTGAAGCAGTTACCTGGTAAGATGTAAGTGATGACGTTATTACTGATGCATTTTTTGCAACCGGGTTAACAACCTGTAAAGCCGGTGACCATAAGTATTTGAATCCATCGGATACAATACTCATTTGCACAGTATCCCCTTTGCATATCGTAGTATCATTCATTACCTGCAGGCTAACGTGATCGGTTACACGTACTTTAACAGAGTCTCTGTTAAGACAGCCATTATAATCCAGATCTACAAAATAAGTTATCGTTGAAAGTGGTGATACATTTGGTTCAGGGCTGTTGCTGTTAATAATATCTTTAACCGGTGTCCAGCTGAAATTACCTGTGCCGCCGGCTTTGAATTGCAGCGTATCTTTCTTACATATCAAAGTGTCACGAAAGGCAAGTGTTATAGGCGGTTTATCTAATATCTTCAGATCTTTAAAAATCGTATCAAGGCAGCCGAAGGTGTTACCTGATATTAAGCGGACAGTTTTCGTGCCGGTTGCCGCATAATTATAAAAAGTATTTTGTTTGTCGGAAAAGCTCACTGCTATATCATCTTCTCCGAACTCCCAGTTCCAAAAATTTACTTTTCCGTATGTGGAAGTGGTGGCATCTGTAAACGTTGTTTGTTTTTTGTAACAAACTCCTTTCCAGCCGAAATCAAGTTTAAACCCGGGGTAAACCCGGGCTATTGCCGTTGTTGAATCACTACATTCTATGCCCTTATTAACAACCAGCTTTATAGTATATATTCCGGTATCGGGAAAAGTAAAGTTTACTCTTTCGAGTTCTGAATTATAGATACTTATACCTTTATCATTAAAAAATTCCCAGTGTTGTGTAAGGATCAGTGGGCTCATAGAAAGATTTGCCACGCTTATAGTTTTCGTTTCCCTGCAGAGCATGTATTCATGCTGAAGCTTTGCCCCGGCGATAGTGCATGGCGCTATGTTTATCTGGATATCTTTTCTTTGAGTGGCGATTACCATCCCGTTTCTAATTTCTGAAACACACACCGTTACTACATAAATGCCCGCATCATCCGGCGCTAATCCTGTCATCAAACCAGTAACGGCGTCGATGGCAACTTTATTTCCCAATGGCATTGTACCGGTATAAGCAGCGGTGTATGGTACTGGTTCATAAGGGGGCGCAGCAGGTGGTGAATTGACGTTTGCATTACCGCTAACACCACCCTGGTAAGCATTACAGAGAGTATACCTTAGCTGATCACCGTCCCTGTCTGTCGCTGCGAAACTATAATTGAATGAGCTGCCCGCACATACTACTACAAGGTCGCTGCCTACAAATTGCGCACTTGTGTTTGCCGGTCCTTCCGGCGTCGTCATGCTGCCGGGGATCTCTGCAGTATAAGTGGCGCCTATTGCACTTGAAGTTATTAGATTGTTTATTCCTGATATCCTGTAGATAAATTGCCCGGTAATTATATATCCATCTGGTGAAGGCGGTAGTGAAGTAGAAAATTCATAGTATCCTACTTCGTAACATACAGTGGGCGGGTTACTGATGCAACGGTTAAAATCTTTAAGCTGAACAGTCTCTTTTCTTGTTAGCGGAACGCTTACATCCGTAAATCTGCTATTAGTGGATTTATTGAAGATGGAGATAACGGCGGGATCATTAAACTGACGGCCACTGCTGCACCGCATTAAAAGTTTTAAAGTAACACTATACTGGTATTCGCCATTAAATAGCCCCATAAAAACATAATACATCTCCCCACCTGTAATATGGCTCGCACCTGCCTTATAAAAAAAGCAGGTTAATATTATAAGTACAGAAAAAATTTTCATGCCGCTAAATAGAATACGTAGATGCGAAGTGTAAGGTAGCTAAGCCTGATGAGAAAGTTCAGCATTGCTAAAAGTACTTTTAAAGCAACGCTGCCTGAAAGCGTAACTGACCTAAAAAAATACTAAGATTTCAATTGTAAATAAAAACCACTTAGTGAGTTATCAATCGCCGTCGAGCAGGTTTCCCAGGCCACCCAGAATACTGCCTTCTTCCTTACGACGGCCAATTCCATAAGAAATTATTTTACTGGCAAGGCGGCTGATAGGCAATGACTGAATCCAAACTTTTCCCGGCCCCCGGAGTACGGCGAAAAACAATCCCTCTCCACCAAAGATCCAATTCCTGACACCACGAACCAGTTCAATATCAAAATCAACTGCACCAGTATACGCAACGATACAACCGGTATCTACGCGTAATATTTCACCAGGAGCCAGTTCTTTTTCTACTACATATCCACCAGCATGCATGAAAGCCATACCATCGCCTTCAAGCTTTTCCATGATGAATCCTTCCCCGCCAAAAATACCAGTGCCGAGGCGTCGTTGAAAATGAATTCCGATACTCACCCCTTTAGCGGCACAAAGAAATGCGTCTTTCTGTGCAATGACCCTGTTGCCATGTAATTGTAAATCTATGGCGATGATCTTACCGGTATACGGTGCGGCAAAACTGACTTTTCTTTTACCGGTTCCAACATTTGTGAAAGCAGTCATAAACAAACTCTCACCGGTAAGTATTCTTTTACCGGCAGATAATAGCTTACCTAAAAAACCCTGCTGCTGTTGTGAACCATCACCAAATATGCTTTGCATTTGAATATAATCTTCCATCATCATAAAAGCACCACTTTCAGCAACAGCTGTTTCATCAGGATCGAGTTCAATTTCTACAAACTGTAATTCTTCTCCATAAATTTTGTAATCAATCTCATGATTGCTTCTCATTTTATAGTAGGTTTTTATGAAGTTAGCAAATTTATCAGTCAGCTGTCAGGAGTCAGGAGTTAGGAATAATTAAGCAAATAAATCTTTTGATAGCTGACTGATAGTTGATAGCAAATATTATTTAGCAGCCGGATAAGAAGCAAATAATTTCTCCACACCTTTTTTAATAGCCTTCTCAAGCCTGGAATCTTTTGGAGGTATGATGTCTTCAATAATACCGCGCCATACAAGTTTATTTTGCAACCGGTCTACCAGTTCTATTGTGACTGTACCCTCTCGGTAGCGGCCTACTTCCACATCCCGGGATTTCCAGGAGTACCTTCTTTGCCCTATATAACGGGGAGCATCTGTTATATAATCTGTCTGGCGTGTTTGCACTTCTTCTCTTACCACTACACCAACATTTATCAAAAGGTCAGGATTAGTTTTACTTAGCAGGTAACCAAATTTCTGTAGTTTGATTGTAATGGCATCCTCAATCTTTACTATGCTTTCATTAAATTTTTGTGAATTGGTATCACCACTTGCTTCCACCTTATAAAAGTCAAATGTTTTATATTTTGAAAAATCAACTCCATCAGATTTTTCTGATTTCAAAACTTTAGAGGAAGAACATCCGGCAAGTGAGAGCATTAAAAAAATAAATACAATGAAACGATGCATAAGTCTTTAATTTTTAATTTTCATCCTAAATCTATGCCGTAATGTTTATTCATCAATATCATTATTGTAATTTTTAAAAAAACACTCACCGGCAAAAGCGTGACAAATTAAAATATTGAAATGCTCTGAAGTTATTTGCGATTTAAAATATTGGCTGATTTCATCCGTCTACCTTTATACATGGAAGACGGATTGATGATATCAAATGGAATAATTAACCCAAAATTGAACATAACCCAGGTTATTAACGATTACAGCAAAAGACTGCTGGGCTTTATCCGCAAACGGGTGAAAACAGAAGCCGATGCGGAAGACATTCTGCAGGATGTGTTTTATCAATTCATCGGTAACCGGGAACCTATTGAGCAACTAACAGGGTGGCTCTTTACAGTAGCGAGGAATAAAATCACTGACAGGCAACGGAAGAAAAAGCCCGAAGCGCTGGAAGACCTCTTTATGAATGATGAAGAAAAATTCGACTGGACGGAAATTTTTTTTGATATAACGGATACCCCGGAAAATCAATATCTACGTTCAATGTTCTGGGATGAATTAAACAACGCCCTTAATGAATTACCGCCCGAACAAAGCTCAGTGTTTGTAATGAATGAAATGGAAGGGATCCCTTTCAAAACCCTTGCTGAACAAACCGGCGAAACCGTAAACACACTGTTATCCCGCAAACGTTATGCTGTATTGCATTTGAGAGAACGGCTCCGTACACTTCGTGATGAATTAATTAATTATTAAAAATTGAAAACACAGTTATGAAAAATAAAATCTTGATGCGTAAGGCAGGAATGTTCCTGCTCTTTATACCATTAGCGCTGTTTGCTTTTGGATCAGTTGTTATGTTATTATGGAATGCAATACTGCCGGCAGTGATACATGTGTCGACTATTAATTTCTGGCAGGCGCTGGGTATTTTAACGCTTTCTAAAATACTTTTTGGCGGGTTCAAAGGCGGATGGGGTAGCCGTCGCACCTATCAATGGAAAGATGAAATGAGAAAAAAAATATCCACTATGACACCTGATGAAAAAGAAAAATTTCAACAGCATTGGAAAAATCGTTGTTCAGGATGGGGCAGGCAGGAACGTGAAGATTTCTGGCAGTCAAAACCATCAGCACCCTCGCAATCAACCACCGAATAATCACCAAAATTTTATGTCATGAATATCCTTATTTTTAAAACAAATATCCGCTACAAAAAATACCTTAATGAAGTAGTTCCTTTTTTAAACAACACTTCCGCAATGCTCCGCTGGAATGTAGACTTTCATGACAAGGATAGAATATTAAGAATAGAAACTGATAACCTCCATCCGAAATCCGTTGAGATGGGTATCAAGCAGGCAGGATACTATTGTGAAGAGTTACAGGATTGATCAGGTATGAGGTATGAGACAGTTGAACCACGGAAGCAGGGTGGCACGTAGAGACACGGTTTCTGATTATTATATTGGCCACTTGTTCCTCCCCTGTCCGCCTGCCTCCGTGGTTCAACTGCCTTATACCCAAGTACCTCATACCCCATACCTCATGCCTGATTGCCTCATACCTCATCAGTATCTCACTGACAAACTATAAAGCACTTTCCTATCTGCATCGTGCAATACGGGAATGCTATCCTGCATAAAATGACGTTTAAAAGCACCGATGGCAGCCGTACTATCTTTTATATCATAACCAATAATTCTCAATGCCTGCAGGTTATTCATGTTTTCCGGTATAACCATCCCGGTTGTATCGGAATACCATAGTCCAAATTCCTTGTCAGCAAGCATTTTCCAGGGGAAGTAAATATTAGGGTCTACTTTGCGTGAAGGAGCAATATCGGCATGACCAATAAAATTGGCGGCAGGTATAGCGTATTTTCTTTTTAAGGTATCCAGCAGCTTTAATAAGCTATTGATCTGAAGATCGGTGAATATTTCGAAGCCATTATTATCTATCTCGATTCCTATGGAGGACGAGTTAACATCCGTAAGATTTCCCCACTTGCCGGTACCTGCATGCCAAGCCCGGAGATAGTCGTTAAGCATATGATGAATGACGCCATCTTTACAAATAACATAATGTGCGCTTACCTGTGTACGTGTCATCGTGAATGTCTGCAATGTCTGACTACATGAATTTTGCGCAGTATGATGAATGATCACCAAATTTGGTTTACGCATATTAAAGTTTGTAGTACCTGCCCACCAGCGCGGAAAACCCAGGGTATCGAAATGATATTCTTCAGGCACTTGTCGTAAAATTTTGCTAAAGGCCTTCACCTCTTTTTTGTACTGACGGTTAGTTTTTGCATAAGGATTAGGAGTACAATCACTGAGACAGGCAGCTATAAAAATTATCGAAACAACGTGGCTTACTAATATCCTCATGAAATTAATTTGAGAAATAAAAGTACTGAGTATTAAATTATTCATTAACCATTAATGATTGCCCTGGTTCTGGGAAGAGAATCAGGATAATTTTTTTGTATAAAGGCCACCAGGTTTTCCCGGATGTAGCACCGGAGATCAAAGGCTCGAGATGAACTTGACGCACTCATCAAAGCGCGCAATTCTATAATATTCTCCGTTGTATTTGTAACCTGTAATACCTGCACTCTTTTATCCCACAGTTCCGTGGTATTAACAAGCCTTGTAAATTCTGTCCTAATTTCTTCTACCGGTGCGGTATAGTCGAGATAGATAAATACAGTCCCAAGAATATCACCAGTTTTGCGGGTCCAGTTCTGGAATGGCTTTTCTATAAAATAATTGATAGGTAGTATCAGCCTTCGTTCATCCCAGATATTTAGTACTACATAAGTTAATGTAATTTCTTCTACCCTTCCCCACTCACCCTCTACCACTAACACATCATCTATCCGTATTGGTTGTGTAAAAGCAATTTGAAAACCTGCCAGTAAATTTCCCAGTGAACGTTGTGCCGCAAAACCTACGATTACACCACCCACTCCAACTCCCGTTAGAAGGCCTGCCCCGAGTCTTCGCAGGTTGTCGAAACTTAGCAGGACAGCACAAATAGTAAGTACCACTATAAGAAACACTACAAACTTCCTGATGAACTGCAACTGGGTTCTTATTTTTCTTTCTTTAAGATTATTTTCTTTCTTCAGGTCGTAAGTAGTTACTACATAATCTTCAAAAATCTTTACTATCCCGATTAATATAAATGCAAAAGATAAGATAAGGAATATGCCTGTGGTCTTATTTAAATTGTAATAATACCTGGTACTGAGTTGCATCAAAGGCAATACCTGGTCGAGCACAAATAAGGGAAGGAACACCCTAACGGACTTGCCTAGCCGGTGAATTGCTGAACGGAACCATGTGAATCCAGACTGATATTTGGTATGATAATTAACAATTAACGTCAGTATCCAGTTAATGGTCAGTCCACTTGTTATAGCAATCCCGGCGAGCAAAAAATTCCAAGCTATATCAGGAAGTCCTCTTAATGTTTTTTGTAATTGATCCCACATATTGTTAAAACGTTTGTTCTTTTAATTATTGTACCGGTGTTTTGTCAATCATTAAATGGCTCAAAAAATTACTATCAGCCATCGGCTGTCGGTAATCCCATTTATGATATACTTTCCTCCTGATGGCTGCAAGCTGACAGTATATTGCAAACACGACAACTTTAGGTTGACATAACACCAGCCACTTTTTAAAAGGCTGTATGCTGAACTGGTGGTCAGTTAACCGTTTTTAGGAGCCAGCTTATAACCAGTCCTGTAATAATGGCAAATCCAAAACTGAGGAATGTACCAATCAATACATATTCGGTATGCTTCCTTGCATTAAATGGCTGTTGTAAGTTCCCTTGCGGCTGAGACGCCGGTATATCCGGTTTATCAATCAGCCTTAATATTGATTTAGCTGGCACCAGGAAACCTATTGCAGTATATTGTTCTATCAGTACAAGGGTAAGTATTAAAATTCTTTCCAGTATCCCGATCCATTTACCTGCATCCTGTAATCCGGTTCTTGTATCTATATTGTCGGCCCATCTCATTGTTAAAAATCGAATGATATAGGTAACCGGACCTGTTAAAACAAGGTATCCTAATATTTTCAACAACCATTTATAACCGGCAAGTGATACTGACATTGCCATCCACAATTTATGATATCCGTTGGTTATAGCTAACCATACCCAGGTGATTACAACAACATGTAACAACTGATCGATGATAAAGAGCCAGGTATCTTTTTGCGGGTATTGTCTTTCATCTATTTTTTTAACAGCCCATAATTTTATTACATCAATTAGAAAATGTGTTGCAGCAACGATAGCTACCATGTACCAAAGATCCAATCGCCCTATTAACAGCCAGGCTACTAAAAAGGTAAGGCCGATATGTTTATATAATGATGCGGAACGTAATAGTTTTTGTTGCTTGTTTTTTACACTTTTGTCTGACTGAAATAAAAAATCAGTCAGGTAATGTGCAATCAGAAGCCTTATAAGTAAGCTTGTTTCTTCAGGTGTAAAAGGGGAAATCATATTACCAGGCTTTAATTGTTTTTTCAAACCATGTTAATAATTTTTCGATGGCGTTCCACTGGCTTGCTTTTGTTCTTTGATTTACTGCGGATTGCGAAATTCCAATTGCACGGGCTATTTGTTCTTCTTTATTATTCTTAAGTTTGAATAAAACAATTTCGGCCTGGTTGCCTGTCCATTTCTCCATTACTGCATCTAGTAATAAAGTTATCGTTTCCATTACTTCATTAAAATTTTCATCTGCTGTTTGCAGGATTATTTTCCCGGAAGAATTTTTCAGGCTGTCTAGTCCGAGCCCTGACAAATGAAAAGCCTCTCCATCAGAATGAGAAAGATTATTTCTTTTTAAAAAATCCACTTTACCAATCCCTATCGATAAGCGGATGTCTTGTTTCCCTGGTAAGTGGCCATTTACTTTATCTTTGGAAGAATTGCTTTCTTTGTTAATTAGTTTTATTGAATAAGATTGCAACCAGGCTCTTATCATTAGTGCGATACGAAGCACTTCTTCTTTATTGTTAACCACGCATTGTATACTGTCACCCCGGAACATTTCATAAGTTGTTAATCTGCCTTCTGATTTAAGCAGACTCAAAAACTTTTTTATATCGGAATATAATTTGTTTCGGTTTGTGGCATCCAGTTTTCTGGATGCCACAATATCGCCTGTGATAACACCTGATAACTTCATTTATAAGATCAAAGTCTAATAACTTTCAAATATAAGGTTGTAAACTTATAAATGACATAAATTAGTTTATATACTTATTATTAAAATGGCGGGACTGAAATGTCTGAAGATCGCTGGCACCAATTAGGAGAACTTCTTTCCTTTGGCTTGCCTGTCACGGAGTTAGCGGAGGCTGGATGGCTGAGAACTAAAGACTAACCACTCATAACTAATAAAAGATTGTCTATTTTGCATCTGTTAATCTTCAATTATGAATCGAACTGCGATTGCCTTGTATGTATTTCTTTTAACTATTTCTACCCCTTTTCTTTTTACAGATAACCTCAATGCTCAAACAATTGAGCCATGGAAAATTGCAGCAGCAACTATCAACCCTGCAAATTATTACGGCGTTACTGTTGCAAACGGTATGATAGGTATTGTCTCCTCTCCTGAACCATTTAAAGTAAAAGATGTTGTGCTTGCCGGGGCATATGACCAGTACGGACGTGGTCGGGTGAGCAATTTTCTGCGTAGCTTTAACCTGCTGAACATGAACCTGGATATTGATGGTAAGAGGGTGGAAAGGAAAAGCATTCAGAATATGCACCAGGAGCTGGACATGCGTAAAGCAGGATTTACGGCTTCTTTCGATTTTGAAGACAAGGCTTCGGTAAGCTACACTTATTATTCATTGCGTCACCTGCCTTTTACGGTTCTGATGGATATCAGCATCACCGCTAAAAAAGATGTAACCATCGGTGGTGCCAGCATGATGGAAGCTCCTGATGCGCTAAGAGACGTACAGAATTATTACAATGAAATAGATCGCCCGCATGTTGTGATTAGTTTGTTAACATCCTCCGCCCGGAGCCCTACCGGAAAATTACTTATGTGTGCCTCCAATACTTTTCTATTTAGTGAAGAACATAACCCGGAGCCAAGGGTTATTCATGAGATGTGGGATAACAACATGCACCTGATGAAATTCAGCAAAAAAATAAAAGCCGGTGAAACATACCGCTTTTCTATTGCCGGTTCGTCAATTACCTCTGCACACCACGATGATCCATTGAACGAAGCAGAACGCATGACCATTTTCGCCAAACTGGAAGGAAGGGAACGACTGATAAGCTTTCATCAAAAAGCCTGGGATGAAATCTGGAAAAGCGATATTATCATAGATGGTGACCCCCAAACGCAGCAGGATGTACATAGCATGTTATATCATTTATATTCTTTTGTACGGGAAGGTACCGCCCTTAGCCCTTCCCCTATGGGATTATCAGGATTGGGTTACAATGGTCATGTTTTCTGGGATACCGATCTATGGATGTTTCCGGCAATATTGGCGCTGCATCCGGAAATGGCCAAATCACTTGTTGAATACCGCTACCAAAGGCTTGACGCCGCAAAACGAAATGCTTTTAACCATGGTTATAAAGGCGCCATGTTCCCGTGGGAGAGCGCTGATTCAGGTGTTGAAGAAACACCGGTATGGGCCTTAAGCGGACCTTTCGAACATCATATCACCGCTTGTGTTGGCAATGCTGCCTGGAACTACTATTGTGTTACCCAGGATAAGAACTGGCTCAGGGAAAAAGGCTGGCCCATTATCAAAGAAACGGCCGACTTCTGGGCAAGCAGGGTAGAAAGAAATGGCCCGGGTAAATACGATATCAAAAATGTAGTGGCCGCTGACGAATGGGCGGAAAATATTGATAACAACGCCTTCACAAATGCGGCCGCCAGGACGAACCTGCAAAATGCCGTTGAAGCTGCAACAGTGCTGGGTATTGTCCCGAATGCTGACTGGGCGGATGTTGCCGGTAATATTCCCATCCTGAAAATGGAAGATGGAGTTACAAGAGAACATGCCAGCTATCGTGGAGAAGGCATCAAACAGGCCGATGTAAACCTGCTAGCTTACCCGCTGAAAGAGATTACTGATCCTAAACAAATTTTAAAAGACCTGTCATATTATGAAACAAGGGTGCCTAACGAAGGAACTCCGGCTATGACACAGGCCATCTTTACGTTATTATATGCCCGGTTGGGTAATGGTGACAAAGCTTTTAATTTTTTTAAAGATGGATACCTTCCCAATCTTGTCCCTCCATTCCGTGTTATCTCTGAAACTAAAGGCGGTACTAACCCTTACTTCGCAACTGGTGCAGGCGGATTGCTGCAAAGTGTATTAATGGGTTTCGGCGGACTAGAAATAACTTCAAAAGGAATTATTCAAATAAAATCTACATTACCAAAAGAATGGAAAACCCTTACTATAAAAGGGGTAGGCATTGATAAAAAAACATTTACTGTCCACAACAAATAATGTTAAAAATTCTACCTCAGTTACTATATTGAACTAATATAATCTGATCTTAAATTTGCTGTCAGCGATTGGAAAAACGGTGTTTGCTATGTTACCTCCTGATAACAAAGCATCGTTTCAAAATTGGGACATAATACTTTAAAATCAAATCTTTCAAACGGATACATATCTATATGACAGCCAATATTCAGGAATCAAGACTTGCAATAGTTTTATCACTTGCATGTTTTATAGCTTTTATTCAACCCGTGAGTGGCCAAAATCAACCACCCGATTCTTTTAAAAAATTTTCAAATCCTCCTTTGATAAAGGATATTTATACAGCAGATCCTTCCGTACATGTATTTGAAGGCAAGATTTATATTTACCCTTCTCACGATATAGAAGCGGGAATTAGGGAAAATGATAACGGAGATCATTTCGCCATGAAAGATTATCATATATTTTCCATGGAAACCATACCGGGAAATATCATTGATCACGGAGTGGCATTGGATATTAAAAATATTTCCTGGGCGGGAAGACAGCTATGGGCGCCTGATGCGGCATATAAAAACGGGGGTTACTACCTTTATTTCCCGGTAAAGGATAAAGATGATATTTTTAGAATTGGGGTGGCTACTGCTTACGCTCCTGCCGGAGTTTTTAAACCAGCTTCGAAACCTATTACCGGGAGCTTTAGTATTGATCCCGCTGTTTTTACAGATGGTGATGGCAGCTCCTATATGTACTTCGGGGGAATATGGGGTGGGCAGCTTCAACGCTGGAGTTCCGGTAAATATGATACTGCGGGAGTTGAACCCGCAGCGGATGAACCCGCATTGTCTGCCAAAGTCGCTAAAATGAGCAGGGATATGCTTCAGTTTGCCGAAGCACCCAGGGATGTAAAAATTATAGATAAAAATGGCGTTTCGCTGTTGGCTAAAGATCATGACAAAAGATTTTTCGAAGGTTCCTGGATGCACCGGGATAACGGCAGGTATTATTTTACTTATTCCACCGGCGATACGCATCTTCTCGCTTATGCAATCGGTAACAATCCTTACGGTCCTTTTACGTACCAGGGAACTTTTATGAAACCGGTTCAGGGCTGGACAACCCATCATTCAATCATAAAATTTAAAGGCAGGTGGTATCTCTTCTATCATGACACCGAATTGTCAGGTAAAACGCACCTGAGAAATATTAAAGTCATTGGACTGCAGCATAATGCCGACGGTACTATCCAGCTTATCAACCCTTTTGTAAAATAATTCCTTTTAAGTTCCTTGTCATTAGCAAATAAATAAAATTTAAAGGCGATGTTTGCGATCAATACTTTTCGCAAAGCCGCTTCCGGTAAGCTCTGCAATTACGACAGATTAGTTACAGGCTGAAAACAAAATTCATAAATCAGCGTTTAGAAAGCCAATCTGTCATTATCTGGTAAAATAATTAACCTACTCTTATTTTTGAATCTATGCAAGAAAAAACAGCATTCCTTTTTGATATGGATGGCACTATGATGGATAATATGCAATATCATTTACAAGCCTGGGAAAAAGTATTGGCAGAAGAAGGATCTAAACTGAAGGGTAAAGAAGTTTTTAAAGAGGTATATGGAAAAAACACAGAAATCCTCGCAAGACTATTGAGCAATAAAAAATACCCGATAGAAAAACTTAAAGAACTTGCTGCGCGGAAAGATAGTATTTACAGGCAATTGTACTCACCCCATATAAAATTAATTCAGGGTCTTAGGGAATTTTTAGCTGATGCGGAACACCAGGACGTACTATTAGCGATAGCCAGCGGTGGCGCGATCAAGAACGTTGATTTTGCCCTCGACAAATTGCAAATCCGTGATTATTTTGATGTGATAATCTGCGGTGCCGATGTTAAAGCCAGCAAACCTGACCCGGAAACTTTTGTAAAAGCAGCGGAACATTTGAAAGTGTTGCCTGGTAATTGTATTGTTTTTGAAGATGTGCCTAAAGGAGTGGAGGCTGCCCGGGAAGCCGCAATGAAAGCTATCGTAATGCTAACCTCCCACACGAAGGAAGAATTTGAGCCTTATTCAAATGTTATTAAAACAATTACTGATTATAGGCTTTTAAATGTTCAGGAATTAATCTATCTTGTCGGACGCGAATAAGAAATTTGAAAAAAACTGCTTCCATATTTTTTCTGGGTATTCTCCTGTTTAACTGGTTTGGATATCGCCTGGTATCTTCTTTCCTGGAAGAAAAAGCAAATTACGCTTTGATATATTCCTTAGACAAGGATCAATATAATGAGGATGATCTTATAACCATAAAGCTGCCTTCTAATCTTCCTTACTACACCAGCTCAATTTACTTTACCAGGATGGATGGTGAGATTGAGCTTAACGGTAAACACTACAATTTTGTGAAAACCCGTATGTACAAAGATTCAATAGAATATCGATGCATACCTAATAAAGACAGGACCAGGCTTGGCAATGCCAGGGATGAATTTTACAAACTGGTAAATGATCTTCAACATCCTTCTCAAAACAAAAAGGCTGATAATACAGGAAGCGTTAAAAGCCTGTTATCTGAATACTATCAGGAGAACAGTTCATGGGACTTTTCTTCCTGCTCACCTGATAAATTAAAAACCTTTTCTCTTTATATTTTCTTTCTAACCACACCTTCGGTATTACCGGGTGAGCGCCCCCCTGACGTTTGCTGATTTCAGGCATCTGGTTTAACGAGCTGCAAATTGCACTGCCCGTGATTTATCTTCAAATTTTATTATGTTCAAATTTATCGCTGTTGTAGCGACAGTAATGTTGCTGCAATCGTGTAGAAATACCGGCAACTACCAGGCTTATACCCACAACCCGTTATTGTATTGTAAGACAGTTAAAAAACTGAACGACATAGTGCTTGAGAATAATTTTCCACCGATGATCGGCTCCCGCAATTACGCGTATGCCAATATTGCCGCTTACGAAGTGATCGCTTCCGGCAGTGATAGCGACTACCAATCTTTAGCAGGACAAATTAAAAGTTTACCTGCCATCCGTCCGTGGACAAAAGGCGAAATTGATTATCCTCTTGCTGCTATTTTAGCTTTTACCAAGGTTGGTAATGCAGTAACATTTCCTGAAGGAAGCATGATGGAATATTATGATAAAATGGTCAACGATGCTGACAGTGTGGGAATGCCGGGAGAGGTACTTACTAATTCGAAATTGTTTGCCGACCAGGTGGTAGAACAGATCATGGAGTGGTCTAAAAAAGACAACTACGCACAAACCCGTTCTGCTGAAAAATATACGGTAACCGATGAAGATGGCAGGTGGGTGCCTACCCCACCAATGTACGCACAGGGTATGGAAGCTCACTGGAAAGAAATCAGAACGCTTGTACTCGATTCTTCTTCTGAATGCATCCCCGGTCGTCCCCCTGTTTATAATATAAAAGATACTACCGGTCTTTTTTACAGGTTGTCGAAAGAAGTTAAAATGATAGGCGACAGCCTTACCAAAGAACAGAAACATATTGCTGATTTTTGGGACGATAATCCTTTTAAAATGAATGTCAGCGGTCATGTTATGTTTGCTACCAAAAAATTCTCGCCATCAGGACATTGGATGAACATTGCCGGAATCGCTGCTAAAATATCCAAAGTAGATTTTAATACTACTGTGTACGCTTATGCTAAAACGTCCATCGGTTTGTTTGAAGGATTTATCAGTTGCTGGGATGAAAAATTCCGCAGTAATTATATCAGGCCTGAAACAGTTATCAACAAGTTTATGGATCCTGAATGGCGACCCTATATTCAAACACCGCCTTTTCCTTCTTATACCAGCGGTCACTCAGTTATATCGTCGGCAGCAGCGGAAGTAATGACAGATATTTATGGGGAGCGTTTTCATTATACGGATACTTCTTCTACAGAATTTGGTATTGCTCCCCGTTCCTTTAATTCTTTCCGCGAAGCATCGCAGGAAGCGGGGATGTCGCGTATCTATGGTGGCATACATTACCGCACTGATGTAGACAGCGGATATCTTCAGGGTGCTAAAGTTGGCCGGTTAGTAATAGCCCGCCTTAAAATGCGAAAAACGAAATCAGCAGCATTGTTACCAAAAACTAAAAATTAATTAAACTAACTGAAATGAAAAAAGTAATTATATACATATTAAGTATTATAACTTTCCTACAGCAGGCTAATGCACAAGGATGCGTAGCCATCAAAAGCAATGGCGCCAATTTTATGCTGATTCATCCAGATGAAACGGAAAAAACAAAAGGTGGCTGGCAGTTTAATTCCAGTGTGCGTTATTTCAAATCGTTCAGGCATTTTTCCGGTACCACGGAAAACAAAGCCAGGCAGGTGTTAGGCAATGAAGTAATCAACCACCAGTCTAGTCTTGATCTTTCACTGACCCGTTTTTTCAATGACCGCTGGTCGATAATGGTTGATGTTCCTGTTCTCTCCAATAGCAGGTCTTCTTTGTATGAGCATGGTGGTAAAGAGAGGCATAGCATGCATTCATTTGGCATCGGAGATATGAGGGTGGCCGTTTATAACTGGTTGCTTGATCCTGCTATAAATCATAAAGGAAATATCCAGGTCGGATTAGGGATCAAATTACCTACCGGTGATTACAACTATAAAGATTACTGGTATAATGTGGGTGTAGGTGGCGCTAAGGAATTGCGTACTGTTGATCAGTCTATCCAGTTAGGCGACGGAGGTACAGGCTTTACCACGGAGGTAAACGCGTTTTACAGCATCCATCGTTCCTTAACCGTATATGGTAATTTCTATTATCTACTCAACCCCCGCGAGCAAAATGGCACAAGAACCTACCGGGAAATGGTTTCGGTGAACCTGGTTAATGAAGCTATCATGAGTGTGCCCGACCAGTACATGGGCAGAGCCGGACTAAACTATACTTTCCAACATGCTAAAGGCTTGGGCTTATCGGCCGGAGCCAGACTGGAAGGGATACCGGTACATGACCTGGCAGGTGGCAGTGGTGATTTCCGCAGGCCTGGTTATATCTGGTCCGTCGAGCCTACCGTGACTTATGCTGTTAAAAAACTGAACTTTTTTGCAGCCGTACCTTTTGCGGTAAAACGTAACAGAACCCAAAGCATTACTGACAAAGAAAATTCTATCAAACAAGGTAAACATGTGCAGGGTGACGCGGCATTTTCCGATTACACCGTTAACGCCGGCTTTTCAATCAGATTTTAAACAGGCTTGAGGTATAAGGTTATGAGCGATGTGGTTGCCAGGTACTGGTAGAATTTTTATTTCAGTAGAAAAACTTTAAAATCTACTTATAATCTAAAAATATGCATACTTCACGCCTCTTACTTTATACCTCATACCTCATACCCCATACCCCATACTTAAAAACATGAAACAATTATATTCATCAACGTCCAGGTTAGTATTGGGAACGATTGTATGCCTGCTTATATTTCAGGCTGTATCAGCGCAAACAGATGCGGATGCTATCATGATCCCAAAAAATTATTTCTGTTCCGGGATTATGTATAGTTATAGTAGCTGGAAAGATTACTGGGAAGGAACTTATAAAAGAAACAACCTTAACCTGGGAACTGTGTCCACCAGGATGTATGGCATTATGGGAAACTATGGTATCAGTAATAAGCTGAATGTTTTGTTCAGCCTGCCCTATATTACTACCAAAGCTTCAGCAGGTACTTTGAAGGGAATGAAAGGTGTTCAGGATCTTTCGCTAACGGTTAAGTACATGCCATTGGAAAAAGAGATAGGAAGCGGAAAACTTTCTGTGTACGGTCTTGGTGGCATCTCAATCCCGGTAACGAATTATGTAGTTGATTTTTTGCCCCTGGCAATAGGAATGCAAAGTAAAAATGCATGGATTCGTGGAATGATAGATTACAAGGTTCATAGTTTTTTTATAACAGCTTCGGGTATCTACACGCATAGAAGTAATATAACCATCGATAGAACTTCTTACTATTCAACGGCCTTGCATTATACCAATGAAGTTAAGATGCCGGCTATGGCTGGCTATAATATCAGGTCCGGTCTTCGCAATAAACAATGGATAGCGGAGGTTTTGGTTGATAATTTTACAACTCTGGGCGGTTTTGATATCCGTAAAAATGATATGCCCTTTCCCGGTAATAAAATGATTGGCACCCGCGCCGGAATTAACCTTAAATATACTTTTACTTCTATAGAAGGGCTTGAGGTAACAGGTGGTGGTAATCATATTATTTTAGGAAGAAACATCGGTCAGGGAACCACTGTTAATGCGGGTGCTTTTTATATTATTGATCTTACCAGAAAGAAAAAAAACAAGTCATGAGAAAATTATTGCCATACTGCTCGTTTATTATGTTTGCTGTTACTATATCCATTTTTATCTCCTGCAATAAAAATACTACTGAAAGAAATTACCAGTTCCAGGCCCTTACACCTGTTAAAACAGATATTAACGCAGGAACCTGGAAAACTGTTTTGCTAACCTCCCCAACAGAATTTCCTTTGGCTGCACCTGTTGCTACCAACACACCTGCTTATATCGCAGAAATTAACGAGATCAAAGGGTTTCAAAGAAATTTAACCGATAAGCAAAAAGACATCATCAGGTATTGGAGTGCGGGTGCCATTTTAAGATGGAATGAAATTTTAAGAGAACTGGTAGCGCGTCATAACCTGGCACCATACCAGGATGAAGCCGGCGTTTACCCTGCGCCCAGTTCTGCTAACCCTTTTGCATATCCGCAATTTCCTTTCTCCAATCCTCCCTATGCTTCCCGGTCTTACGCGTATGTAAGCGCGGCTCAGTATGACGCATTGGTGGCTGCATGGAATTACAAGAAGTTATACAACCGGGCTGCTCCATATAAATTTGATTCTACGATACTGGCTTTAGTACCTAAATCAGATCTGCCTTCTTATCCGAGTGAAGATGCAGTAGTAGAAGGTGCTGCGGTTGAAATTTTAAAATTATTATTTCCTACAGAGATCGCTTATGTACAGCAAAGAGCAGATGAGCATAAGCTATACCGTATGATGGCCGGCGCAAATGTAAGAAGTGAAATAGAAGCGGGAGAAGCCCTTGGAAAACAGGTAGCACAAAAATTCGCTGCCAGGGCCAGGACAGATAAAGCAGGAGCCGCGATTGGTACCGCTGCATATTGGAAACAACTTGAAACAGATGCCATCGCTAAAGGAGAAGATTGCTGGATAAGCCTTGAATCACCTAAGCGCCCACCGATGCTTCCGCTTTTTTGTAAAGTATTACCATTTCTTTTTGATACACTAACTGTGGTAGCTATGCGCCCTCCTGCACCGCCTTCTACCAAATCAGTGCAATTTAAAAATGAGGTGGATGAAGTGCTGTATTACAGTAAGCATAATACCCGGGAAAGAACGGCTATCGTACATTTCTGGGCCGACGGTACCGGCACTTATTCTCCTCCTGGTCATTGGGATGCAATAGCTTCAGAAGAATTTGTAAAAGAAAATTATAGTGAAGTACGCTGGGCGAGAAATATGGCGTTGATCAACATGGCGTTAATGGATGCCGGAATTGTTTGCTGGGATGCCAAATATTTTTATTTCAATCCACGGCCAAGTCAGGTTAACCCGGATATCAAAACAGTTACAGGTATACCCAATTTTCCTTCTTATACTTCAGGTCATTCTACTTTTAGCGCGGCGGCTGCAACTGTTTTAACTCATATCTTACCCAACAGGGGAACTAAATTTTTCGATATGGCTACAGAAGCGTCCATGTCGCGACTGTATGGCGCCATTCACTACCGCAGCGACTGTGAAGCCGGACTGGCAAGTGGTAGTAAGGTTGGTGAGTATGCGGTTAAGCGTGCCAGAACAGATGGTGCGGATTAATCTTTTTTGAACTGTTTTGCTATCTTTCAACTTCAACATCCACACATTGAAACAATTATTATTTTTATTGCTTTACAGTTATTGTCTGGCAACAGGCTTCGGTCAACAACCTCTTCCTCCTGACAAAATTTATGGCCAGCTTTTTACCGATGTTCAGATGGCCAAAATATTCCCTGACGGAAAAACATTCGTTGACTGTGTGCCGAAAAAAGATCCGGCAGTTATAGTAGCCGATTATAAAAAAATACGAGCCAACCCGGCAATCCGCTTTTCATTAAAAATGTTTGTAGAAGCCAATTTTGTATTGCCTGTTAATCCGGCAAGCCCTTATCAAACCAATACGCAGGAAGATGTCGCGACACATATCAGGACTCTCTGGAAGATTTTAAAAAGAGATGCCGATGAGAAACTAACGGGAAGCTCGTTGCTGCCTTTACCCTATTCTTACATCGTGCCCGGCGGCCGCTTTCGTGAAATATATTATTGGGACTCTTACTTTACCATGCTGGGTCTACAGGAAAGCCATGAATATGAGATCATGGAAAATATGATTAAAAATTTCGCTTTCCTGATCCGGACTTACGGGCATATTCCTAACGGCAACCGCAGTTATTATCTGGGGAGGTCTCAGCCACCATTCTTTTCACTCATGGTGGGCTTGCTTGCCGAAATAAAGGGAGAAGATGTTTACAAAACTTACCTGCCCGCGATGAGAAAAGAATATAGCTACTGGATGGAAGGCGCCGGCAGTCTCAAACCAGGAGAAGCACACAGGAGAGTGGTTAAATTAAAAGATGGCACTGTGCTTAACCGTTATTGGGATGACAGCGAGGCGCCGCGCCAGGAAAGTTATGCGCAGGATGTAGAGACAACCACCCTGTCAGGCCGTGATAAATTAACGATGTATCATCACCTGCGGGCAGGAGCAGAAAGTGGCTGGGATTTTAGTAGCAGGTGGTTCATGGATGCCAAAACCCTTACATCTATCCAGGTAACCGATATCATTCCTATCGATCTTAACAGCCTGCTGTATGGTTTGGAAATGAATCTAGCCAAAGCGCTATCTCTCAACAAAGAAGATAAGTCTTCTAAAGAATTACTTAAAAAAGCCGCTTTACGCAAAAGTGCTATTCTTAAGTATGGCTGGAACAGCAACGTTAATTTCTTTACCGATTACAATTTTATAAAAAGTACCGCTGATACAATTGTAACAGCCGCCGGCCTTTATCCTTTATTTATGAAACTGGCTACTACAGACCAGGCTGAAAAAGTAAAAAACTTAACGAAATACTCGTTACTAAAAGATGGCGGTATTATCACTACTAATAATCTTACCGGTCAGCAATGGGACTCCCCCAACGGATGGGCGCCACTGCAATGGATTGCTGTAAAAGGATTTGAAAATTATAACTTTAATGACGTTGCAAAAGATATCGCGCTACGGTGGATAGCTATCAATGAAAAGGTTTTTAAAGCAACAGGTAAGATGATGGAAAAATACAATGTTCTTGACACCCACCTGGAAGCCGGCGGTGGTGAATACGCAGGCCAGGATGGCTTCGGCTGGACGAATGGCGTTTACCTGAAATTGAAGAGTATGTATCAAAAATAAATTCCCTTATCAGTCAGGAGCTATAGTTAAATCGTATGTATTTTCTGACTGCCAGCTCATAATAGTCTTTATATTTTCTTCC
>Ga0209512_1000676_pt1 | contig 51862 bp, 54 predicted proteins | sample frozenSSSSmetaG_FD_184142 | JGI IMG/M metagenome (GOLD analysis project Ga0209512, IMG submission 184142) | Glacier valley bacterial and archeal communities from Borup Fiord, Nunavut, Canada, to study Microbial Dark Matter (Phase II) -... | ecosystem: Environmental > Aquatic > Freshwater > Ice >...
GTCGTGTTGCTATGTGCCATAACCAGCTTCCCACACCGTCTCTGCAGACGCGGTTCTAATTCGTTCAATTTGATTGTTCCAAATCAGTCGCTTTTAACATAGTTTTAAACTTGTGTAGATACCTATGCACTTACTGGAGAGATTACAGTCGTTTGTTATCCACCAGACTTAAGACTTATGGGAGGGAGAACAGCACATAATTTATGGGTAACGCTGAACAGTTACCGAAAAATCTCAAATTACATGGTTTCATAATTACGCCCTTTATCACCAGACGTTAAGAGTTGGCTTTCTTCTTCATTAATACTAATTCCACTGGTTTCATCACGTATCTTTTCTCCCAATATAGCGACAGCGACTGTGTTCTTACCTTTAACCTTTGGTTGAAGTTGAAGATCCATTACTAATTCCTTGTTACGACAATCTGACAGGCGCCATTTTAATTTTTGCAAACTGGTTTGGATATCGGCGGATACCCTGAAAAAAATGTCCTTTTTGAAGGATAATCCCCGTTTTAATTAGTTCCGGGAATAAACATCAATGGATACATTCATCCAACAACTCATTAATGGCCTGGTACTCGGCAGCATGTATGCCTTAATCGCGCTCGGTTACACCATGGTGTACGGCGTATTAAATCTGATTAATTTTGCGCACGGTGAAATCTTAATGATAGGCGCCATGGTTGGTTTAACTATCATTACTTTTTTAGATACCGTCGCGCCAGAATTGCCAGGCATGGTGCAATTGCTGATCGCCATTCTTGGTGCGATTCCAATCTGCATGTTGGTGAGTGTCATTATTGAACGCGTTGCTTATCGTCGTTTGCGCAATGCGCCGCGCTTAGCTCCCTTAACTACCGCGATCGGGGTTTCTATTCTTTTGCAAACATTAGCAATGATGATCTGGGGCCGCAGCCCAATTTCATTTCCACAAGTGTTGTCGTCTGAACCTATCGCCATCGGCGGCGCGGTCATTTCACCGACGCAGGTAACCTTATTGGTCATGGCCGCATTAGCCATGATTGGATTATTTTTATTGGTAGAAAAAACCAAACTCGGTCGCGCCATGCGCGCCACGGCAGAAAATCCACGCATCGCCGGATTAATGGGTGTGGACACCAACAAAGTCATCGTCGCCACCTTTGCCATTGGCGCTGCATTAGCCGCCATTGCCGGTGTGATGTGGGGCGCGAGTTATTCATCCGCTCAATTTGCCATGGGATTTGTGCCTGGCTTAAAAGCATTCTCCGCTGCGGTGTTGGGCGGTATCGGTAATATTTATGGCGCAATGATAGGTGGAATTTTGCTGGGGCTGATTGAAAGTTTCGGCGCCGGTTACATTGGTGATCTGACCGATGGCATGTTTGGTAGCAACTACCAGGACATTTTTGCTTTCCTCGTACTCATTATTGTTCTGACAGTCCGGCCATCCGGCATTATGGGCGAACGTGTTGCCGACCGCGCATAGGAAAAATAATGTCCAGGATATTCGATAGAAATAACAACCCGGTGCGCGCCTACACCAACTTTGCTTTGTTAGCGGTGGTGTTATTGGTATTCCCTTTTATTGCCGGTAACTACGGTAATTCCTGGGTGCGCATTGTTGATATTGCGCTGCTCTACATCATGTTGGCGTTGGGCTTAAATATTGTAGTGGGCTTTGCAGGCTTGCTGGATTTAGGTTACATCGCTTTTTATGCGGTGGGCGCTTATATGACGGCGTTGTTTGCATCGCCTCAATTTGCGATAGTCATTGAATCCTTCGTCAACACCTATCCATCGGTGGGTGAATTGTTGATCTGGGTTTGTGGTCCGGAAATTGTAGAACACGGAATACATTTATCTGTCTGGATGATCGTCCCACTGGCCGCTGTAGTAGCAGCATTGTTCGGCGCATTATTAGGCGCACCAACGCTGAAATTGCGCGGTGATTATTTAGCCATCGTGACATTAGGCTTTGGTGAAATCATTCGTATTTTTATTAATAACCTCAACGCGCCAGTTAACATTACCAATGGTCCGCAAGGAATTAATCTCATTGACCCAATTCGTATTTTTGGTGTTTCTTTAGCGGGCGAAGAAGGTTCGAGAGCGACAGTGCATTTGGATACCTTTTTTGGAAACCTTGCGATGCCTTCCGTAACCGCCTACTACTTTTTATTCTTATTTCTGTGCGGCGTTATCGTATTCGTCACGACGCGCTTGCAGCATTCGCGTTTAGGGCGCGCCTGGGTTGCTATCCGTGAAGATGAAACCGCTGCCAAAGCGATGGGCATTAATACGCGCAACATCAAATTGCTAGCTTTTTCCATGGGCGCATCCTTCGCCGGTGTCGCCGGAGCCATGTTTGCCTCGTTTCAGGGGTTCGTTTCGCCGGAATCATTTTCGCTCAATGAATCCATCGCGGTATTAGCGATGGTGGTGTTGGGTGGTATCGGACATATTCCAGGTGTGATTTTAGGTGGCGTATTGCTGGCCGCATTACCGGAAATATTGCGTCATGTGGTGGAACCAGTGCAAATGTCTTTATTCGGAACCGTGTTGATTGACGCCGAAGTATTGCGACAGCTTTTATATGGTTTAGCGATGGTACTGATTATGCTGAACCGGCCAGCCGGTTTGTGGCCTTCTCCCAAACATGAAGACAGAATGGACACCGAAGCTTCACCTGAAATAAAGCCGGGTTAGGAAAAATACAGGCAATTGCAAAAGACAGTGATAAATAGCGGCACTCGCGTAGGTTGGGCTAACGCTCTACCAGCCCAACATCTGCGCCGAATGTTGGGCTGGTAGAGCGTTAGCCCAACCTACGAATTGGCCTGGTTCTTAAAAATGCGGGGCTTCATGCATTCGCCCTGAGGAAAAAAATGACTGAACAAACTATGCTCAAGGTGCTGGGCGTCAATAAAAGTTTTGGTGGCTTGCAAGCGTTATCTGACGTCAGTATTCAAATTAAAAAAAATCAAATTGCCGGATTAATCGGCCCCAACGGCGCCGGAAAAACGACGCTGTTTAACGTCATCACCGGCCTCTATCAACCCGATTCCGGCACCTTTGAATTGGCCGGACAACCTTATTCTCCCTCCGCTCCGCATGAAGTCGCCAGAGTTGGCATCGCACGTACTTTCCAAAATATCCGTTTATTTGGAGAAATGACTGCGCTGGAAAACGTCATGGTTGGACGTCATGTGCGCACACATCAAGGCGTATTTGGGGCGGTATTCCGGCACCCGGCTGCGCGCCGCGAAGAGCAGGAAATTCGACAACGTGCGCAAGAATTATTAGATTTTGTCGGCATTGGTCAATTTGCCCAACGTACCTCTAAATTTTTATCCTATGGCGATCAACGCCGCTTAGAAATTGCCCGCGCATTAGCAACCGATCCAAAGTTATTAGCGCTAGATGAACCCGCCGCTGGAATGAACGCGACGGAGAAATTAGCATTGCGTGCATTGCTACTCAAAATTCAGGCAGAAGGAAAAACGATTTTATTAATTGAACATGATGTGAAATTAGTGATGGGTTTGTGTGAGCACTTAACCGTATTAGATTACGGAAAAATAATTGCAGAAGGATTACCCGCCGACATCCAAAAAAATCCTGCCGTGATTGAAGCGTATCTGGGAGGCGGGCATGACTGATTCCGTCTTAAAAATCAGTGACCTTAAAGTCGCTTACGGTGGAATTCAGGCTGTCAAAGGCATTGATCTCGACGTTAATCAGGGTGAATTAATTACGTTAATCGGTGCAAATGGTGCAGGAAAAACCACCACCTTAAAAGCCATTACCGGCACATTACCGAGTTGTCGGGTTGGCGGTGAAATTCACTACCTCGGAAAAAATTTAGCTGGCGTGGCACCGTTTAAATTAATTCATCAACACTTAGCGATGGTGCCCGAAGGTCGCGGCGTTTTTACGCGGATGTCGGTTCATGAAAACTTAATGATGGGCGCATTTAGCCGTAACAGTAAAACGCGCAGCGATAAGAAAAAAATTGAAGCGGATATTGAAGAATGGTTTACCGTTTTCCCCAGGTTAAAAGAACGTTCCACCCAATTGGCTGGCACCTTATCTGGCGGTGAGCAGCAAATGTTAGCGATGGCACGCGCGTTAATGAGCCATCCCAAATTACTCTTGCTGGATGAACCTTCCATGGGTTTGGCGCCAATGTTGGTGGAGAAAATTTTTGACGTCATCCGCGATGTTTCTGCGCAAGGTGTCACTATTTTATTGGTGGAGCAAAACGCCAAATTAGCATTGCAAGCAGCACATCGCGGTTACGTGATGGAATCCGGTTTAATCACCATCAGCGGTGATGCGAAAGCATTGTTGCATGATCCGAAAGTGCAGGCGGCTTATTTGGGGGAGTGATTGAGTTAACTGACTAATAAAACAAGGAGGGAGCAAAATACCCTTCTTGTTTTTTGAATTTTCATGAACATATCTCTGTGGTCAACTTCATCACAGAAGAAGCGGCAGCAATCGCTCTATCAACGTCCTCAGCAGTAGTCCGCCAATTAACCACGCTAACCCGCATCGCGCGTTGACCGCGCCAGGTTGTTCCTGAAAAAAATGCTTGTCCTGTTTCATTGATTTTTTGAATCACGAGATCAGTAAACACATCATTCGTTCTGGCGTTAGCACCAGCTTGTTCAAACCGGATTAATCCCTGATTCAAAACCGGCTTGGAGACAACAACGGCGCCAGGCAATTTGCCAATTCCTTCAATCAACTGAGCACAATATGCGCAACAACGGTCGATCAGATTTTCAACTCCTTCCCGACCAAGTTCTTGCAACGCTGCATAAACCGGAACGCCACGCGCGCGTCTTGACCATTCCGGATTCCAGTCAAGTTGATCGCGGGCAGCAGCATGATTTTCAACATAAGAGGTGGAGAGTGTCATCGCGGCACAATGTGCTTCACGGTCGCGAATAATCGCAACGCCACAATCGAACGGAACGTTGAGCCATTTATGCGCATCGGTTGCCCAACTGTCGGCAAGTTCAACGCCGTCTACCAGGTGACTATATTGCTGGCTGGTTCTGGCGAATAAACCGAAAGCGCCATCAATATGCACCCACGCATTTGCCTGGCGCGCAATTGGAATGAGTTCCTTAAACGGATCGCAGGCGCCAATATTTAAGTCAGCTGCATTGAGAACCAAAATTACCGGACCAGTTACACGATTGAGCGCATTTGTTAACGCTTGTGGCGTCACGTTGCCTGAGTCATCTGTTTCCAAATTGATGATGGATTTTCGCCCGAAACCAAGATAGCGAATCGCACGTTCGACCGAGCCATGTTTTTCTTCACTGGTCAAAATATGAATCGGCGGTGCAGAAAATAATCCATCTTCTTCCACGTTCCAACCGTGTTTTTTCAGTACAGCAAAACGCGCCGCAGCAAGTGCCGTCATGTGCGCCATCTGGCAGCCAGTCGTAAATGCAAAGGAAGCCTCACGCGGCAGACCAAGCAATTCTTTCACCCACTCACCGGCAACTTCTTCGATCACGGAAGCAGCCGGACTACACGCATACGCAGCCGCATTCTGATCCCAGGCTGAGACAAGCCAATCTGCAGCCAACGCTGATTCAAGCCCGCCACCGACCACCCAGGCAAAGAAGCGTCCGCCGGCGTTGCCCAGCAAACCACCAGTAGCATTCTCAACGAGTGAAGAAATGACCATTTCAGGCGATGTTCCTTTCATGGGCATTGCCCCACCAAATCGTGACATCAGAGTTTCATGTGACGCGGTGGCGTTGACTGGTCGTTGATCTGATCCGGAGATCCATTCTTTGGAGGAGGCGTATGCAAGTTCTAGTGCTTTGGACATGAGCTTATTTACTTTCTGTAGTGTTTGAAACTATTCAAAATGGTTTGCCAACCTTGTTGTTGCTGCTCGACTGAATGCGTGGTTTCAGTTTCAAAGGATTCGATTATTTTTAGCGCTGATCAGAATCTTAAAAGTATCCAGCGCAAGCGCCAAAAAAGGTGTTTTGCGCTGGCTTGGCTATGACTTCGTCCGCTTTTTTTATGGCTCATCATGAAAAACATTGCTTCGTTCAACAATGGTTCCCAAAACAAAAATCCCCGACATCAAACAAACTTTCCTACCTGATTATGTACGTGTTATCAGCAATAGCTCCACTTTCACTAACAAGTTACACTTTTGCTATCACGTTGTTTTTAATAATCTTATTAAGGCTAAAAAATGTTTGGAATAGCAAAAAACTATAGATATGAATCTGCTGAAAACGCAATAAAAATATGGGAGTCTCCTTATTCCTCATATAAATTAACTAATCAGGGAGAAATGAAAATAGCCGAACACTATAACGAAAAATATTTTAAAAATGATCCGCTGGGCAGAAAGATAATTGCTCCAAATGGTCATCAGGATTTCGAAGATAAATTGATCAAACTTATCAATACTAATTCATGTGAGATGGCCGGTTTGCTGTTCAAATGCAATGACCATCCGGACGCTCACCCTACTCCCGTTATTTTTGAGAGAAAAGGCGAGGCAATTCATTTATTTATCTCTGATTCAGTTTCGCATGGAGAATTTGCATATAAAAAATAAAGGAAATATGTGAAAAAAATAACTTAGTGGTCAGCATGCATATCTCAAATTCCAATGTCGCTGGCGACTATTCTGTGCGGCAGGCAGACGAAAGTTCTTGCCATTCTGAAGGTCTGTATTATTTACAGCGTGCTCTTAGAATGGGCTCTTTATATGACAATGTCAGACTCGATGTGGTATCAAAGTCTGATATTGAATACGGTATTTTCTTTGAATTGCCAGATCTGTTATTGACCACACAATATTCATCAGTCATTGCTGCTAACGGCATAGATGTTAATTCTCCCCTAAGCTTGAGATTAAATAAAAATCCAATGACATTTTCGGAAAAAACGTCAAAGCATAATGTCGAAATTGAATATAGTAATCAGGACGATCAAACTGAGAAAAAATCTTTTCGGGAAAAAGGATTTTTAAATCATGTTAACCAAAAGCACCGAAAAATCCTGGACGTTTAATGGCCTTAATTCCAGCTCCGCCGCCGCAAATAATTGTAATAAGTTAAAAGTTAACGGTGCCAATTTCAGATGAGTGCCGCGCTCTAATCCAGAAATGGTAAAAAGGCTGACACCGGTCAGGGTGGTCAACTCGTGCTGGGTTGATGATCGTTGGATTCGGACAATTTGAACGTTTGCCTAAGTTCAACTAAGTCAATATAAATAGTTATATATAACTCGTTAATAAACAAAATAACTCGCACGATTCGGTAGCTGCCACGGCGTGTCTTTCATTCGTCGTGAAAACGGATTAAAAACTAACTTCGTGTTTGACGGCGTGTGTGGATTGCGTGTAGTTGAATACGGATTGCAAAATGTCGTGTTTAGTTTATTAACGTCCTCTTTATCGCGCTTTACTCATGAACTTCTTTTGTTTGTCGCAGATCCGTCCTGTGGAGCGGAAGTAGGCATTGTGGCTCGTACATTTACATTGAAATGATTTGCAGCATCACATTAGAAGCCTGACGCAATTAATTTATCTAAAATTAACTGGACAACTTTAGGTTGAACACTTATGTATTGATCCCAGATCGCATCTTGTCCATGCGGATAATATAAAAGTTGATTCAATGCACCCATGACAGCTGCCGATACCACCGCATCCTGCATATCCACTTCCGGCCAGGCTGCGCGCACTGCAGAAAGCTGATTTCTGTAAATGCCAAATAATGTTTCAAAATCCCATATAGAAAAAAAGTTTTCCTTTTCTGCAGCACATAAGCATTCAAAAATAATTTTTTGCTCGTGTTTTGATAGCGTTTCAAAAATCTTCATGGTGGCCTACCTAAAAGTAGTGGTGTTGAAAAAAACGGGTGATGATGAGATTCATTCTTTATCAGATAGCCTGAATTTAATCACCATCACCATTCGCCCGTCATACCGTCAACCTGCATAAGCCATCGCCATACTTCCCGTTCCAGATCTGGCAATGCCGATGTCAAATTTTGTTCCCTGCATACTAGATAGTCGTTAAGAATAAAGCGAAAAATTCGCGCATCAATTCGCTTCTGATTCCGGCGTTCGTATTTCATCGTGGTAGTCCTTTAACCCAGGTTTTCAATCAGAAGGGAACCGAAGGCGCTTTATTTTTAAGTTGTCTGATAAGGCGTGCCGAAGTAGCGACCTCTATGGTGTTTCTTTTTTTAGGATGAACAAAACCGTCACACCGTGTAAAGGCATGTTTGCTAAAGTAACTTCCGGGATGGCTGTAGCCGGATTACGGCGGAATTGATTGGGTAAGAGAATAGTTCATGTGTGTTTCCTGATTAGTTGTTCAACGTATCTATGGGCTGTGGCAGATCTGCTGATCTTCTCTGAGATTTCCTCTGCGATTTTCTGTGAAATTGCGCTGCAAATTTTAGGATCAGGCGACGAAGAAAACGACAAGATGCGTGGCACTTTCTCCGATGCGACAAACACATGTCTGCAATAGCGGTTCTGGCACATATAAGTGATTGCGTCCGTCCGGATAGGGCAATTTTTGCAAGGGAGTTGAATTACTTTCATATTTTTTAAAATTAAATCGTTAGGAGCATAAATAATGTCTGGCATTTCAATAATGAATGCAATTTAGAAGGAAGAGCGAATCGTTTCCATACTGCAATATGAACTTAAAAACAATATTTAAGCTTTTATGCTAAGTAATCGGGGCGATTACTCAACATCTCGTTATTGAGAATAATATATTTTATAAACGAATATATAGCAAGCGATAGCTGTTGCGTGTTGACGTCGATATCAGTATTTGTTGTGTTTTACGCCACAAAGACTTGCTATGGGGTTGGGATAGAATGCCGGGTTAAATTGGCTGTAAGCCACTGTGGTTGTGGCGCGATGAGGGTAATGTTGAAAATAATTCGAATATGAAATGCTCAAAAGAAATATCTAACCGTCTTAAGTTAGCAAGGCAACGTGCCGGTTTTCGTTCAGCTCGCTCTTTCGCCATCGCGCATAACGTTCCCTATGTCACTTATTCTCAGCATGAAGCAGGGAGTAGACGGTTAAACCCGGATACGCTGCTTAAGTATGCGACGTTACTTTATGTCAGTCCGGCCTGGATCTTATCTGGAGAACTTGTTGGTCAATTATTTGTTTCAGAAGGTAATGACGGGGTTACTTATGGCGCGCATAGTCAACGAAAAAACGAGATAGATTTGGAGTTATTTTTCATCGTGTTTGACGAAATTCAGGGATTTATCAACGAAAATAAAGCAGATGTAACGCCAAAAGACGAAGTTAAATTATGCGTCGATTTTTATAATGTTCTTGCTGGGAATGCGGGAACGTATGATGAGAAAAGAGCGATGGTAAAAAATCTGTTACGTTCTATTGCTGTGTTTGATCAACGTATTTAATCAATATAAGCGTACTTAACACGTCAAAAGTAGTGCAAATAAAAGAGTCCAGATACCTATGTCTGCTGTTAACCTGACCAAATTCCCCGCTATTCCTCCGCACACAACTACCAACGGACATTCAACTTTGTCTAACACATCTTCCAAAAGTCAGAACGTTCAATAAAACGTTCAGTCACTTCGAGAAAACGTTGTCTATGTAAATTGGAAGCGGGTTCATGAAAACGATAGAAAACAACCTTTGGTTACTTCATCCAAAGCAAAGAAACCATCTTGCATTAATTTCCAGTCGAGGTGGATGGCAAGCATCGTACTAAAAAGGACATTGGCATTTTTAAACGCGACGCTCGCTATTGCAGATGTCCATTGTATTTGCATGTCTTCCACAGAGTAATTGATATGAATCCGATGGTTGTCATTTAATGCTAAAGAGCACACGTTGAATTCGTTTGGTACTAATTCTTGTATCCCCCGATGGTGCGATAAATCGTGAAGCCGGTCTTGAAACAGATCAATGCATTGTGTAGCAAGAATTCCATTATTTCTTGTTAAAGGATGCATTTTAAAATGAGAAGCCAAATGAGAAGATTGCATATATTTTTCTAAGTTCTGTCCCAGATTAAAGAGGTGATTGATAATGAATTTTAACTATCATGGAATAGAAAAGAAATTATGAGTATCCACATGAGGGATAACCACATTTTAGTGATGTTGAACGCATTGATTGGGCATCAACTCGTTGCGGTGAAATTGCCAATATCGAAGTGCCACCATTCGTATTGATACGATGTAAAACCTGCTGACTCCATCGCATACTTCAACGTGCGTCGATGTTCTCTTATCAGGAGTGATTGCTGGTCTAAGTCCGTATTTTTCTCAAAATAATTCCTATGCGCGCGTTCAGAACAATCATCAAAAGCTGTGATATCACTATTGCGGGAGACAACTTAAAAGGTACGATGATCAACGCCCAGCACGTCATCTATGAAACCGGCGACCGCGTCACGGTGGATATCTATGCTGTAAGAATCGATTCAGACCTGATAATCATTGGTTTTTAATTACTTTGTTAATACATGTTCTAAAGTGGAAGAGATGAAGTACATTACAGCCATATCTAAAATAATGTCCAGAAGTACTATTAGATAGGTACATGATGGTTAAACATCCTTATAAAAGTGATGCCTCTGGTATGTATCACAATAATTACTTTCATTTCCAAGCTAACTCTATGATCACTACTTATCGTACTAGATTCTTAAATACGGGTGCTTTCTCTAAAGATCTTATTTGCACCCAAGAATGGTCTAAAGAAAAGCTGCAAATTGTTTCAGAGCTTGCTGCTGAAATGAAAAAAAGTCGTTTTTCTAAAGAATGGGTCGATCTTTTATCTAAAAGAAGTTTTTTGATGCTATTTCATAACTCCTCAACAAGAACACGTCTTTCATTTGAAGCGGCAATAACAGAATTAGGTGCCAATCCTGTCAATGGGTACGCGAAAATTGTCGAATGAATGAAACTACATTCACAGTCATTAATGATCCTCAAAGTGGTTATAAAAATGCAGACGTTGTCTACAGTCGCAACTGGGCATCATCTGAAGCTTATCAAGATGGATGTTTTCAAAAGAAGCGAGAAATGGAAAAGGCTTTTTTACATCACGGTTGGATTACTACAGTGGAGAAGATGTCATTAACAAATAACGCCATTTTTACCCACCCCATGCCAGTAGATATAGGATCTGAGGTGGTCGATGAAGTTGCCAGTGGCTCCAATTCTGTTATCTATAACGTGGCCAAAAATCGTTTGCATGTGCAAAAAGCGCTCACCACAAAAAATTCTTAAAGTTCACTGGAGGCATAAATCATGGAAAAGTCTACTTTATTCATCTCGGAAGTTGGCTACCTTTTCGACGAAATTATTTTGCTGGTAGGTAACAATAGAAGTGTTCGTTACTGCAATAAAGAGGTGAGACATTATTTTGGTGCAGACAATAAATTATTCCATGAAGCTAGTGGTAAAAATCCCCCCCAACATGAACTTCAAATTTCCCCCTATCTTTACGATTTAGCTCAGACCGCTGCATCTGATAAAGCACGATTTCAAACTATTTCTGTCAATGCGACAGGAGAGAAAATTACTATTGAATGGAAAACAATCCAACTACCCCCTGAAACAACAGAAGGATCAACAAGCATTCTTTTAATTGGAAAAGATATTTCAGATGAATGCAGAAAAAATGAAAAAATTGATGATTTAGAGATTCAATTAAATAGTGTTATTGAAATAATGGCGGGGAATTATTGGTGGAAGGATATACACGGTGTCTATAAAGGGTTTAACCATGCACTGTTAAATCACTTAGGGGTAACACGCGAAGAGGTTGTAGGTCATACCGACTATGATTTACCTTGGGCGAATACGGCAGATGAGTTAGTTAAAAATGATCAACTGGTAATAACGTCAGGACTGCCATATAAAACGGAAGAAAAAATTAGATCCGCCAGCGGGGAAATCAGGATTTTTGATATTTTTAAAATTCCGTTAAAAAATAGACGGGGCGAAATTATTGGAACGATAGGAAATTCGATTGATATTACAGAGCGTAAGCAAGACGAAGCAAAAGTAAAAAAACATACTGAAGAAGCACAACGATTAAAACTCGAAAACGAACGTCAACAAATTGCACTATTAAAAGAGCAAGAAAAACTCATCACTCTTGCACACAAGGTTGCGCACGATATCGCCTCTCCATTATCTGCATTAGATATGGTGGTGCAGTTGTGTGATGAGCTTCCTGAAAATAAACGCTCGCTCCTCAAAAGAGCGAGTGCGAGTATTTTAGATATCGCCAATAACTTGATTAATAGTTATCGGACAAATGACAAAGTAATTTCACCTGACATTGAACCGCGCCAGCACCTGCTAGTTTCTGACCTGTTAATCCAGTTATTAAGTGAAAAGAAAGTGCAATACAGTAATCTTCCGGTTACGTTCCATGGAGTTATCGCAAGTGATGCGCATTTTGTTTTTATTCGAATGCAACCAACAGAATTCAGACGAGCTATATCCAACCTGATTAACAATGCTGTTGATGCAATGGAAAACCCTAACCATGGTCAGATTACGGTTCAACTGACGACCGATGCCTACGCCGTTGTAGTGGAAATTCAAGATAATGGCAAAGGCATGTCTTCAGCCATGATAGAAAAAATGCAGAGTGGTGAAAGCTTTACCGAAGGCAAAGAGAATGGTCATGGTTTAGGTTTGCAGCAAGTATGGGATACGCTTGAATACAATCTCGGCGCAATGAAGGTGCAGTCTGCTTTAGGCAAAGGTACCTCGCTACAACTCAACTTTCCAAGGATTGCCGCGTCAAAATGGATTGCGCAAGATATTCATCTCATTCCTGAGAATATCATCGTCATACTGGATGACGATACATCGATACACACGGCGTGGAATTTACGGTTTACTCCTCTTCTCACATCTTATCCAGCCTTACAGATACACCATTTCACACAAGGCCAACAAGTACTGGATTTTCTGGCTACGTTAAGTCCAGAAGAAAAAAATCGCGTGATTTTTCTAAGTGATTACGAATTGCTGCATCAAAGCAGGAATGGTTTACAAATTGTTGAAGCAAGCGAAATTAAGCATCCCATGTTGGTGACCAGCTATTATTCCAACCCCAAAATCAGGGCGGAAATTGACCGGTTGGGAATTAAGATACTACCCAAACAAATGGCCTCGGTTATTCCGATTTATATAGATTCAGCTATTGCAGATGCTTAAGTTTGACCTGCGGTTGAAACAGCGGCAGGTAGTAAAACGTAGTCAGTAAACTTCACTGCTTCTGAACCCAGCCAATCATTCAACGCTAAAAACTGAGCCTGCAACGGCTCCAATTCGTTTCGTGCAAAGATACGTGCCGCAGGTTCCGCTGCCCCAAAGCCACCAGTGTTATTAGGCATAATTCCAAGCAGCTGCGGTGGAACGCGATGCGCGGCTAACACATCATTCAACCGTTACCAGATTTCATCTCGTGATACGAGGTGTATATGGAGATTCCTATCGCGTTTAATTACGATGAAGAAAAGCTACTGCGCATGATAGAGAAGAGCAGCACAATGAAAGGATTAGTTGCGCTTTGTCTGGGAGCCAGACATTGCAACGGCTTCATCCGGGAAAATGCATCACCATTCTTATGACACAAAAAGTTGATTAGACTGTTCCGTTTGTCGTTTAACTTATTGGAAAATATGTAGTTGAAATCATCCTCATTATTGAACAAGCACTACTGAATATTGACGAAGAGGTGTAGGTGGGATTTCTTTGGAAAATAAAAGATATGTTGAAACAATTGAACGTTGCTTCAGAAGCTACTGGGATGAATATTATCGAGTGCAATACCTTACTTTTGAAGAATAATACCTTGGGTTTAAATTAATCACTGCTCTTAAGAAAATGCAATAGTCGGATTTTACTTTCCTGCTTGTTGAGTAATTTATGCGTAATTATTTTTTAAAATTATTTTTTGTTGTGCCTATTCCGTCAACCGAAACCGGGTGACTGCAAGTCTGTTATTTCTATAACCCACACTCTTTTTCGCTTCATCTTTCATGCTAACTTCTTGCGAAAATAAATAACGCGCTCAGCCTCTTCAAACCCCCATTTTTTATGACAGACCTGAGACAGTTCGTTGGAGAATTCGGCATCAGATCCAATTTCGGTAATGCCATTTGATTTCGCCCACTCTTCAACAACGTTAATAAACTTGCGACCAATACCAGAATTACGGTGTGATTCATCGACCCAAACACCCTCAAGGAAAACAACGGGACGGCTTTCACAGCCGTTGGCGTATGGTCGAATTGAGGCTTCAGCAAAGCCAATATATTTTTCGTTATTAAACGCAATCCAACCTTGAAATGAATCTTGCCTGAGTAATCCGGTAAGTTCTGACAAATGCTCACTCTCTGTGTTGCCCGGCCAAAGGACTGATCTCATTTCAGACCATGGCGGTAAGTCATTTTTGTCAGCCCGGCGAATAGAAAATTCATTCATTCTTCTCTCCTGAATACGCAGTTTTCAGCGAACGCCGTGCATTACGCACAATAGCGTTTACAACAGTCTCATATAGTGGCGAAGGAAGTGCGTGTCCCATGCCTTCAAGAATCAGAAGTTCCGCCCCTTCAATATGTGTAGCAATATCTTTTCCGGCCGCTGGTGGAACTAACGGATCATCTGATCCATGCACCACCAGAGTCGGTGCGGTGATGCTGGCAATACGCGCTCTCAGGTCACCGGTTGCTGCAATTGCGGCAATTTGCCTCCAAAAGGCCGCGGGGTTCCAGGCGCGTTTAACTTCAATTAATGCCTGATCACGATGCGCTTTTTCGTCGAAAGAATAACGTTGACCTGCGATTGCGCGATTGAAATCGCAACTGTGAACGAGATAGCCATTTTCGTCAGAAAAAGGATTCGGGGCCGGCCTGGTCATTGCCGCCATAATCGCCGGACTGGACTGAGGCAATTCGCGATTACCTGTGCTGGACATGATAGCCGTGAGAGATAAAACGCGATCAGGATATTCACTGGCCAAAAGCTGCGCAATCATTCCGCCCATAGATCTGCCAACCAGGTGCGCTCTTTTGATGCCCAGCGAATCGAGCAGGCCCACAGCGTCGTCCGCCATATCCAAAAGCGTATACGGCACGTCAGGTGTTTCACCGCGAGAAGCTGTGTGAGCTATCGATTGGAGATCGGGCGTACCCGCGCTGTCAAAGTGGGATGAAAGTCCAGCATCGCGATTATCGAAACGGATAACGCGGTAGCCTTGGTTTGACAAAATTTGGCAGAACGATTCAGTCCAACGAATCATTTGAGTATCAAGGCCTGAGATCAGTAGAAGAACCTCAGCGTTATCGTCACCGAAACAATCGTATTCAATTTGAATTCCGCCTACATTGGATTTGGGCATGCATAAGTTCCTTAAGTTTTGTGTTTGTAATTGCATTCTTGATGGCGATCAGTATGCCGTTATACAACCGAATTGGCCTGACCGATCTTGCTGACTTTTATGCGGAATTATCTAATGACAATATTGAGATTAAAGATGCCTGAGAAAATTTTGTTAAGAAAGAAACCGGAGATTGAATTAATACCAGGGACCATCTATCAATTAGTAAAACCTTAAAAATAACGTCGAGATTATTGATACAAAGCTATATGCATCAAAAAATGTGTGCCAGCGTTACAAGAACCTGAAGCCATCGCTATTCACGATGTGATTAAAGAAGATGACGAAATCATTGCCGGTATGTGTGCTGATATTTACACATGGAAGGAGATGTATCTTGAATTGTTATTTGTTGATAAAACGTATAGAAATAAAGGCTTGGCGACTATGTTGCTGGACAGGATTGAAGACGAGGCAAAGGCCATGGGCGTTACGTTAGTTCATACCGATACTGATGATTTTCAGGGTAAGGATTTCTATTTAAAACAAGGATATGAAACATTCGGTGTGTCAGATGAGTGCCAGCGAAGTGATCAACGTAATTACATCAAGAAGAGCTTATGATAAAAAACGAATACGGTAATTTGGCTGTGGGTCTACAACCTTCGTCGAAATTATCACTGTGGGTACGGGTATCCCGATAGGGATATAGCAAGTGCCTTTAACTCCCGATCAGGTGAACCTGCACCTTTGTACAAAGGGCTGCACGGCGTTTCAGACAGCCTGATTGACAGAGCCAGTAAGTCATTCGTTTCAAGGTGTTCCCGGTCGTATTCAGCCAGATACGAAAACTGATTCATGATCGCAACCACGCTCCGGCTAGAGGTCTTGGCATACTGGGCTTCATTCATGTGGAGAAGCTCATGATCGATGAATGGTCGGGGCATACCGTGAGCGGCCAAAATGCTCGCCAGATGGTTGGGAAAGCGTGTTGCTAAATTTGTGGCTGGAGACAATGGAATAAGTACAGGCAAAAGCGTTCTCTCATTGACCAGCAGGGCAACTTGCGGCTTCCAGAACAAGACTGTGGCGTACCAGCTGCCAAGAAAAGTGCTTGATATCCCATTGGGTGCGATGGTCGATGGCTTGATGCGGTCAAGCAGTTTTTTGGTGCAATGCAATTGATACATAGGCGGTTGAGATTCAGTGTTTGTGCAATCCAAGTTTGTCGAACAGGATACGGTTACGGCGCTTCGCATCGTTGACCAGCTTGTCATAGAATAACACCGCCGCCAGGTAAGTTTTCAGATTCAGCCACTCCAATAGGCGTGTCGTAAAAAAACGCAAAAATATCAGGCTCTTTGCCTGAAGTGCCTTCTGTCCCCGGAACGCTGTTGAGCTTTTTATCTGATGTAAGCAGGATGTGATAGCAGAGCCGTTCGCCTACAACCCACAGGTTTTGTTGTTCAAAGAAGATATCCTTGGAAGTGGCACCCATTGGGAAAATCATCTTATGAAGGACGCGCTCGAACGGATATTTGTCATCGGTGCGAACCTTCTTCAGGCTTTGACTTACGAGGTCAAGTATGGTTCTGCGTGGGCGACATAGGCCGCCAATTGCGCCTTTCCAATTTCGTTGGCCTGTTCAGCAACAATCTGAAATCGTTCTTGGTGTTGTCTACTCTTAAGTCGATCGCCAAAAATGACGTAATGGCTGGAAATCGTAAACCGCATCTTCAACCGTTATGCCTGCTATACCGAGCCATTGCTACGTTCCACACCAATCGGAGGCGGATTTCTACCCATCTGCACCGCGTTTATGTGTCGAAACTTCGCTTAAATAGCGTTCAAAAGCTTGGATGCGCGATTGGTGTAAATGGAGTGGTTTTATAGGTCGTTGTAATTAATTTTATAAAACTAAACGAAATGAAAAAAGCGATAAGCCCTTGATTATGGGGAGTTATCGCTTTTTAAATTACTACCTGTTTTATTCTCGTGGTGCCGGGAGCCGGAATCGAACCGGCACGCTGTTTCCAGCGCGGGATTTTGAGTCCCGTGCGTCTACCAATTCCGCCATCCCGGCAACGCAGCGCGTAATTATGGGGCATTGAAAAATTTGGTGCAACTTATTTCTGGTCTGAATGCGGAATTGAACGTTACTTCAATTCATTTTAAAAAGCATAAACCGATCTGATTTATCCGATGCACGATGACCTTCCCAAATTGGCTCGCCGTCTGGAAAATTCAATGGTCTTGGTGCACTGTCCAAAGCTAAGAAATAGTCACATGGCCGGACGGTAAAGTCAGCAAAATGAATCTTGCCAAAGTAAGCAAGTGAAGCGCGCTGGGATGGGGTGATATTGGTTTCCACGCAGCTATATTGCATCGGTAAATGTAATGCTATTTCGTGTGCCAGCGGCTGATAACTAACGCGATAATCTATCCACGGCATCCACAATGTCATGGCGAGCAGCCAACATAAGATGACTCCGCCGCTGGATAAAACCACGGCACGCCATAACACGCTGGGATGACGTGAAATGCGCCAGTGGACTAAGATAATCCAGGCGCATGTGGAGAGGACCGCGATGACAAAAAAGAGGGGATTGAATTGCGTGACAAAGCCGGGTACGTTTTTAAGAACGTTGTGATTAAGTTGCGCTGGCCATCCGGTTTGCATCGCTATCCAGTTTAACCAGATAAATAGGGCCAACACGCTAAACGTCATGACTGAAAACCAATCCACCGCATTAATGGCGCCACGTTTCATGGTCGGTAATCCAAATGCCGCCAGTATGGATAGTGGCGGTATTAAGGGGATTAAACTGCTTTGTTCCTCATGTGGGCTACAAAATGCCAACACAGTCAGCGTGATTAAAAAGCTGAGCGGAAGTGCAATTTGTAATGCCGTAATTTGTTTGCGCCATGCATAAATCGCCCAGCCCGCAAATGGCCATGCCGGCCAGGTGAACCACGCACTGTATTTGATGAAGTAGTGCAGGCTGTTTAAACTGGGGAAAGTAAATTCTTGTCTGTTCCAAAGCATCCAGGCTGAATAGGGTGAGCTATTAAATGGCGCAAGAAATTTGCTGCTCAGTAACCAGACGGCGGCGATGGCAATAGCGACCGGAAAAGTAATTAACGTTAAATGCACTATCAATTTTTTGCAACGAAAGCTCACGAATAGCAAGCATGTTGCCCATAACGCGAGTGGAACTATCCAGCCACGCGTTAAGATCAGCAAGCCAAATCCAATTCCCGTAATGAATGCGAATCTAATGGAGGAGGCGGGTTGGCCAGGTTCGTCATCAAACAGACGAATGGCGGCGTACATAACAAACGCAATGAGTGAAACCTGGAGTGCGACCGGTGTCGACAGATGGCTGTGAATTAATAAGCCCAGACTACCTAAATAAATTAAGACGGTGCCATCGGCCAGCGTACGGCCAAAGTCGCGTGGTTCTGGCTGGCCGCCAAAGGCTAGCTGCAACGGTTGCGCTTCTTGTCGGCAGCCTAAGCGTTCAGTCGCATACCAAACCGACATGGCACCAAGCGCAAAAAATAAGAGGTTAGATAAATGCACGGCGGCGGCGTCGCCAATTAACCAGCCCAGTGCGTTGATGCACAGTGCTCCTATCCAGTAAGTTAACGGCCCCTCTTCCGGCATTGGAAGGCCAACAATGTGTGGCCATAACCAATCTTGCCAACTGCCATGCGCCATTGTCCACATCACGCCAAAACTGGCGGCGTCGTCACTGATTTTCCAGGGATCGCGTCCAAATAATCCGGGCAATATATAGAGCAGACATAATGCGAACAGTCCTAAACGCGGGAGTGTCAGGGTGGCTGAAGCGGGCAGGCGTACTGGTTTCATAATTTTTGTGTGCTCGTTAAAAAAGCAGCCGAAGCTGCTTTTTATGGTGTAACTAACGTAAATAAAACTATTCGCTAACCGTCGTTTTTGAACCAACAGTACCGAATTTTTTACGGAATTTATCAACGCGACCAGCGGTGTCAACGATTTTATGTTTGCCAGTGTAAAAAGGATGAGATTCCGCTGAAATCTCAATTTTTACCAGTGGATAAGTTTTACCTTCAAATTCAATCGTGTCGCGCGAGTTAATGGTAGAACGTGTGATGAATTTAAAATCGATCGATACGTCATGAAACACAACATCGCGATAATTTGGGTGAATTCCTTCTTTCATTTCATTGCCTTTGAATTAAATTGGGCAGCCAATAGTCACTTCGTCGGTCGTCTTGCTTCTTGACCCGGTTGAGCATCACTTACCTAGGATTGCTGCTTTTGTGCAGCCCAGCATTATACATAAAAACTATTTGCGCATCATCTCAAAGAATTCTGCATTGTTTTTGGTGCCTTTCATCTTGTCCAAAATGAATTCCATCGCTTCAATTTCATCCATGCTGTACAACAATTTACGTAGCACCCAAATTTTCTGTAACTGGTCTGGTTTGATGAGCAATTCTTCACGCCGGGTACCTGATTTGTTCAGATTAATCGCCGGGTAAGTGCGCTTTTCAGCCAGGCGACGTTCCAGATGCACCTCCATATTGCCGGTACCCTTGAACTCTTCGTAAATCACATCATCCATGCGGCTGCCTGTTTCGATCAGTGCGGTGGCGATAATGGTCAGCGAACCGCCTTCTTCCACATTACGCGCGGCACCAAAAAAACGTTTTGGTCGTTGCAGCGCGTTCGCGTCCACACCGCCGGTTAATACTTTGCCCGATGCGGGGATGACGGTGTTGTAGGCGCGGGCTAAACGCGTGATGGAATCGAGCAGAATCACCACGTCTTTTTTCATTTCAACCAGGCGTTTGGCTTTTTCCAGCACCATTTCAGCAACTTGCACGTGGCGGGTCGCCGGTTCATCAAAAGTGGAAGCGACCACTTCACCACGCACAGAACGCTGCATTTCCGTCACTTCTTCAGGACGTTCGTCGATGAGTAAAACGATTAATGTAATGTCAGGGTGATTCGAGGTAATGGCGTGTGCAATGTGTTGCAACATCACCGATTTACCTGATTTTGGTGAGGCAACTAATAAACCGCGCTGGCCTTTGCCGATAGGGGCGATCAAATCAATAATGCGGCCGGTGGTGTTTTCTTCCCCACGCATATCGCGTTCCAGCAACAGTGGTTTATTGGGATGCAGCGGTGTTAAGTTTTCAAACAAAATACGGTGTTTTGATGCTTCCGGTGATTCGCCGTTTACTTTGTCTACTTTGACTAAAGCAAAATAGCGTTCGCCATCTTTTGGTGTCCGGACTTCACCTTCAATCGAATCGCCGGTATGTAGATTGAAGCGGCGAATTTGGGAAGGTGAGATATAAATATCGTCCGTGGACGCCATGTAGCTCGCGTCTGGCGAGCGCAAGAAGCCGAACCCGTCGGGTAACACTTCCAGTGCGCCATCGCCGAAAATTTGTTCGCCTTGTTTGGCACGTTTTTTAAGAATGGCAAACATGAGTTCTTGTTTGCGCAGCCGGGCTGCGTTGTCTATGTCCAGGCTAAGTGCCATTTCTAGCAAAGCGGAGACGTGTAAAACCTTTAGTTCGGATAAGTGCATGTGTGAGTGTCCCGAATGGGAATAGTGGTGGTGGGAGAGTTGCTACGTGGTGTGATTGCTAAGTGGCCTGACGTCGTATGGACATAACAGCGCAGCCCGACATTCTTTGATCAAATGAATAAATTTGGATTGTGTGTATCGGTAAATAATTAAGGTTTGTCTGTATCTTGAGTTGGCGAGTCGGACCTTAGCCCAACCTGCGTTTGATCAAAGATTACCGTCAATAAATGCGGTTAATTGCCCTTTGGCTAATGCGCCTACTTTTTGTGCGGCTGCGACGCCATTTTTAAAAAGGATCAGTGTCGGAATCCCGCGCACGCCAAACTGAGCCGGCGTTGCCTGGTTGGCATCGACATCCATTTTCGCAACGACTATTTTTCCGCCATATTCTTTAGCAACTTCTTCCAGAATGGGCGCGATCATTTTGCAAGGTCCGCACCATTCTGCCCAGAAATCAACCAGAACAGGTTTGTCAGATTTTAATACATCGCTTTCAAACGAGGCGTCGGTAATGTGTTTGATATTTTCGCTCATGGATTTCTCTGTATGCGGGAATTTAAAAAAGGGGTGATTTTGTCTTGCTGACTTTTTCTTGCTTCGCTTATAAGCCCGATTACCGAATTTTACTTAACACGCTGCCCCGATTGATTATTAACTATTTTTTATGGGGGAGTTGTTATGAAGATTCGTTGGCTTGCGAGGAACTTATTGAAGCAGGGAACTTGAATAATACTCCATTTTTTTAGAATAGGTGGGCAGCCAGTCAATTATTTGCTTTCTCGCATAAAATAGCGAGTCATTCTTACCACGAGATTTTATGCTGAACAGCACCATTTTTCTTCCACCTGGCGGTCAATTCTGGACCGGAGGCGCGCGTCATTTGATTAATATGATGCAGCCTGGTGGCGGACTCAATAAAGATGGCAACGTTGGACTTTCTAAAGTTGATTTTTCCGCATTACGTGTGATTGTTCCTGCATTTGAACACGCACAATTGCTAACGACGGCGATGTCGGAGGAGTTGGGCGGTCACTTTATTCCACCGCGTATTAATACGATGTCGGCATGGTTGGCTATGCAAATGCCGGTGAATAACACGCCCGGACCGGTCGCAGAAGGTGAACGTCTGATGACGTTGTATGCGCAATTGCGTGAGCATGGCTGGTTAAAAAAATTATTTTCAGCGCGCAAAAATACTGATTTACTTCCTCTGGCGCAAACTTTACTCACACTTTCAGATGAGCTGACGCAAGCGATGTTGCCGTTGGTGGTGAGTGAAGGAGTTGAACGTGCCGGGCAAGTCTGGCATCAGGCGTTAGCAGCGATGCCCGCTCAACATGTGTTGTCAGATGAGGCGCAGTTGGTGTGGCAAATCTGGACCAGCCAACTGGACGGACAAGACGCTATCAGTTTGCGATTTCAACAAATGCTGCGCTTAGCTGAGATTTCAACGGATGCGTTGCTTTGGTTAAGTCCGGCTGATCAACTTAAGCCGGAAGGGTTGGATCAGCATTTTTTAACTGCGTATGCCAAAAACAATCCGGTACAAGTGATCAGTTTAGATTGGCGCGCCACGGCGTTAATCGATACCTTGACCAGCGCCTGGCGGGAAATAACTGAAATAGATGAAGCCATCGTCACGCAACCAAAAAGCAATCTCGCCCACGTGACCACAATAGCCGCGGACAGCTTGGAACAAGAGGCGCAATTAGCCGCACAAACCATTTCAGATTGGTTACAACAAGGTAAATCCAGCATCGCTTTAATCGCGCAAGACCGCGTTGTTGCGCGTCGGATTCGCGCGTTGCTGGAACGTGCGCAAGTACATGTGTCAGATGAAACAGGTTGGAAATTATCAACCACACGTTCAGCAGCAGCGCTGGCTGCCTGGTTTGATGTGGTGGCGACCAGAGCGGATACGGTGATGTTATTGGATTTACTTAAATCACCCTATTTTGCGCCGGACAGCATGGCAAGTTTCGACGAAAAATCAACGTGGGTGATGGCGATTGAAATGGCGTTATTGCGTGCGAATGTGGCCGGTGGTTGGGACGACATTATTTATGCCCTCAAGGAAACTTCACCAGAATGCGTGGCACTTGCCGAACAATTAAAAAGTGCGACAACACGTTATTCAGGGCGTAAAAATTTATCCGGTTGGCTGGAAGTAACCCGGCAAACTTTGGATGAATTTGGCATGCTCGCTCGCTGGCAAGAAGACGCCGCCGGGCTGCAAGTGATGCAGTTGCTGGAAAAGTTGGATAAAGATTGTGCGCAATTGGCGGAAACATTTTCATTTTCAGAGTGGCGTGTCTTCATTAATTTACAGTTAGAAAGCGCGTCATTTCAAGGTGAAAAATGGGATCAGCGCGTGGTGATGTTGCCGCTCAATGGCGCCAGGCTGCGCCATTTTGATGCCGTATTGATGTCCGGTTGCGATGCAGCGCATTTACCATCGCAACCAAAAGAGGTGCTGTTTTTTACCAATGCCGTACGGCGCGAATGTGGATTAATCACACGTGAACAACGGCAGCGCCAACAATTGCGTGACTTTGCCGAACTGTTGTCCGCCAATCCTGAAGTAGTTTTAACCTGGCAGCGTCAACAGCGCGGTGAAGATAATCCGGTAAGCCCGTGGATAGAGCGTCTCAATTTATGTTTGCAACGGACCGGATTAAATCGTTTGAAAATGCGTCAGGTGCAACTCGCGTCGCAAACGTTACCGGTTATCACACCACAACAACCCAGACCCACTGCGCCACATTTACAACCGACGACGTTATCGGCCAGCGGTTACAACAGTTTTTTAGCCTGCCCGTATCAATTTTTTGCCACGCGCATGCTGGGATTATCTTTATTAGATACGTTATCGGATATGCCGGAAAAACGTGATTACGGTGGTTGGTTACACCTGATTTTAAAAACGTATCACGACACGCTAAAAGAACAACCTGCGTTATATCCCAACGAAAAGCAGGAGGAATTATTGCGTGCTATTTCGGACGCAATGTTTACAGATGTGTTGAAAAACAGCCCGGCGGCATTGGGTTACAGCGTGCGTTGGCAAAAAGTGATCCCTGCTTATATTGCGTGGAGTCAGCGTCATGCCGCAGCAGGTTGGCAATTTGAATTGGGTGAAGTCTGGTTGGAAAAAAATCTGGAATGGGATGGTGGAAATATTACTTTGCGCGGACAGATAGACCGGATCGATAAAAATCATGCCGGTGAATTTGCCGTGTTGGATTACAAAACGAACCCGGTTAGTTCATTGAATAAAAAGTTAATGGAAGCGGAGGATCAGCAATTACCTTTTTATGGTTTGCTGGCAGCGGAAGAAATTACATCGGCACATTATGTAGCTCTGGAAACGACGCACGAAAAATTAGCTGATGTGAGCGCAGAAAATTATTCAGACTGGCGGCGGAAGTTGAAAGAATCGATTATTCAAAACATGGCGGCGATCGGACAAGGTGCAGAACTTCCGGCGCAAGGAGTTAGTCAGGTTTGCCAATATTGTGAAGTGCGTGGATTGTGCCGCAAGGGAGCCTGGTGATGGAAAAAGCGATGACCAGTTCGTATCAGATAAGCGGCAAAAATGCGAGCGCTAAACAATTTATTGACGCAGCCTGTGATCCACGCAATTCCGTTGTAGTAGAAGCGTGTGCCGGAAGCGGTAAAACATGGTTGCTGGTAGCGCGCATGTTGCGTTTGTTATTGGCAGGCGCAGAACCGGGTGAATTATTGGCGATTACTTTTACCCGTAAAGCGGCGCAGGAAATGCGCCAACGACTGTTGGAGTTATTGCAGGAGCTGGCGTTGGCCGAAATAGATAAAGTCAGTGAATTATTGTTGGAGCGCGGCATTCCTGTTGCTCAGCTTGATCAGGCAATATCAAAAGCGCGTGGTTTGTATGAACACGTGTTGTCGAGCCCACAAGCATTAGCGCTGGACACTTTTCACAGTTGGTTTGGACGATTGATTCAGATTGCGCCATTAAATTCTGGCGTACCGCACGGATTTACATTGACTGAATCTACTGCGGAATTACGTAACGAAGCGTATCGCCAATTAATGGCGGCATTAAAAGGCGAAAAAAATTCGCATATTAAAGACACACTTATTTTTCTGTATGAAGAATCAGGTGACTTTAATACCAGGAAATTATTGGATGCTTTTTTAGACAAACGCGCCGAATGGTGGGCGTGCAATGAAGATCCGGCAAGTGGTTCGCCGTTGGATTGGTTGCACGATTTATGTGGCGAAGATGTGTTGGTTGATGCGCGTTTAAGTTTGTGGCAAGACGCTGCGTGGTTGGAACGTATTCAACAAATTGCACGATGGTTGGGGCAGGGAACTCCCATTAATCAAAAGCGCGCTGCGGCCATTGAAGCGGCCATAACATCTGGAAAAAGCGCTGGAAAAAGCGCTGGAAAAAGCGATGAAAACAGTGTCGAGAATTTTTTCGCGTTGTGTCATGAATTTTTTGGAGCAGATGACAAAAACAGATCCAATACAAAAACAAAAGCATTATTGGCGGCTTTGGAAAAAGAGTTAGGCCATGATTGTGTCGCAGTGTTTGAAGATGAATGCAGCTTAATCGCCGACAAATTACGCCATTTACAGCAGCGCAGTTTTGAAAAAAATGTTCTTCAAATTAATCAGGCCTTGTTTGTGGTTGGTGAAGCTTATCTGGATTTTTATCAGACTTTAAAAATGGATCAACGCGTATTTGATTTCGCTGATCTGGAATGGCAAGCGTATCGACTTCTGCAATCAGAGCAGCACGCCGCGTACATGCAAAGTCGTTTAGACACGCGTTATAAACACATTTTGTTGGATGAGTTTCAAGATACGAATCCTTTGCAATGGAGCATTGTGCGTGCCTGGTTGGATGCTTATGGAGCAGCTGCTTTGGGAGCTGATCCTGAACATCCCAGCGTGTTTATTGTCGGCGATCCAAAACAATCTATTTACCGGTTCCGGCGTGCTGATCCGCGGGTATTTTCTGCGGCAAGTAAATTATTGCAAGCACAAGGCGCCGTGATGTTGCGCACTAATCAAACGCGTCGGAATGCCAAGGCGATTGTGCGTGAGCTGAATGTTTGCATGACGCAAAATTCTTTATACACTCCGCAAACGACATCGGAAAAATCAGAGGGCGCTGTCTGGCGATTACCTTTGGTGAGCGTTGAAGAAAATACCGAAGCACAAGCTGACGAAACCACAGGAATACGTAATCCGTTCACTTCACCGATGCAGGAAACGGAAGATCTCCGGCGTTTAGAAGAAGGAAGAATGATCGTCAATGCACTGCGCGTTGCGCGTAATTTAGCGGCTAAAAATGGCAACCCGCTTGCCTGGTCAGAAGTCATGTTGCTGGTACGTCGTCGCACGCATTTATCCGCTTACGAGTTGGCATTGCGCGAAGCGGGAATTCCTTTTGTTTCTGGCCGGCGCGGTGGACTTTTGGATTCGTTGGAAGTGGCCGACGTCATTGCGTTGCTGCGATTTTTAATGACACCTGGCGACAGTCAGGCACTTGCACATGTTTTAAAGTCACCGGTTATTTCTGCTACGGATGAGGATTTAATCGTCCTGTCGCAACGTACGGAATCGACGTGGTGGAAACGGCTGTTGGCAATGGAATCAAAAAATACGGTTCTGCAACGCGCCGTCAATTTATTAACAGAGTGGATGGACGCTGCACATTTTTTACCGGTACACGATCTGTTAGATCGCATTTTGCATCAGGGCGAATTGGTTCAGCGTTATGCACAACACGCAGGGCAGGCAAGCCGAAGCCAGGTGATAGGAAATTTAGCGGTATTTACTGAATTGGCGTTGAATATGGATGCGGGACGATATCCGAGTTTGCCTAAATTTATTGACACATTAAGGGAATATCAATCCGGTGGCGAAGGTGATGCGCCGGACGAATCGCAAATTGAACATAATGAAGATGCGGTTCGTATTCTCACTATTCATAGCGCAAAAGGTTTAGAAGCGCGGGTAGTGGTGTTGGTGGATGCAAATCACAGTGAAGGGGTCAAAGAGTCGCTGGGAATATTGTGCGAGTGGCCTTTGGAGGAAGGATCTCAGCAGAAGCATTTTTCCGCTTTTGGACGTAAGAGTGAACGCGGTGCGGCACGCGATGCGTTATTTCATCAGGAAGATCAACTGGCCAGGCAAGAAAATTGGAATTTATTGTATGTGGCGGCAACCAGAGCGAAGGAGTGTTTGATTATTAGCGGCATCGCTGACGCGAGAACGCACATCGCGCAAGATAGCTGGTACGAACGCTTACAACATGTAGATGAATTTGATGCGCAGGAAATGGACGTCAGCGCAGCAGCTGAACAGCATTCGCAATTTACGCTATCCACTTTTGTGCCGCCTGATTTATCGCTGACTATGCGCGAATTAATTCCAACCAGCGACGCGCAATCAGAAGGCATTGCTTTGCACAGTTTGATGGAGCGCTTAACTTATGCGCCTACATCCTGGCCAATTTCAATTCCCGATGTTCCTGCCATTGCTCAGTGGTTGCCATGTAGTTTAAATCTGGCGCAAGTCGTTCGTGCTCAAGCGCAGGCTATTTTGCACAACGTGGAGCTGGAACGTTTTTTTAATCCTGCCCATTTCCGATTTGCCCGCAATGAATTAGAAATTGTCACCGACAATAAAAAAGTGCGTCTGGACCGGGTGGTCGTTTTTGAAGATGCTGTTTGGGTGTTGGATTTTAAAAGACAGCTGTTAGATATGGAGCGGGAAGACTATCAAAAGCAACTGGACGAATATAGTACGGCGTTGAGACAAATTTACAATCAGGAAAAAATTTGTGCCGGATTAATTTTAACGGATGGCAATTTGGTAGAATTAACGTCTTTCAATTTTACTACTGACCAATAAAATGATTCCTGAATTCCAACAACTAGCCAAAAAAGTTGATCAAATGATGACTTTAGTTTACACATTGCGCGATGAAAATACGGATTTGCGTAGTCAAGTGGCTAAATTATCAGAAACGAATGAAGAACTGACTGAACGAATTCAGGAGGCACATGAACGTGTGTCAGTTGTTTTGGAAAATGCACCATTTACTGAGCAGGGGTCGGAATGAGTCAGATAGACGTCACCATCATGGGGCAATCCTACAAGCTTGCTTGTAAAGAAGACGAGCAAGCCGTTCTCAGACAAGCTGCGGCTTACCTGGATGAAAAAATGTCACGTTTTCGTGAGACCACCAAAATAAAAGGGACGGAAAAAATAGCCGTCATGGCAGCGCTGACAATCTCCGTGGAATTATTAGCCACCAAAGCACCTGATGGATTGTTTTCCGGACTGAGCATGGCCGAAATTAACAGCCAAATCCAAGGCATGAATAAGGTGCTGGACGGTGTGCTTACGTCTCAGGAAAATCTTTTTTAAAAAAGCAAATTGGTTGTTTCTATTGCTTTGGGTAAATCATTAATAAATTTTGCTTTAGGACAAGGTTAAGTGAGGTAATATTTGTTCCTCTGCCGTGTTTGCTAGTGCCATATATTCCTTGAACCATTTATATGCATAGGCTTTGGAAATTGTTTAATAGGTGTGATCGTCGCATAGTCCGATGAACCCGAAATTAAACTGACCTTGCCAACTTGAACCTACAAGGTTCAGGATGCTGGTACAGCGACTCTGGCGGGGATTTATTTTAAGCGGTTGCATTTTTAATGCAGCCGCTTTTTCAATTGGAGAATGGAAATAATGCGTTATTGGTTAATGAAATCAGAACCGAACGAAGTGAGCATTGATGATGCGTTAGCTCAAAAAGTGATTGCCTGGGAAGGCGTACGAAATTACCAGGCGCGTAATTTTATGCGTGATCTCATGCGCGTCGGTGACGGTGTTTTGTTTTATCATTCCAGTTGTGCAGAGCCCGGCGTTGTTGGTTTGGCAGAAGTGGTTAGTACCAGTTATCCCGATCCGACTCAGTTTGATTCCAAAAGCCATTATTTCGATCCGAAAGCTACGCAAGAGCAGCCGCGCTGGATGTTAGTGGATGTGCGTGCGGTACGTAAAACACGGTTGATTAATCTGGCGGAATTGCGCGGTGAGCCGGAGTTGGCTGATATGGTGGTATTAAAACGGGGAAACCGACTTTCCATTACACCGGTGACTGCGGCCGAATGGAAAACGATACTCCGGATGGCCGGCGATTAGTAGGGTGGGCACGTTGTTGTGCCCACGCGGTCGTTGAGAAGCCGAAACACATATTAAGAACTGAATGGATCAAAAATCACGTGAACACAAAAGTGTGTCCCTCCGATGCTACGTTTTTTTTGCACACTTATAAGAACAATAAAGCGCAACAACACCAAAAATAATCATCGGAATCGAAAGCACCTGTCCCGCAGACAATTGAATTCCGGTGACATTAACAGTCCAGTCAGGCACGCGGAAATATTCGGTAAAGAAGCGTGCGCAACCGTAAAGTAAAACAAACATCGCGCCGACAGCTAAACGTGGACGCTGTTTGCGCGCATAAATCCACAGCAAGATAAATACTAATACGCCATCAACTAATGCCTGGTAAATCGGTGAAGGATGACGTGGAAGTTGATCGACATTCGGCCAGATCATTGCCCAGGGCAAGCTGGGATCAGCCACACGTCCCCATAATTCGGCGTTGATGAAGTTACCAATGCGGCCGCAAGCGTATCCGAGTGGTACTAACGGCGCGATTAAATCATAGACATCAAGCACATTGCGTTTCGCTTTTCTGGCCCAGATAGCCAGTGCCAACAGCACACCTAAAAAGCCACCATGAAATGACATGCCACCTTTCCATATGGCGAATATTTCCAGAGGATGCGCTGCGTACAAGGCCGGTTGATAAAACAGCACTTCACCTAAACGGCCCCCGATCACGACACCGAGCACCGCATAAAATAGCATGTCCTCGAGATGTTCATAGCGCCAGCCGGCAGCAGCGATATGGGGCTGTTTCAAACGGATGCGTCCAACGGCGAGAAATAAAACAAAGGCCAGGAGATACATCAGTCCGTACCAATGAATGGCTAACGGACCCAGTTGAAGTGCAATAGGGTTGGGTAATGGATGGATTAGCATTTTTTTCTTTGTAAAAGTACGTTACCTGAGAAAGCGTTAAGCGATTTAACTAGTTGAAGTAAATTTTTCAGTAACGAACAATACTTGAATCTGTCCTGCTTGGGTAGGGAAGACGGGATGATCAAAGTTTGAGATAAATCGTCATTATCCCCGCGCGATTTCTTCCCGTTTGACAATCTCATAATTTATAAACTTTGCTTGCTCTTTAGAGTGGATGCGGTCTGTTGTGTAGATATCCGCGTCATCATGGATATCCCAGCTTCCATCTTCGCGTTTGGAATACATATAGTAGTGGCCGCTATTGGCAGAAAAGCCATGATGAATGATGACTTGTCGCGCTTCTAATGTAATTTCGTAGGGTTTATTATCGATTGAATCTATGCACATAAATGTAACGGGTGAGTTCACCCCAAGATTAGTTAACTTTACCTTCGAGGCCACCCCCGTAGAATAATTTATAGCGTTTATGTGATGAAAAATACGGTTGCCAACACTAGTATCAAGAACGTATGAATTTGATTTCAGAGTTACTGTAGCAGCTTTATCACCTTCCCAGACCAGCTCAACTTCCTCTTCAGCTAACAATTGATCGAACATATTTTGTAGCGTCATATCTTCAGCGACATTTGATTCTAATTTCCATTCATAACGCGCATTAATAAAATTATTCCTATCTTTTCGATCTGGATTATTGGCGTCTTTTTTATTTTGAATTACCTGTATTTGTCGGCCCTTTATCTTATCTAACTCAAATATCACATTCAATTTACTAATAAATTCTTGTGGATCTTGTTGAACCCCGGTCACTACAAACCCCTTGAAAAGATCAGTCTTCTGTAACGTATTAAAAAATGAAATTAGTTGGAGTTTTAGTGCGACTTTTCCTACGCAGCAATCTGTCAATACTGGTAAAAAAGATTCAATTACCTGGTTGTAGTTTGGGAGCGATCCTGCCTCTTGCTGGTATCTTTTAACCACTTCTTGCTGAAGGCGAGATGCATTTTGTTCTAAATTGCCATTCCCTTTTATTATTTCAATACGCAAGGTATCTGTTTTTAATGATTCATCCAGCCTCGCTTTCTCATCTGGACTTGAACCACTCTTACAAAGTTCCAGGTAAGTAGTCAGATTTTCTATACGCTTTTTATTTGTTACTAATAGTTCTTCAAGGTGTTGATACAAGGAACTCGCGCCAATTGAAAAAATCAATGTTTTTAGTGAAGAATTGGCGTAACAGGTATTAGATAAATTGACAAAGCCTCTTTGAGGAACCACGGGGCTTTCATAACCTATACCGAATTGATCACGGCCTTCTTCGCGCATTGCAGAAATAAATGTACTTTTGTAGATGCCAATGCATCGCTCTAACTCCCTATGAAAATCTTTTAGGTTTTTTGCGACAGTGTGAATTGAGTCTGAGTTCGTGAATCCACATGTAATCGTCTGTCTACCGTCAACCATTTTTTGTTGAATCCTGAACATAGATCCGTCGTTTATTTCCGTCGGAATCTCTATATCTAGTTGACTCAATTCCAAGTCATAACCGCACTCTTCTAATCTATTAAGCTCGCCTAAACAAGCGTGTATAAGATGGATATACGCCTTAGTAAGCTCCTCTGAGCGAGAGTCACATAAATGATCAATAGCGCATACTGTAGGTAAAATTCCGACGGTGAACACGCTAAGAAATCCGAAAAGAACTTTATCGCCGGTGGTTGGCATAATTGAAAACTGCTCATTCACTTTTCTTTTGAATGTTTGAGGACTATCGGCGTTTAAAAAGCTGGCCGATGTGTTAATTCTTGTGATATTACCCGGATGAAAGTTCATATAAAGTTCTGGATTGATAACGGTGCAACAAACAATTTTTGTCTTGCTGTTTATTACGTAACCATGGTGAAGGCGGTGTTCAGCATAGGGTTAATCTCTTCATCAACTTCGATGAATGGTTCCTTGCAAACGTGTTGAAAACATGGCCAATATAATTTCTTTACGCTCCGGCGTAAATTGTGGTTTACCCTGTAAGAATTTTCTTATGCACTTGCGTTAGACAACATTTCTATTTCAAGGCATCCTACGCCTTCACTTTTTTTCGATGGAGTACCGCATGAATTCAGGTTTTAACCGACGTTCCAAAAATATTACGCAAGGTGTGGCACGTAGTCCAAACCGGTCTATGTATTACGCCATGGGATATAAAAAAGCAGATTTTGATAAGCCAATGGTCGGTGTGGCAAATGGTCATTCGACGATTACACCGTGTAACTCCGGCCTACAAAAATTGGCCGATATCGCCATTAGCATCTTGAAAGAAGTCGGAGCAAATCCTCAGGTATTTGGAACTCCAACTATTTCTGACGGTATGTCGATGGGCACCGAAGGCATGAAGTATTCACTGATTTCGCGCGAGGTTATTTCTGATTGCATTGAAACTGCCGTCAACGGCCAGTGGATGGACGGTTGTTTAGTGATTGGTGGTTGCGACAAAAATATGCCAGGCGGAATGATCGCATTAGCGCGCACCAATGTGCCCGGGATTTATGTCTACGGCGGCACGATTAAACCAGGTAAATGGAAAGGCCAGGACTTAACGATTGTTTCTGCCTTCGAAGCGGTGGGCGAATTTACGGCCGGTCGCATGTCGCAAGAAGATTTTGACGGCATAGAAAAAAATGCCTGTCCATCGTCCGGTTCTTGCGGCGGAATGTACACCGCAAATACGATGTCATCTTCCTTTGAAGCGTTGGGAATGTCCTTGCTGTATTCCTCCACGATGGCAAATCCGGACGATGAAAAAACAGGTTCAGCCGCACTATCGGCACGTGTATTAATGGAAGCGGTGAAACGTGATTTGAAACCACGTGACATCATCACAAAAAAATCAATTGAAAATGCCGTCGCGGTCATTATGGCGATTGGCGGTTCCACCAACGCGGTGCTGCATTATCTGGCGATTGCGCATGCCGCTGAAATTGAATGGACGATAGATGATTTTGAACGCGTACGTTTGCGTGTCCCCGTTATTTGCGATTTAAAACCATCCGGGCAATTTGTTGCGACTGATTTGCACAAAGCGGGTGGCATTCCTCAGGTAATGAAATTATTGTTAAACGCCGGTTTATTGCACGGTGATTGCATAACAATTACTGGTCGTACTATGGCAGAAGAATTAGCGCAGGTACCTGATCAACCAGCAAAAGATCAGCAGGTGATCCGGACAATTCAAGACGCTTTATATGCGCAAGGTCATCTGGCGATTTTGAAGGGAAATTTATCGCCGGAAGGCTGTGTGGCAAAAATTTCCGGACTAAAAAATCCCGTCATTACCGGTCAGGCCCGTGTTTTTGAAGATGAATCCAGCGCGATGGACGCTATTTTGAATGACAAAATTGTGCCCGGTGATGTATTAGTGTTGCGTTATCTGGGGCCGAAAGGTGGGCCAGGAATGCCAGAAATGTTAGCGCCCACTTCAGCGATTATCGGCAAAGGTTTAGGCGAATCAGTCGGCTTAATTACAGACGGGCGATTTTCCGGTGGCACATGGGGAATGGTTGTAGGACACGTTGCGCCGGAAGCGTTTGTGGGCGGGACTATTGCCTTAGTACATGAGGGAGATTCCATCACAATTGATGCGTTGGACCAGTTAATTCAATTGAATGTGCCAGAGTCCGAGATTGCAAAACGCAGATCAGCCTGGGTAGCTCCAGCTCCACGCTATACCCGTGGTGTACTGGCAAAATATGCTGCATTGGCAACAAGTGCCAGTAAGGGTGCGGTTACAGGCTGATCTTTTGTCTGTAGAGAACAAGGAAGTTGTTGAGTTTAAGGATTATTTCTTTTTTTTAAAGAATCCTTTGGATCGCCTTTTTTGAGCTTCATCGAATACCTGGTGAATTTTCTTTTTGTCAAAACCTAGTAAGCGCTCAAAAACTTCGAACCAGATAAGGGTTAAGAAAAATAAACCCGTTACCCACCACCAGGAAACATCGTCCATAAAGCGAAATTCAAAAAACTTTAATCCTGTAAGTGTAACTATGAGCAAAATTAAAACCATAATGATTTTTCCTTGAGGTCATGTTTTGTCCGGGTTTATAAAGTAACGAATTTATAAAGTAACATCGGACAGTCTTAGATTTTAAGAGGCAGTTTAGTTGAAATAAGCAATTACATGAATTTTTACCGGAGAAAATGATGAAACGTTTACTATGTGTGTTGTTATCTGTTTGTGCATCGAACGTGGCAATGGCTAATCTGCAATTAGCTAAAGATAAAAACTGCATGGCTTGCCATGCGGTGGATAATAAATTAGTTGGCCCTGCTTACAAACAGGTTGCAAAAAAATATGCGGGACAAAAAGATGCGGAAGAAAAACTGGCTAATAAAATAATGAAAGGTGGTAGTGGCGTTTGGGGCGCGATACCTATGCCACCTAATCCTCAGGTAAGCCAGAAAGAGGCTGAGGCATTAGCCAAATGGATTCTTAGCATGAAGTAATTAAAAAAAAGCACCTTCTCAGGTGCTTTTTTAATCTCTGCAACTGCTGCTGACAGGTTTAATTATTTTACGATCCCTATCTCTTTACGTTTTCCATCTTCAAACGTGTACATAGTCAGAACGCCATTTTTAATATCGCCTTTATAATCAAACGCGATATCGCCGGTGACTCCTTTGCGTTGAATTTTTCGTAAAAAAGGTAAATAAATCGCAGAATCAGATGATTTGGCTTGCTGCATGGCGTCGGCCAATGTCATTACAGCATCGTAGACATAAGGTGCGTAAAGAATAACGTCAGTACCAAATTTCTTTTTGTAAGCTGCGCGGAAATTACCCGACACTTCTCTCTGAGAATCTGGTATTCCGCCCGCCTCAGCACAAATAACCTGGCCATCATTTAAACCATCGCCCGCCAATTGCGCTAACGTTGGGGTGCAGATGCCGTCCCCTCCCATAAATTTAGCCTTGATTTTTAAATTCTTCATTTGACGTAACATGGGCCCTGCCACAGAGTCCATGCCGCCAAAGAAGATCAGATCGGGTTTCTTCTCTTTAATTTGCGTCAGAATCGCACTAAAATCGGTCGCTGTAGTATTGGTATATTGGCCCAGGGTAAAGTCGATTTTGATTTTTTTGCTTGCAGCCTCAGCAAGGGCACCTTTGACGAATTCGCCAGCCACCCCTTGTCCATAGGCGGAGCGGTCATCTATAACAGCGATGGTTCTGGCTTTCAATTTTTCAACAGCGTAATGACCCAAATTTCCACCTAACTGACTGTCATTAGCAACGACACGGAAAGTAGATTTGTAGCCCATGGCGGTGTAGGCCGTTGCTGTCGATGAAGGAGAAATTTGAGGGATGCCGGCGTCATGATAAATTTTTGCGGCGGAAATGGACGTACTGGAATTCAGATGGCCGACTACACCATTCACTTTGGCATCAACTAATTTTTGTGCCGCGGCAGTTCCTTGTTTTGGGTCGCTACTGTCATCTTCGGTGAGCAGTTCAAACTTTACTTTTTTTCCATCGATCATGATACCTTTTGCGTTCAATTCTTCAACCGCCATTTTTGCCCCGTTCTCGTTATCTTTGCCTAAGTGAGCGCTCGGGCCAGAAAGCGGGGCGACATGACCAATTTTTACAATCATGTTTTCTGCTGCGTAGCCAGGCAGGACAAAAGTAATGGCGGCGATGAATGGAATTATTGTTGACGTAATTTGCAATTTAGTTTGCATCTGTTTCTCCAAAAAAATTTAGAACTGTGAAAGGTATAACAGATAATCCATGCTGCAAAGAACTTAAGCTTCATTACTACATTAAATACAATTATTCATCATGACCAAACAACACGTCCTTGACAAAGTAGACCGGAAAATTCTTAATCTGTTACAAAAAGATAACCAGGTTGCAACGCGCGTCCTCGCAGAAAAAGTACATATTTCCCAGCCTACCTGTTTGCGCCGGATTCGCGATATGCGCGACGCCGGCGTGATCAATGCCGACGTTTCGACGGTAGATTCCTTCGCACTTGGTTATGGCATGCTCGCGTTTTTAGAGGTGTCATTGTCTAATCAAAGTGAGCAGTGCATGTTTGCTTTTGAGCAGCGCATGGCAAAAGAAAGTCAGGTGATGCAGTGTTATTTCGTTTCGGGCGAATATGATTATTTTGTGGTTGTACATGTGATCGATATGGATGCGTATTATCAATTTGTCCGCAAGGTGATTTCTGGTTCCGGAAACGTTAAACATTTCCATTCGCGGTTTCCCATGAAATGCGCCAAATTTTCACCTCGAATTGTGTTTGATGAAAAAGCGGCTGAAGTGGTGGTGCGTTCTAGAAATTAGCTTCGCAGGGTGGGCACGTTTTTTTGTCCACGCGGTATCGTTGATAAGCCGGGGCCCACACTTAAGGATCCACACATCAGCCATCCGCGTGGGCACAAAACGTGCCCACCCTACAAAAATCATAGTTAAAGGACCAACATATGAACTTTTTGCACGAAATACAGAGTGATGATTGGACTACTTCTTACTCAGAAAAAATACGATCAGAGGCAATAAGCGAGTTTGAAAACGACAAGATTGTTTTATTACCTCAATTGACTTTTCAGCTCAAACCGAACGAGAAAATCTTTTTTTCATCTCAGTTCTCCATCGAAAAATCAAAGAACATTAGTTACGATTCGCGTACTAACCTTCTACGCGGAACGCAGTGCGAAGGCGCTGCGCGCGATGACTTGCAAGGTATGTTGGCAAGATATGCTCAAAGCACAAATAAGTTAATCACGCAGTTATTCCCCACTTATCAGAATGAAATTCAACCGGGCCGGACCAGTTTCAGACCGGTCGAAATTGAAGGGCGTATTCCCAAATCCTATCGCAAGGATGATGCGCGGATTCATGTGGATGCTTTTCCTTCCTCGCCAGTACAAGGCAAGCGCATCATGCGCGTATTTACCAATGTTAATCCGCATGGTAAAGAGCGTTGCTGGCAAGTAGGCGAATCATTTCAGGAAGTGGCGCAACGTTTTTTGCCGCAAATTGGTAATCCCTGGCCAGGTCGTTCATTTTTATTAAAAACGTTAAAAGTCACCAAAGGTCATTGCACCGATTACGATTATCTGATGATGAATATCCACGACAAGATGAAGGCGGATTTGACCTATCAGAAAAATGTTTTAAAACAGAATATTCGTTTTTTACCTGATACCAGTTGGATTGTCTCCACCGATAGCGTGTCACACGCCGCGTTATCAGGCCAGTATGTTTTTGAGCAAACTTTTTACCTGCCGGTGCATGCGATGCACCGCCCTGAATTATCGCCGTTGAAGAAGTTGGAAAAGTTAACAGGGCGTTGTTTGGTCTGATGTGTTAACTCTCTCTCCCGCGCAACGCTAATTTATGCACACATCGTTGAAATACCTCCGTCATTCCCGCGGGAATGACGGGATAAAAAATGTGTGCATAGTTAGCGCGCAACGGGGAGAGCGAGCTGAATACGGCAGGTTCAAAGCCTCAGGGTAAACACAGGCACCCTATTTCTGCGATTTCAACGATTGAATCTTCGAAATTTCCTGACTAATCGTGCGGTGAATTAATTCTTCCAACGAGTTGTTTAATCCTTGTCGAATATCCTTCGCTAAATCATCTACTGCATTTTGCAATACGTCAGCCAACCCATCTCTTATCCGATGTTCCAGTACAAAATCGACACGCGTAAGCAGTTGGCGTAACACATTTTCATGTAGCGTTTTTTCTAATTGCTCTAAAGATTGCTCTGGATTTAAATTCATTATTTGCGGTTGACTCACTTCGTCCTGGGCAGTGGAAATAGCCTGTGTTCCGTTATCCATTGAAATGATTTCAGTGAGAATGGGAATGTTGTTCTCAAGATCGTGGGCAGAAGTCATTTAGCGATAATGTGGTTAAGTTGGTAGCCTTGTTGTTGATAAAAACGGTAGCGTTCGCGTCCCGCCTGCGTTGACTTCTCTTCTTGTGGAACGATTTCAATCAATCGCTCAAATTGTGCAAAAGTTGCTGGCACAGTTTCGCTTAAATTAATCAAGATTGCATGGTGCGGATTTTTATTGTGCCGGGTTGCGGTTTTAGACATCAAGTTGAACGCTTGCGCATCAGAAGCCAGCGCTAGCAATATGGGCGTGTGCTGTGCAAGTAAATGGTTGCCTTCGTTAAGTACAACGTGCGGCAAAAAATCGGTAGTCGAAAATGCCCAGAGTAATTGATCAAATTGCGCTAGTTGGCTTTCATCCTGATGACGCACCATTAATTTGCATTGCGCGGCCAGTGCTTTTCGAACTAACCGGCAAGCATAGTCAAGCTGATTACTGACGCTGCTATGGAAATCAATACGTGTTTTCATGAAATCAATTTTGACCAATTAAAAATGAAAGGTATTGGAATCACGTGGCAGTGGTTCAGCCCCGTTGGATTTGACACGATGGTTTGCTTCATTTATTGCTTCCATTGGTCTGGGTTCAACATTCCCCGACGTAAGTGGTTGTGGCTCAGAAAAATGATACGCGCCCGGAAGTACGTTTGATTCAGGATAACCAGCTTGCGTTAAAGCGGTACGCCATTCACTGGCGTTAAATCCTGTTAATTTACTTCTTCCGATGAATAAAACAGGTACTTGTGCGGCTCCGCTAATCTGCCTTAATTTGTCGATGTCTTCATCGGTAGTTACTGTCTTTTCAGAAAATGGAATGCCATTTTTCATTAAAAAATTTCTGGCGTCAGAGCTGTGCGAAGCTTTTTCCGCACTATATAAAATAACAGGCATTTTTTTACTTGCCTGTGCCAGTACATAGGGTAGCGTGACGCGTTTTTCGGAATCTGAAATTGATTTTTTTTCCGTGTTAGTGACCGACTTTGGTGGCGGCATGTCGCTGTAATTTTTTTGGCCATCGACCCCGACCCATTTATACATTTGTGCCGGGGTGGAGCTGCTGACTAATAAAAATAGTAAAGCCAATAATCGAGTAGACATTAAATTTCCTCCCGTAGGTTGGGCTAACGTTTTACTAGCCCAACATGGTTGGTTAACCGAAAAGTTTGAATGAAATCTGTGCCGTTATATTGTTAAGTTGCCCGGCTGTTTTAAGGTTGAGTGTTGGGCTGGTAAAACGTTAGCCCAACCTACAGTTAATCAGAAAGCATTCCGTTATGCCGAAGTAATGCGTCAATTTGCGGTGGGCGTCCACGGAACGCAATGAACGATTCCAATGCCGGACGTGAACCACCAACGGCTAAAATTTGCTGCTGAAATTTTAATCCGGTCTCCGCATTGTTACCAGCTTCTTCAAAAGCGGCGTAGGCATCTGCAGACAACACTTCTGCCCATTTGTAGCTGAAATAACCGGCGGCATATCCTCCTGAAAAAATATGGCTGAATGCGTGTTGAAAGCGGTTAAATTCAGGTGTTTTTAAGACGGAAATCTGCGATCTGATTTGATTCAATAAAGACTGAACGGTGAGTTGATGCTGTTCTAAATAACCGTCATGTAAATGCAGATCAAATAAAGAAAACTCCACCTGGCGCAGGGTTTGTAATCCGGACTGGAAATTTTTAGCCGCCAGCATTTTGTCGTATAACGCACGTGGCAATGGTTGTTTGGTATCAGCATGCGAGCTCATTTTTTCTAATACTTCCCATTCCCAGCAAAAATTTTCCATAAACTGCGAAGGCAATTCAACCGCATCCCACTCCACACCAGAAATTCCGGAAACGCTGAGTTCATCCACTTGCGTGAGCAAATGGTGTAATCCATGACCAAATTCATGGAATAACGTGTTGACTTCATCGTGGGTGAAATAAGCGGGTTGGTTTGCAGGCGGTGCCGTGAAATTGCATGTCAGGTAAGCTACCGGAGTTTGAACGCCCTTAACCAAAGCACGTCTTCCACGCGCTGCATCCATCCACGCGCCGCCTTGTTTTCCTTCGCGCGCATATAAATCTAAATAGAATTGGCCAATCAGTTGCCCATTTTTTTCAATGCGAAAAAACGTCACATCAGGATGCCAGGCGCTTGCCTTATCGGGTTTGATATCAACACCGTACAGCGTTTTGGTAATGCCAAATAAACCTTGGATGACTTGCGGTTCAGGGAAATATTTTTTTACTTCCTGTTCAGAAAATGCATAGCGTTGTTGACGTAGTTTTTCCGAAGCGTAGGCAATATCGTGTGACTGTAAATCAGCTAAGCCCAGGTTTTCTTTTGCAAAGTGACGTAATTCCGCTAAATCTTTTTCGGCAAACGGACGCGCGCGGGAGGCTAAGTCAAGAAGGAACTGGCTGACCTGTTCTGTGCTTTCAGCCATTTTAGGTACCAGGGATACTTCAGCATAATTAGCATAGCCAAGTAATTGCGCTTCTTCGGCGCGTAACGCGAGAATTTGCCGAATCAGTGCTGTGTTGTCCCACGCCGGATTTGCACCGAGTTCAGATGCTTTGGTCACATTGGCGCGATAAATGGTGGCGCGTAATGCGCGGTCATCGGCGTATTGCAAGATGGGATAAAAAGATGGGAATTGCAATCCAAATAAATATCCGGTCTGGCCAGCTTGTTCCGCTTTGGTGCGTGCGGCTAACAACGCATCTTCAGGTAGTCCGGCAAGTGCTTCCACCTTGTCAATATGCAGCGAATAATTATTGGTGGCGTCTAAAACATTCTCTGAAAATTTGGTGGAAAGTGCAGCGAGTTGTTCCTGAATTTCAGCAAAGCGCTGTTTTTTATCCGATGCTAATTCCGCACCGGAAAGTTTGAAATCACGCAGCGCGTTTTGAATAATTTTTTTGCGCGCCACAGAATAGCTCGCGAATTCAGCGCTCTCTTGCAGGGCACGGTATTTTTTGAACAGCACCAAATTTTGTCCGAGTGCCGTAAAAAATTCGGTGATCAAAGGCTGATTTTCATTGTAAGCGGCGCGTATTTCCGGTGTGTCACACACGCTGTGTAAATGGCTGACAACGGTCCAGGCGCGACCGAGTTTTTCAGTTTCGTTGTCGAGCGGCTCAACCACATTTTCCCAAGTGGCTTTGGACGTGTCCTGTTCAATCCTGGTAACAACTGCCTGACATTGTTTTAACAACGTGGCGATTGCCGGTGTGACATCAGCAGCGGTAATCGCATCAAATCGCGGCAGATCTCTGAAGTCGGTGAGGGGATTATTTTTCGTTGTCATTTTGGTTGTCATTCAGGTTCTTTCCGCAGCTTCAATTGTATTGACTAACAACATCGTAATAGTCATCGGACCAACGCCGCCAGGCACTGGCGTGATATAACCCGCGACTTCCTTTGCTCCTGCGAAATCAACATCGCCGCACAACTTACCTGCATCATCCCGATTCATACCAACATCAATGACGACTGCGCCAGGTTTGATCATGTCAGCGGTAACTAAATTACGTTTTCCGGTAGCGACCACCAAAATATCCGCCATGCGTGTGTGAAGCCCGAGGTCGCGGGTTTTGGAATTGCAGATGGTGACAGTTGCGCCGGCCTGCAACAGCAACATGGCTTGCGGTTTGCCGACAATATTGGACGCGCCGACAATAACCGCATGTGCGCCGCGCACCGGATAAGAAATAGCTTCTAACATTTTCATGACGCCGTACGGTGTGCAGGGACGAAACAGCGGTTGTCCTGTCATTAATAATCCCGCATTGTTGACGTGGAAACCATCGACATCTTTTTCTAGCGCAATCGCTTCTAAAATTTTGTGTGTATCAATATGCCTGGGCAACGGTAATTGCACCAAAATACCGTGAATTTTCGGATCGGCATTGAGCGCGCTAATACGTTCCAATAAAGCCGCTTCGCTGAATTCAGCCGGATGTTTTTCAAGGACGGAATAAATGCCAGATTCTTCACACGCTTTGACTTTATTACGTACATAAACCTGGGAAGCAGGGTTTTCGCCGACCAGAATAACAACCAGTCCTGGTTGTTTTCCCTTCTGGGTTAATGCGGCAGCACGTTGTGTTACTTCAGCGCGAATGTGCTGAGAAAGTTGAACTCCATTGATTATTTGCGCGGTCATGATGGCCTTAACTAGATTTGCGTGCTGGGGAACAGGTGGTTACATTGAGGAAACCAAGATTATAAGCTGTGGTGAGTTGGTTTACTTCCGTCCCGGTGATTTACCCAGGGCATTGCATGAAGACCACTATAAATATTGGCACTCGCGTAGGTTGGGCTAACGCTTTATCAGCCCAACATCTGCGCAGAATGTTGGGCTGTTAAAGCGTTAGCCCAACCTACACATTAGCTGGGAACTATAAAAATGCGGGGCTTCATGCAATCGCCCTGGTGATTTACCTTCTTTGTATGGAAGAGGAAAGTAGTATCCCTCGATATTCCCGTTCGGTAATTATTCTCTATAAAACCCAATAAAAATACCTTTTAATTCCCGATCGGTAATAAATCATTGTGTAATGCATAAAAATCGCCTATTATTTACCGATCGGTAATTAATTAAGGGCTGCGATGAACCCGTCCACAACAGAAATGCCAACCAAAATAGCGACCGTCGCCGACCTTGGCGATGCCGTGCTTAGCGCTCGTAAAGAGCAGGGACTTACTCAAGTTGATATCGCCGGATTAGCTCAGACGGGTAATCGCTTTATCGTTGATCTTGAAAAAGGCAAACCTACTATTCAATTACAAAAGGCACTGGATATTTTGGAATTGCTGGGACTAGAGCTGATAATTCGTAAAAGGGTCACCAAATGAGTCGTCAGATGAATCCTGCCAATGAAACGGACAATGCGCTTTCCGTATTTATGGACGAGCATCATGTCGGTTCTTTATATAACGAAACTCCCCTGGCTTTTGCTTACGATCCGCTGTGGCTGAATAGCGCTTTAGCTAAATCTCTCGCCCCCGAAATCCCACTTCAGACTGGAAAAATAGCCTCGCCATATGTGTATGCTTTTTTTGAAAATCTGTTACCTGAAGGTGAACAGCGCAAGCTCATCAGCATGCGTCACCATGTCTCGACTCTGTTTGGATTACTGGCAACCGTTGGCGGCGATACGGCCGGATCTGTCGTACTGCTGCCATCTGGCCAATTACCACAACCACCCCGGTATCGTTCACTGGAATGGAATCAACTTAATCAACTGATACACGGTGATGTTTCTAACGATAAAAAGTTGCGGGAGATAATCAGGGAACAAACAAATCCGAAATCCGGGATCACGCTCTCTGGTGTTCAGCACAAAATACTAATCTCACTTGATCAACACGGTTTGCCTCTTTTGCCATCAGGTTCGAGCCCGACCACCCATATTCTTAAACCAGATATTGTTCGTAACGACATCACTATTTTTTCATCCGCTGTCAACGAAACCATCGTGATGCGTCTGGCACAACTGTGTGAATTACCAACGGCAGAGATTGCTTATCAACCTGAAGTGCACGCGTGTTTAGTCAAACGATATGACCGTCTTCAACAAGCAGACGGCAAGCTGCGAAGATTATGGCAAGCGGATTTTTGCCAATTGTTGGGTAAACCTTCTGACGTTAAATATGAAATGGATGGCGGGCCGTCGTTCAAAGAATGCTTCGATCTGCTGTTAACCTATTCTGTCCGGCCAGCGATTGATCAGCGTAATTTATTGCGCTGGTTATTTTTTAATTTATACGTCGGTAACAATGATAGCCACGCTAAAAATTTATCCATTCTTGGTACCACAGAAGGTTTGCGACTGGCACCGTTTTATGACCTGATGAGCACACGTGTTTATTCTGGACTGGCACCCCAGTTTACGTTTCAAATCGGTGGAGAATTTTCGCCTGGAAAAATGCAACAAAGCCATTTGGAATCGTTCGCCAAACTGCTTGGTGTGAAAACAATTTATTTGATGAAAATAGCGCGTGAGATGGCAGAGCAAGTTGAAAATACAATTCCTGTTGCCGCGCATGGAATCGCTTCAGTCCTTGAGCCTTCGGAAAAAATCATGGCAGAACGAATTCAACAAAAAATTTTGGGCATAGTGAAAAAGATGCGCAGTCGCTTTTTATAAATCAACCTGTCTCAGAACCAAGTTCGGTGACGCCACTAAAATTAGTTCCTTGTGAGATTCGTTCAATCTATGCGTTCGCCAATTTACGTAACACCAGCGCCGCTGCATGCATGCCAAATGAAGCAGTGACTACCATGGTTGAACCGAAACCGGCGCAATTTAATCCGGTGATGGCATCAGCTTCCGCTGCTTTTTCCACATCGCAACTTTGTTCTGGAAAAGTGAGTGGCTCCATCGAAAACACCGCATCAATACCAAATTTATTTTTGGTGCCGCGTGGAAAACCATAGTTTTGACGCAAGCGTTTTTTGACTAAAGACAGCAATGGTTCTTGCTCGGTCCGGCATAAATCGCGGATTTCAATTTTGCCCGGATCAGTTTGCCCGCCTGCGCCACCAATTGTCACAATCGGAATTGACTCAGCACGACAAAACGCCAGCAACGCGGTTTTAGCTTTGACGCTGTCGATGGCGTCCACCACATAATCAAATTGCGGGGCCTTAATCAGTTCAGTTAAATTTTCCGGCGTAATGAAATCTTCAATTTGTATTACTTCACACAAAGGATTAATTTGCGTGATGCGTTCAGCTAACGCGGTTACTTTTGCCTGACCAAGCGTAGTTGTTAAAGCTTGAATCTGACGATTGATGTTGGATTCGGTGACGTTATCTAAATCGATCAGCGTGATTTTTCCGATTGCGCTACGGGCAAATGCTTCTGCCACCCAGGAACCCACGCCACCAACACCGACCACGCACACGTGCGCTGCCTGAAAGCGCGCTAATCCATGCGTGCCATACAAACGTGCGATACCACTGAAACGGCGTTCGAAATCTATTTCTTCCATGATCGTTGCTTTAAAATGATAAACCCCGCATTTTAACGGACAAGCTTGAAAGAAATTTTATGAGTCTCGCCGACATACGAACCGATTACCAACGCGCCAGCCTTTCCGAAGAACAGGTTGATGCTGATCCGGTCAAGCAATTTTCCGTCTGGTTTCAGGAAGCCTTAAACGCTAAAGTGACCGAACCCAACGCCATGAGTTTATCGACGGTGAATACACAAGGCCGCCCCTCATCACGCATTGTGTTAATCAAAGAATTAGATCAGCGTGGCATGGCTTGGTTCACCCATTACACCAGCAAAAAAGGCGAAGAGCTGGCAGCCAATCCGTACGCTGCGTTGCTGTTTTTTTGGCCGGAATTAGAACGCCAGGTGCGTATTGAAGGTCGGGTTGAAAAAGTGAGCGATGCAGAAAGCGACGCTTACTTCAACAGCCGGCCACTTTCCAGTCGCATTGGTGCGCAGGCATCCGAGCAAAGTAAAGTCATCGCTAACCGCAGCTTGCTGGAAGAGCGCGTTGCAAAAATGAGCGCGCAATATGGCGCACAAGTTCCACGCCCGCAAGGTTGGGGCGGTTACCGCTTGTTGCCCGATTACATGGAATTCTGGCAGGGCCGCAGTTCGCGTCTGCATGACCGGATTGCGTATACAAAAAATGATCAGGAAGTTTGGTTACGGCAGCGGTTGCAGCCTTGAGCTGCGCCATAATTGCGCCATATTTCAATAAACTGTGCCATTTATATGGCGCGATTATGGCGCAGTTTGTGGCGCAGTTCATTAAACTGCGCCATAATTGCGCCATATTTCAATAAACTGCGCCAATTGTTATCTTTATGTCCAAATTAACTGATTTCGTAACCCGTATTCAAAAAAGTGCTAACGGCATTTCATTGGCGCAGCTATTGGCAAACCACCCAGACGTATCACGCCGTACAGCGCAACGCTGGATTAGCCGGTTAATTTTGGAAGGGCGTATAAATGCTATTGGTGAAGGGCGAGCCCGGCATTATTTTCCAGCCAATGACAAGTTGCCCGTTGATGAAACCATCAGACCAGACAACTTTCCAGACTATATTCCGCTCTCAACGGACAGTGTCGATATTCTTAGCTATATCAATCAACCGCTCGCTGCGCGCGAACCAGTCGGCTATCAACAGGATTTTTTAGCGAGTTATAGCCCAAATCAAACGTGGTATTTGTCGGATTCATTGCGCCGGCAATTACACAAAATGGGTAGCGCAACAGAAATAGAAACTCCGGCCGGAACTTATAGCCGTGCGATTTTGAGTCGGTTATTAATTGATCTTTCATGGGCCTCCAGCCATCTGGAAGGCAACACATATTCACGACTCGATACCGTTGAATTAATCGAACATGGTAAAGCGGCACAAGGCAAAGCAGCGAACGAAACCCAAATGATTTTGAACCACAAGGCCGCCATCGAACTGATGGTTGAAAATGTGGACACCATCGGATTTGATCGTCATACGATCATGAATTTGCACAGTGCATTATCTGAAAATTTGCTGCCTGATCCGGAGGACGAAGGCCAACTTCGGCAACATTCTGTGGAAATTGGCAAGAGTGTATTCCGGCCTCTGTCAACGCCACAAAAAATTAACGAAGAATTTAATTTGCTGTTACAAAAAGCCACTCAAATAAACGATCCATTTGAGCAGTCGTTTTTTATGATGGTGCATTTACCTTACCTGCAACCCTTTGCTGATATCAACAAACGCACTTCGCGCCTTGCTGCCAATCTCTCTTTATTTCGCGCCAATTTATGTCCACTGACATTTATTGATGTGCCTGAAGAAGCTTACAGCCGGGCAGTTCTTGGTGTGTATGAATTAACCCGTGTGGAGTTATTGCGCGATTTGTATGTGTGGGCTTATCAACGTTCAACCCGGGAATATCTCTCGATTAAAAAAGAGTTGACTGAGCCCGATCCGATGCGCCTTGCGTACCGCAATCTGATTAAGCAAACCATTCATGATGTGGTGCTGCAACCAGAAAAAGATGCGTTGCATCTGATACGCCAAAGCGTTCTTGATCATGTTCGAAATACGGATGAACGAGCTAATGTTCAGGCGCTAATTATTGATGAATTGCGGCGCATACATGACGGTGTGTTGGCACGCTATGGTTTGCGGCCATCGGAATTGACAGCATGGAAGGCCAGGAATCAGGGCGGTGGCTGATGCGTATGCTATTCACAGTTAGTCAGACATTAGGTTCGCAGCATCATCCTGAATAAGCTGCGCAAGAAATTTTGTCCCCGGACCGGTAAGTTCAGGATCGCCTGAAATTAAATACATAGTGGCAAACCGTGCACTGCTCTTTTTTAACGGAAGTGGCTTAAGCGTGCCTTCCTGTAAATGCGGGCGGATATTTGACATTTAAGTACACAGCGCAAGGTCCGGTTGGATTATTAACGGGAAAAAAAGCATTGATATTCGCTGCACGAGGTGGCAAATATAGTGGCACACCGATGGACGCACAAACCACCTTCATACGGGTCATTTTAGGTTTTATCGGAATTATTGATGTTGAGTTTATCTATGCTGAAGGGTTAGCAACGGGAGAAGAAAGTAAACAAACGGCTCTTACTCTGGTGCATGAAAAAATCGCCCGGTTGAGAGAAGTAGCATTACCGGCATAAATTGTAACCAGGCGAAATCCTGTAGGCTGGGACGAAGTTGGAAAAGCGTTCCAGCATTCTCGCTCACCCATGGATTGATCGATGCTGTGGGCAATTTTTTGTAAGGCCCGATTAGTTATCACTCCTATTTAGAATGTCCAAATACTCCATCCATTTTTTTAAAACCTTTTTATGCCGTTGTTCGTCATTATGCCTTTTCGTTTCATCGTCGTTATTCTCCGCATCTGGTTTTACCTCGCTCATGAGTTCACAACTACCCTCGAGCTCAATTGAGGAGTCGGCGTTTTCCAAAGCCTCTCCATGTTCTGTTTGTGTATCCGAAGGAGAATTGTCAGGTACTACGGCGAGCCTTACCCCGGAGCTTAAAAATGGACGAATGGTTGACATTTTCACTTCCTGTAGTAATTCATTGTTCCTATTTATTCAGCCGACTGGATAAATAGCGTTTGGAAACATCAGTATAGATGCTTGCCTTAAATTATTACCATGAGGGATATCCACAGTAAACGCGTGTGGAATTATTGTGTGTTTTATATGTGGGTTTATCAACGTTCAACTTAAAATATCTCTCGGTTAAAAGAGATTTGGCAGAGCCGATTCAATGCGTCTCCTATTCAACGTGAGCCAGGCAAATAATCCAACATGTACCTACACGTGGATACGTAGTCAAGATTTGCACCGTGCGTTTCTGCCAGTAACAGAATGGAGCGCATCTCCGGTCGTTTTTGCGGCATGGTCACTACATCAATGAATACGCTATAGTCGTTTGGTCTTATTTTGAGCTCATGTTGTGCCAAATTAAAGTACTGCATCATCGGAACATAAGCGGTATTTTTGAGGTGCTCAAGATGGTGCGTACCAATTTCAGGTTTACTTTGCTTTGCATATAGTTCGGCGTTGACTTTGTCTGATCCCAGCAAATAGGCGGTGGAAATTATCTCGTTTTCATTAGACTGATAAATTCCACGGATCGCTTTTCCGTACTTATCTTTATTATTTTCCCCGCTATTCAATATGCACCAAAGAATGAAGTTAAGGTGCCCCAAACTCTTTCCTTTGTAATACATGATGCCCGGATCGAGTTGAAGCGGCGGACAGCGGTCTCTGATGAGGCTGATGCAATCCGGACTTGCTCCGGTCTTTTCTGCTTCATCCAGAATTCTTAAAATCTGCCAGCGAGATAAAGGATCATCTAGCGGCTTATCGTGACGTCGCCATAAAATCAAATATCTTGCCATTGGCGCATACGCTGTATCTTTCAGATGTTCCAGACTTTCCGCCTCAACTTGCGGGTCAATGTTGAGAGAACAGTCTATGGCCTTATCACGATCCCAGTGCAACAGATGTCCTACCGTCGATAGCTCAGCACCAATTTTTTTATAAATTTTCTTAATTGTTTCCACATCGTTGACGGATACAGCTATAAAAAATTGGTTAAGCAAGTCCCTGCTTTTTTCTCTGTGAAGTTCGAGCGGCGATAAAGCCTTGGTGTCAGGGGAAGCAGTAGAGCTTAAGCGAACTACAGGATTGAACGGCGAAGCAGGCAGCATCAAAATTTTCCTCTTATCGGGGTGTGATTGAAAGTGTAAGTTTCTGAACACGTGTTGAATTTGGACCGCAATTTTAGCGAAGTAAAAACTAAGCGTCCAACACAACCAACGGGGCGAACGCGTAGGGGGCTGTTACTTGTATAGCGGTAGCAAATCGTTGGTTTGGCTGGGTATATGTTTTGCAGTGAGAGTAAATCATTTGCTACAAATTGGAATGAGAATTGGAAGGAGAAGCGGAATGAACTACTGCCTGTAATTAACGCGTGCAATTAAAAGTAGCAACATCACTTTGGATGATGTGCGATGTGTGTTAATTCCAACCAGTAACTCGCCAGCAGATCAGAAACCGGCGAGCATAGGTGTCTACATAAGTGTGTCCCGGCCGGGCTTTTACTTACGTAACCACTACCGCGCCGTCCCCGGGTGTTCTTATCGGGGAGCCAGTGGCGATCAGACATCGTTACAGAAGAAAACAGATAACTACGCCGTACCGCCAACCGTTATATCTTCTAAACGCAACGTCGGTTGCCCAACACCAACCGGCACGCTTTGTCCTTCTTTTCCGCAGATGCCAACACCCGGATCTAAACTCAGGTTGTTACCTATCATGCTGACACGGTTAAGTACGTCCGGCCCATTGCCGATCAGCGTTGCGCCTTTCACCGGATAAGTAATTTTCCCATCTTCAATCATGTACGCTTCGCTCGCGGAAAACACGAATTTTCCGTTGGTGATATCCACCTGGCCGCCGCCAAAATTCACCGCGTATAAACCATTTTTTACTGACGCTAAAATTTCTTCAGGATCTTTATCACCCGCCAACATATACGTATTGGTCATGCGGGGCATCGGTAAATGCGCGAAAGATTCACGGCGGGCATTGCCAGTTACCGGCAATTTCATCAAGCGCGCGTTCATGGTGTCCTGGATGTAGCCTTTTAAAATGCCATCCTCAATTAATGTCGTGCATTGGGTTGGATTGCCTTCGTCATCGATGTTCAGGGAACCGCGTCGGTCAGGCAAAGTGCCATCATCTACCACCGTCACACCTTTCGCGGCAACGCGCTGACCCAAACGACCTGAAAACGCACTGGAACCTTTGCGATTAAAGTCGCCTTCTAATCCATGTCCAATTGCTTCATGCAATAAAATACCTGGCCAGCCTGGTCCTAACACAACCGTCATTGGTCCGGCTGGCGCGGGACGTGCTTCCAGATTAATCAGCGCGCCTTTCACTGCTTCGTCCACGTATTTTTCGATAACCTCGTCAGTAAAATATTCATAACTATGACGACCGCCACCGCCAGCAGAACCCATTTCGCGACGTCCATCCTGTTCAGCAATGACAGATAAGGAAAGTCGCACGAGTGGACGAACATCACCAGCAATTACACCGTCACTGCGCGCAACTAAAACGACATCATATTCACCGGCTAATCCCGCCATTACTTGTTTAATACGCGGATCTTTTTTGCGCGCTAACTTTTCCATTCTTTCTAATAACTGCACTTTGGCAGTCGGATCCAGTGAACTTAAGGGATCTTGCGGGAAATAGAGCGAGCGACCGGCAACGCCGTACATCGACGTGGCTACTTTGACTTTGCCTTGTCCATAACGTGCAATGGTGCGCGTTGCTGCGGCAGCTTCTTGTAATGCTTCCAGAGAAATTTCATCGGAATAGGAAAACGCCGTTTTATCGCCAGAAATAGCACGAACGCCCACGCCCTGATCAATATGAAAACTGCCGGTTTTAACAATACCTTCTTCTAAGCTCCAACTCTCGCTTTTGATAAATTGAAAATACAAATCGGCGTAGTCCACTTTATGGGTAAACATACTTGCCAACGTGCTGGTCAGGGCAATGTCATCTAAGCCGAAAGGCGTTAATAAGATACTGCGGGCTAATGCTAAGTTGGATGAGTTCATGGTTTTCTTATGTCGAAATTAAATGCGTGAAATTAAATACGTCTAAGTGAGTCGACGTGAATCGAAGTGACTTTACCTGAGTACGCGATGCTGCAAAGCCGGCAAATTACGCCGTACTTCCTGCATCAACTTTGGATCGATGGCTCCAACAACAACTCCTTCTGACTCAGGCAAGACCGAAACAATCTGGCCCCACGGGTCAATCAACATACTGTGTCCCCATGTATGGCGCCCGTTGGGATGATGGCCGACCTGAGCAGAGGCGAGTACATAACATTGATTTTCAATAGCGCGTGCACGTAACAAAATTTCCCAATGCACAGAACCGGTTGTGTACGTAAATGCGGCTGGCACGACGATTAAATCGATAGTGCCAAAGGAGCGATAGAGTTCGGGGAAACGTAGATCATAACAGATCGACAAACCAACTTTGTATGATTCAGAGTCGTGATTCGCTACAAAACTGACCGGCCTGGAACCCGCCAAAATACTGGCAGATTCGTTATAAGATTCAGCATTTTTTGTGAAGCCAAACAAATGAATTTTGTCGTAACGCGCTACTTGTTGACCTTGCGGATCAAATACCAGCGTGCTGTTATAAACCTTATGGAAACGCAGATTTAATCAAAATTCACTCCCCCAATAAACTGGGCTTCATTTTTTTTAAAATCAGATCAAAAAATGCGGCAATTTTTCTTTTTTTGACCGATTTTCGCGACGTAGTTACCTTTTTC
>Ga0209512_1000677_pt1 | contig 51831 bp, 42 predicted proteins | sample frozenSSSSmetaG_FD_184142 | JGI IMG/M metagenome (GOLD analysis project Ga0209512, IMG submission 184142) | Glacier valley bacterial and archeal communities from Borup Fiord, Nunavut, Canada, to study Microbial Dark Matter (Phase II) -... | ecosystem: Environmental > Aquatic > Freshwater > Ice >...
TAAGTTTTGACATGCAGGCACTCAGGGAAAAATTACAATGAAATCGAGACTGACCTCTTTTGTAGTTAGAAGTCTGAAACCCGAAAATGAATCTTAAATGGAACAACAACAATGGAAAATCTAATCGAAATATATCAGGGAAGTGATGGACAGACTCAAATTGAGGTGAAATTTGAGGCGGGAACTGTATGGCTACCTCAAGTTCAAATGGCCACTTTATTCAACCAAAGCAAACAAAATATAAGTTTGTACATCAATAACTGCTATAAAGAAGGTGAATTGGAACAAGAGGCAACTGTCAAGGATTCCTTGACAGTTCAGAATGAAGGCAAAAGAAAAGTTGAGCGTAAAATAAACTATTACAATTTAGACGTCATCATTTCTGTTGGTTATCGGGTCAAATCACAACATGGCACTTAATTCCGCCAATGGGCAACCCAACGACTCAAAGATTTCCTTATTCAGGGCTATGCAATCAATGAAATTAGGCTTTCTCAGAAGCAACAAGAAGTCCAGACCCTGAAAGACGGAATCCGGATCCTAAGCCGTGCAATTGAACAAAAAGCACAAGATCAAAACTTGGACTGGCTTAATCACTTTGCAAAAGGGCTTGAGTTACTAGATGATTATGATCATGAGAACCTTGATAAAAAAGGATTAACTAAAAGACAGGCAAACTATCCTGAGTTAGCTCACTGGAAAGATTTAAATCAATCGATAAGCTATCAAAAAAGCAAAATGTTCACTATTTAATATTGTTCACGAATAATGAACGTCCTATATTTGTGAACATGGAAGCGCAAGAAATCATAGATACCGCCTTAGCCAACCTAAACAGAGCTATGGAAGTGCAAGGACACTGGGAAGAGTTCAGCCAAAAAGAGTTGGATGGCCAAATAACATTACATTTTTCAGAGAAACCCCTTACGTTTAAGGCAGAGGTAAAATATGAAATAAGAGAAAGCATTCTTAGGAAAATTAAGCTGTTGGCAGAAGAAAACCCCAACTTCTTATTGATAGCCTATAGACTGTACCCGAAATACAAGAGATTGCTCCAGGAAATGGGCATCAATTATCTAGAAGCCAATGGAAACGTTTTTATTAAAATGCCCGGCACCTTTATTCTTATTAATCAGTATACACTGTTAAAGGAACCGGAAAAAGAAGCAAACAGAGCATTAAGCAAAACTGGACTCCGAGTATTTTTTCAGCTTTTGGTGGACAACAATAATCTATTTAAGACACAAAGGGAACTGGCCGAACAGGCAGGAGTAGCCTTAGGGAATATTCCTCTGGTACTAAAAGGTCTAAAGACCTTGGGATTATTACTTAAAAAAAATGACTTAGGATATCAGTGGGCAAATAAAAACGATGCTGTAGACAGGTGGATAACTGGATACCGAGATACTCTTAAGCCTGCTCTATACCAAGGCAGATACCGACTCCCTAAAGACAAACCTTGGACACAAATCTACCTCCCAACCCCCAAAACATGCTGGGGTGGAGAACCAGGAGGAGACCTTCTGACTAATTACCTCCGTCCGGAAAAATTCACCTTGTTTACCGATCTCAAAAAAACTGAAATCATTAAGGCTACCCGCCTGATGCCAGATCCTATGGGAGAAATAGTAGTATATGAGACCTTCTGGGAAAAAGCAAATGAAAAGGAGAATTGTGCTCCCCCTCTTTTAGTATATGCAGACCTAATCATCAATGGAGACAAAAGAAGTCTTGAAACAGCTAAGCTCATAAATGAAAGATACCTCACAGAGTTATAAGGAACTGGGGCTTCCATACTTCAAGGAAGTCTTTGAATTACTTGATGAAACATTCAAGGCAAGAGGAATTCCATATTACCTGCTTGGAGCCACTGCTTTATCTTTGGAACTTTTAAAAGATGGCATAAAGCCTTCAAGAGGTACAAAGGACATTGATTTCGCGATCATGATAAGCTCAAAAAAAGATTACGAGCAATTTACAGAAGATATTGAAGTAAAAGGATTTATAAAAGTAACCGCTCCATGGACTTTCAGGCATCCCAAATATGATGTTGTCGTAGATATTCTCCCATTTGGAGAAATCGAAGAATTTTACACTGAAAACTTTGACCAAAGACATACGGACCTACATGTTCTCGGCTTTAAAGAAGTTATGTCTATGACCACTTCAGTTAAAATTGATGATACCCTTGTTCAAATCCCAACTTTACCCGGAATGATCATTTTAAAATTGGTTGCTTGGTCAGACCGTCCAGAAGAAAGAGAAAATGATTTGACAGACATTCTTCTGATTATTTCGAAATCATATTGGATCATGAATGACTCAATAATTGATGATCATGTAGATCTGCTAGAACTTTTAGAAAATGATGGAGAAATCAGCCAACGAATCGTGGCTTCCCGAGTATTGGGAAGAGAAACAACCAAGTACCTGCAAATTTCAGACAAACTGAAAGAGCGAATTCTTAATGTAATTGAAAAAAATATCAAAGACCAATATCATTCAGCAATTGCCAAAGATTGGGCAGCAAAATTAGATCAATCCCTTGATCATACCCTCTCTCTATTGGACTCATTCTTAAAAGGAATTAAAGAACGTCTCTAAGTTTAATGCCTTTTAATACTACCTCAGCTTCTATAATCATGTGATCGGATAAGAACTTGATTTCATACTATTACAGTCAAGCCATAGGTTCAGTATCGCGGAAGGGAAATAGATCATCAGCAATGATCTATTGGCTAGTTTGACACTTTTCATCGCATCAAGCAAACCTGAAGAGATGGACACACTGAGAAAATTGGTGATAAGTGTGTTGAATAGGAATTACTAATTTCTCAAAATCATAGTATTATTGTGGGGTAAATTCAGTCTACCCCTTCTTTTTTTGGTAAGAAAATACATTCCTTCTATGCATTACCCTGTCCATCATAAAAAATAAGGATTAGAAGTTTCATAAAAGGGTGGATTCCTAGTTTTTGAGACTTTGATTTATAAGATGAGTTTTTGGAACAGAATGGAAGCCCTTAGAAAGAGATATTATCCAGCGAGAAACTGTATCATAAAACGGTCGTTTTTTGAGACAGACAAAGGACTGCTTCTTAACCTGCTAATCGTTCAAACCTTAATTGCTTTATTATTTTTCAAGAAAAATTGCAAAACTGGATTTTGCACGAATACGGACATTTTTGTTCGGACTTTTCTTCTTAATAGAAAATTATTTCTCCTGTAATGCTCTTTTATGCTTATTTGTTTTGGCATGAAAGTAGAATATCAACAATTACTTTCATCATAACTAAAAACAAGATGTGGAAAAACTACCTTCTCGTTGCGTATCGAAACCTTTTAAAGCATAAAGTTTTTAGTGCCATTAACCTATTAGGTCTTGCAATTGGGATGGCTGCATGTCTAATGATTTTGCACTATGTTCAATTTGAGTTCAGCTACGATCGTTTTCATGAAAAAGCGGATCGAATCTATCGTGTTCAGCATAATCGATATTTAGACGGAGAACTCCAATATCAAAAAGCCCAGGCATTTATTCCTACAGGAAAAGCTATGATGGATGATTTTCCTGAAGTGGAGGATTATACAACGATGTTTAGGATTAGCAATGAATCTGATATTGTCATGACCCACTTAACTGCCGATGGTGAAATGCTTCGATATGCGGAAAAGGAAGTTTACCATGTAAAAGGCAATTTTTTTGAAATGTTTTCCTTTCCAATTGTAGAAGGAAATGAACAAATCAAACACTTGGAACCAAAAACTGCAATGATCTCCCAGTCTACCGCATTCAAATATTTTGGAAATGAATCAGCAATTGGAAAGGTCATTAGCCACAATTACGCAGAGAATTATAAAGTTGTAGGCGTTTTTGAGGATATTCCCACCAACTCCCACATGAAATTTGATTTCCTTTTTGCCTGGCAGGAAGTAACAAATCAAGAAAGTGGGGGTGATAGCGAGAACTGGAGAAATGACGGGTTTTATACTTTTCTGATACTAAATTCCAACGCCGATGTTTCAGCGCTAGAAGCTAAATTCCCTTCCTTTGTTGAAAAACATATAGCTGAAAAAGCGAATAATACTCTCAGCTCGTCCTTTTCTCTTCAACCTATAACATCTATTCACTTAAATTCAAATTTACTGGCAGAAGTTGAGTCTAATAATGAAGCGAAGATCGTCTATGCGCTTTTGGCAATAGCTATTTTTGTAATGCTTATTGCTTGGATCAACTTTATCAATTTGTCCATCTCACGTTCATTGGAAAGATCTAAAGAAGTTGGAATACGTAAAGTAATAGGATCTGGAAGATCACAACTTATCAAACAGTTTTTAACTGAATCACTGGTGATGAATCTTCTGGCATTCAGTATTTCTTGCAGTATCTTGTTATTGCTAAATCCATATATTTCCCCTTTCATTGGAGGACAATCTACTTTATCACTTTTTTCTAATCCTGCTTTTCTTTTTGGGCTTGTGCTGCTTATAGTTTTTGGAAGCGTATTGGCTGGGATATACCCTGCCTTTGTCTCATCATCTTTTAAACCCATTCTTGCGCTGAAGGGTAATTATTCAATTGTTCCCAAGAGGTCTACCTTCAGCCTTAAATACAGCCTGATAGTATTTCAATTTATAATTTCCATTGCATTGATTGCAGCATCTATGGTTGCTTATAGACAGCTTAGCTTGATGAAAAACAGTAGTCTGGGGATTGATATCGAAAGCACAATCGTGGTAAACACCCAAGCTACTTTTGGTCCTCCGGGCTCAGACTCTGTATTCACGAGAAGGCTTATTGCCTTCCGAGATAAGCTAAATGCAAATCAAAAGGTACAGGGAATTACTGCCTCGCACGATATTCCTGGAAAAGAGCACCTTTCTTTGATGCCCAACTTTAGACACGCTAAGAATCCAGATGAACTTGTTACCCTTTACTTTACTCGCATGGATTATGATTTTATCCCAACTTTTGGAGTCAATTTAATTGCAGGAAGGAATTTCATTGAAGGTGTAGACAATCAGTATTCTATGATTTTGAACAAAGAAGCTGTAAGGACCTTAGGCTATGAAAAACCAGAAGATGCTATAGGCAATGAAGTTAACTGGGGAAATAAAAATTTAGCAAAGGCTGAAATCGTAGGAGTTGTTGATTTTAGGGCTGTTAGTTTTAAGGAAGCGAATTACCCTGTCGCTTACACTTCAACTTTTTTTCCTTACAAATACGTATCTATCAAATTTGATGAAATCAATGGAGTAAACGCTCAGGAAAATGTAGCTTTAATACGAGGTACTTGGAATGCAGTATTCCCTGATAAGCCATTCGAATTTTTCTTTTTAGATGATTTTTTCAACAGTCAGTATCTAGCTGATCAAAAGTTTGGACAATTGCTCGGAGCATTCACTATACTTGCAATTGTTGTGGCAGGATTAGGTCTTTATGGCATTACACTTCTTAACGTGACACAGAGGATCAAGGAAGTGGGCGTTAGAAAAATCATGGGCGCCTCCGTTAGCCAAATAATAGTATTACTTGCTAAACAATTCATGGCATTAGTATTAGTGGCAGGAGTGCTATCAATTCCAGTTATTAAATTTAGTATGGAAAATTGGCTAGCCAACTATCCATATCGAATTGAAATAACTTGGTGGACATATTTACTTCCGATTGGTTTGATTCTGGTTATTACATGCCTTACCATAGGTTTTCAGATCCTAAAAGCATCCCTAATCAACCCTGCGAAATTGCTTAGATGCGAATAGGAACGATGGTTTTCTTTACTTTGTGAATAATGATTGGTGATAAGCTCCGAGCTCACAATATTCACTACTACAAAATTTAAAACTCAGCCAAAATAAAAAAATCACTACACAAATTCGCTACTGATTTCGCTACTGATTCAAAATAAAAAACCCTAACTATCAATACTTCGGATAGTTAGGGTTTTTAAATGTAGAGAGGAAGGGTCTAAAACCTTAATCTTTAAAATCCCAAACAAATAAATTATTTGAGGGATAACTTTTTGCTATCCCTCTTTTCTAATCACCAAATGCTTCTGCCCTGGATCATTCAATAGCCTACCCATCTCGGCTTGAATGACATCCTGAACATCTTGTTTTATCTGCAGGTAATTTCGCTGCACGATGTTATTATTCAGCTTTCGTATTTCAGGGATAGGCTGATAGTTATCCTGTTCTTTTTTCAGCGTCTGATCATCGTTGATTATTTCGGAATGAAAGGCTTTTAACCTCAGTTTACATTCAGGATTATCTGCTACCATCCCTACAAATTCACCCGATGAAAGTGAGGATATCGTGGAAGGTGGAACAGCTGATTCCAATTGCTTTGACTTACTAATAGAAGTATCGCCACTGTTAATCGACAGGCTCTGTCTGTCTTGCATGATCTTCCCTATCCTATCTGATAATTGCTTGGCTGAATCTCCATTCACCTGTCCGGAAATAATATTGCCGACTATGCCCATAATCACATCTGCAAGCTCTCTCCCATAGTCTTTTCGAAGCTGGCTCAAGTCCTGAACACCCAAAGTAGTAGCCACTTTATTACTCCGTGCCGTGGCAATCAAGCTGTCCATACCATTCAGATAGATGGTAGGAAACTCATCGAAAACCAGACTACTTTTCAGCTTTCCTTTCTGGTTTACTAGCTTCACCAAACGGTTCACATAAAGTGAAAGTACCGCTCCATAAATCTGGATTTTCTGAGGATTGTTTCCCATACACACCAGCTTTGGCTCCACTGGATTGTTTATATCCAGTGTGAAATCATTCCCGGAAAGCACATAATACAACTGTGCTGAGGATAACCTGGCCATAGATATTTTGGCCGATGCTATTTGTCCTTCCAACTGCTCCATCACATCGTTCAGGTATGCATTAACAAAGGGATTGATCAATACATCAATATCCTTTTCAGTCCGCAAAACCGTAAATAATTCATCGTAATCCGCCTGCATCAGCTCAATCACATGAGGCAATGTGCAGAATTCTCCACAGTTATATTTTCTCAAAAACCAGATGATGGCGGTCAGGAAATTGATCGGTGATTCCACAAAAAAGTCTCCCTGTTTTTTGATCCATTCCCTATTCAAACCCATCAATATTGTTCGGGCTGATTCTGCTGCATCGGTGATATCCAGCATGGTTTCAGGAGCCAAAGGATTACAGCGATGGCTTCGGGTAAGGTCATCAAAGTTGATCACATAGAACTCGGGAACCACTTTATAACTAGCCTTATTTATTAGCCAAGTATTATAAACGATAGATGAGAGATCATCGAATTTGAAGTCATAGACAAACATGGAAAAACCTTTTTTGATGTGCTGAGTAATCACATGTCGGATGACAAAATAGCTCTTTCCTGATCCTGGGGTTCCCAAAACCATCAGCCCACGAAATGGATTAATGACATTGATCCAGCTGTCTCTAACCTTTCCTTTCAGGCTATATTTTGCAGGTAGATTGACTGAGAATTCATTTTCTAGCAGCCGTTCCTCCTGAGGAAAGGTTTCATTTTTTGAATTGAAAACATCACTACTAAGTTTGTCATGAATAATTCTTGAAAGCTTTGTGCCACCCGAAAGTATTAGCAAAAAGCCTAAGGATGTAACTATCATATAGCCAATCGAAATCCATTCTATTGGCGCTTCCCAATACATCAAGACGTAACTACCTAAGTAAAACCCCAGGCCCAAAACGCCATAGACCGATGCTGTTTTGGCGTTCATCTTTTCATTCTTCCTACCCTTGATTCCCAAAAGAGAGATAGCCAACAAGGCAATCGCAATAAGCTTGGAGGTATAAAAATTCTCAAACAGACCTGTATTATATATATTCTCTAAAACTCCATCTGTCAGATCCGAAACCAGCCTCCAATCTCTAAAAGTAGCATAGCAGTAGTAATAAAAATGCAATCCCAAAACCCCAACCCCCATTAGGCGAGTCATATCCAAAATCTTGCGTAATCCCTGTTCATTTTCTCCGGTTTGCATCCCCATCCCCAATTAGTTTATCCCTATTATTTAACTTGCTTTCTCTTCTTCCGATTCTTCTTCCTCCATTCAAATGGCAAATAACTATACGTCTCCTCTGGAGCTATTACTGTGTCCAACATACCTCTTGAAGAGCTATTGGAAATTCTGGTTTCCTTATCAGGAACAAGTAGAATTAGTCGCTGATCTCTTGAGTTTTCCTGCGCTTGACTTATAGATTTGACGTATGATTTGGGAGCGACCGTGTCATTTTTCTGATTATTTCCTATTCGATCCAACAGTCCATTCGCACTGTATTTCTTACCCAATGCACTTCCATTAAACACACATTTCGTTCGATGGTCCACAAAAGTGACCCCATACAATCGGCCCTCATTATTCTCCCGTTTGACCGTGATAATGCCTTGCTTTTCCAGGCTTTTTATTACTTCATCCAAACTACCATCAGGCATCTTCAACACAGTTAGATCAATTGCTGACCGAATTGAATTAATATGTTTCTTGCGTTCCAAAGCATTAGCCTCAAACTTGGATTCAATCGCATTAAGTGTTGCTAGAAAGTGAAAACTGCTTGCCTTTATCGGTACTCCAATCATATTTCCTTCACCATCCAATACCCGGTAAACCAGTCCTCTATTTTTAAAAATCCGTGATTCTTCAGTCCCACGGTCAGCCACAATTCGATAGCCTTTCAATACCGCATTTAGCTCAGGCAAGGAAGTGTAGCTATAGTTTTTTAACACATGCTGTAACACATTTCCAATAGCTCGCTTAGTCTCAGATTTACCATAGTCCAGTCTGGAAATCGACACAGGCTTTGCTTTAAAAAGCCCTTTCTTTTGGGACTCAGCTGGCACCATGCCAAACCTCTTTTCAATTGCCTTTCGGGTTGGTTCAGACTTGAGCTTTCCGATATTATGCAGAGCAATCCGCTTTCCATCCAACCCAATATTCGTAGTGACGATATGCAGATGTGGGTGACCGGCATCGGTGTGTTTATACACCAGATAGGGTTGGTTTTCAAAGCCAATCCCGCGCATGTATTCTTTGGCTATCGCTTGTAATTTCTTGGTTTCAAAGTCCTCTCTAGGAGCAAAATTCAGAGAAATGTGGACTGTATTCACTGAAGTTCTGGAGTTCAATTGAGTCAGTTTAAGCATATATTTCAGACGAATATCTGCAGACCGGGCCGCTTCCTCAACCGGATAGTTTTGAGTAAAAAGTAATTCAGCCACTCCTTCTTCTACCTTATTTTCATTGTAGTGGAATGGTCGTCTCAAAGAAGTGCTGGTCTTTATGATTGCAACCATTTCGCTGCCGTTTGATTGATAAATCGGTTCACCAAATCCAGTGAATTCAGGATGCTTTTCTGAAATTCATGACCTTGAGCAAAATTAGAATTCAGCTCATTTTCACCCTGGGAATTTATCTTTTTTACCAACTGATTATAGTTGGTAGCAATCCCATGCAAGTCTCTTCTCAGCGCTGTTAACTCGGCCAAAAGTTCCTGCATTCCGGTATCCTGATACCTACCGATAACTGGCTTTTTCAAAAGCAATTTTCTGGCGTAATCACTCAGGCTATCCTGAACTGTTTGTCCAAATGCAGTTTGGATTTTCTCATATTCCTGAAGTGTCAGCCTAACATGCAGCCATTTGTTTCTCTTGTGTTCTTCCTTCATCGCAGTTCATTTTCACAGTTCAACATCCTTACAAATTCCAACCCCACGACTTCGGAGTTAGGGGTTCAAGATCCGGTTGTGATACAACCGTACATCTTGCCGATTTCACAGGACACAGGAAATCACGTTATCCTTTTAAAAGCATTTGAAGTATTACAAGAAATCTAAAATCCATATCCGAATCCTCGTATTGGGGTGATACAATAATAAAAAGTGTTCCTAACATATACCCATCCTGATCAATCTCTAAATAGGCTCATTTCATTGATAGACAGTAGATTTAGGATAGTATAATTTCTAACTCAAAACCAATGAAGACATGGCTATCTCATCACTTGAAACTATCTACGATACTTTACTTGCCGTTCCAGGAATGCATGACACGGTAAAGATAGATCTGAAAATCCCTCGCAAAACCGTGTTGTTGCTGACTGAAGTAATCACCCGTGGAATGGAACAAAAATCTGAATCCGGAAAAACCCCAATTCACATCTCAAAAGAATCAGAAGAAGAACTGAATACCATTATCATTGAGAGTCTGGAAAAAGCGGGGCTGACTACCCTAAACTCCAAACTAAAAGCCTTAACAAATCAAGGTTGACTTAAACTTTAAAACCAATCAGTGTATGAAACGGGAAGAAACGGATAAACTAAACAGGGATGAAAGAATAGACCCAGATGCAAATCCCCTAATCTCATTTGGCCGGGACGATGATTTTACAGAAGAACTTATCAAAGGAATCTGTGAAAAAAATGATTCAGAATTAAAGACACCTAAAGAAAACATCCTCCATTCAAGGCATTCTGAAATTGCTCATAGTAAGCAAGAAAAAGTAACAAGCCGAAATCAACGTTCCTCCAGAAAAAAGAGAAATGGTATCCGTTAAATGGTCACGCTTTTATGTTTGTGGAAATTAACATTGTCAATTTTTAGTTGGGCAACTGAGCTTACCCAACGGCCCAAAAAAATAAAGACAGCCTAAGTATCATTCCAGTGATCATATCTGCCTTATACGAATCGATTCATGGACACAGGAAATGAATCGATTTGCATGGGGCAGATCAGCTTATAACCAAAGCCCTGTTCCGCCGGAACAAGGAAGTGGGCTGTGGGATCTGTCTTATGTTCCGTTTTACTTTTAACATCTTCTTTATTTCTTGACAAAGCAATTTCTCTCACATACGTCCACCAAAACACTAACAGAAATATTCCTCCCAGTATCATTGGAATGGTCAATAAATTGGCAATTCGTTCAATCGTAGAAACAACAAGTGCTTTGGAATAACTGGAATAATGTTGTAACCCTCCCAGACCTCTTCGATAGAAACGGCGTTTACCTACCCAGTAGCGAATACCAAACCCACACAGCACCAAAGCCCCTCCTAAAACAGTCACAATTAAATCCTCTAAAATCATTTCACCAGATTTTTAAGTTTATTGATATCCCATATCGGTATCATCCATCCGCTTTACCAGACTTTCTTTAAGGCTATCGAGGTAAATGGTCCTGTTCTTCTTTCTGCCCCGCATACTCTGAAAGGTGCGGTAGAAGTTTCCAACCTGAACATTGAACAGCGATTCCATCAGCATAATGATCGCCTTCACATCACTTTTCCCATGATTTACCGCTCCCCTGGAATGTAGCGCATACGCCAATTCAATCAGACCGGATTTTGAATCGGTCCATTCATGCCCGGAAATCTCACTTCCTATAGCATCACTACCCAATTCCAGCCTATGGATAATTTTCCGGATATGATCAGTCAGATTTTCATAGGCCATGATCTTGGCCAGCTTGCTGCTATTGACAGTGGAAAATGTAGGATCAAAATCAAAGGAATAGTCACGGATCAGTGACACAGGCATGGAATTTCGCATAAACAGTTTTTCATCCTGATCACTTTTCCCCAGTTGGTAATAAATGTAGAGCTGGTGATTCCTGACAAAGAACTCCTGTATCTGATCCAACACATGAGGGAAATAACTTTTGATTTGCTCCTTTTTGCCAATTGGCTTTTTCGCCTCTATGTAGGTAAGCTCGGAATAGAAAATCAATTCCTTAAAGATCAGGGGCTTGTATTCCTTAAAAAACTGGATCTCCTCTTCCCCATCACGGAATGTATAGCCTGACATAAATTCCTTCAATCGAATCAAAATCCCATTGATCACCTGACAACATCTCTCAGCTTTTTGCAGTCCGTTGGAAGTCTCCTTCGATGCCTCCTTCAGCGATTGTTCCATCTCCACAAAAAGCGTTTCTACAAATGCTTTCATATCCTCCTTATTTATTACCAAAACACCTCCTGCCTCTCAACTCATTCAGCGTCTCATTCTTTTCAAACTTCTCTGTTGTCCATTAGGAATGAATTTTATTCCCTTGCCTCAAAACTATCCATATAAGCCTCCAAATTGACTCTGCAATGATCAAGAAATACAGTTCGGTTTTTCTTTCTGGACTTGATTTCCACAAAGGTCCTGTAATAATTATGCAGCTCCTTTCCAAATACCTCTCCGATGGAGGTTGCCAATTCCGCAACGCTGGCATTTCCGTTATTTATAGCATTGGAGGTTTTTAGGGCGTACACCAACTCCACCATATCCGACTTCTTTCCCGTCCAAAACAGCGGTGGGTTTTTATCCTCCTCTACCGATCCCTTAGAACCCTTTAGGACAAGTAATTGACCTTGGATATAATCTGCCAGTGCCAGAGTACCCATGATCCTGGCACAGTACAATGTATATACAGTGCAATACCTGGTATCTAGGGTATGCCAGAACAAATTAGGCTTATACACTGGTGCTTGCGCACTTCTTAAGAAAAACACCTTATCCTGATTCTCTTTTTTCATCAAGAGGTAATTGTATAAGTTTTGGTTGTTCTGCAGGAATTCCTGCACGCTTAGCTGTTCTTTTTCGTAGAATTTCCTGATTTCCATTTCTGGCCCTGCAGGCTTGATAGACTCCATATTGAACAATTCAGAGAAATACACAGATTCCCTCAGGAAGTAGGTCATATGATATTTAAAGAATTCTATTTCCTCCTCCTCAGATGCAAAGACATATTGGTCCATGAAGAATTTGATATTATCCATAGCCTTATCCACCAGGTGAAAAGCAGATTCAAACTGGATAAGTTTGTTTTCACCGTCCAGTTTCAGGATACCTAGATCATTCTTTAATTTGGATATTATCTGGTTCGAAAACGCTAATATGCTCATAGGTTAGAAATTTAATCCCAAGATCAACTCTTCTTGTACCTTGGAGAAATTGAAAGTGACCAGTGGACTGATCCGGCAATCTTATATTTAATCTGTTTGAGGTACTTCAGAACACCGCTATTTTCAGGCCTGTATTCTTCCTTCCATTTCCTTTCCAGCACCATAAATTTTTCCAATGTCTCCGCATGCTGGTTTAGTACTTCATGCTGAGCCATTTTGAAATCAATTCGCTTATGATGCATGAGTAGCGTCACAGCATTCATAAAATCCCCCTGAGATGCTTCCTTTTGGTAGGATATCAAATCATTGGATAGGTAGATAAGCTTAGCTGCCAATCCACGAAGCTCGGTTGTTTCCTGCCAGTCAGAAGAATTTTTGTCAAATTTCTCTCCGGATTCAAAGGCACAGAGTGACAACGCAAGATTCCCTCCGGAAAAAACAGGTCGCACTAATTGGTAAGCCTCCAAACTAGGCGGCGTTCCCTTGTCCTTATATTCGGCTTCAACTTTATTCTCTTTGAGATAATTTAATACCTCGGAATAAATAAGCTTCTTCAATTCTCTATCATCTGAAACCAGCATACTGAATTCATTTGATAGATCTATAAAGCCATTTAGGAATACTGTAATACGAGTAGGACTCAATCCCAATGGTTTACCTTCCACAATGTTTTCAACACCGATCAGAAGATAATCCCAAAAAACGGCCTTCTGACCAACATGTAAATCATCCGTCATATCATCCAGATAAAACAGCCATAGATAAAGCTTGGAAATCCAAACCCCTCTCTCAATATCAATCTCCGGATAAAGACAGGAGGACAGGTAGCTGAATTTCTGTTTTTTATAATAAGCGATTTCTTCACTGTTCCTAAGAATTGAATGGAAATGAAAAGCCCAGGATACAGTTTGTTCCTCGATATCAGCTGCATCATTATGGACATATGCAGGGAATGGATATTGGAGTAATTTTCCAAATTGCCCAATTTCACCAACTGCTTTGATACCATTATTGTCTTTCTTGATACGCGCTGCAGTAGCGTAGCTTACCCCTAGGAGGCTTGCCTTTTCATTATTGGTCAGATCATATTTGAATGAGGGGAATTTCTCTTCTATCACCCGGATTTTATCACGGTAGTTCATCTGCGTGAAAGCATGCCACTCAAAATCAGCATGCCGGACTTTAGCTATCTGGGATTTTGAAAAGTCTGTGAACTCAGGTATTTCCTTCAGCAACAGTTCCTCATTTGGATAAGAAAGACTTATGTAAACAGATTCTCCAAATGATTTAAAACGATATTTACTGGGAACCTGTGTTTGATAAGATTCAAAATCCATAAAGACATCGCCTGGAAAATAAAGCCTGGATAGTTTACCTATGTAATACATCCCGATCATCCCTTCCACCAAAAACCTTGATTCAGTTTCGACAGAACCGGCGTGACGGATAGTAGCTTTCCGTTTAGCAATACCTATTTCCAAAAATTCTCCCACTCTTTCCAAAGCGCTATCACTTACTTTGCCTTCCAGGCCGAAAAGCTTTTTAAGAAAGGTCGGGTCCAACTCATACCGCTTCATAATGATATCTCTAATTAGATTTCACAGGTACTTCCGATTACAAAACTCCTTGCCAGAGCCAATTAACTTATCTTGCCTTTACGGTTGACAATTCAACTGTTGAACTTGCCTAGTTCCTTTTTTAATTAAAAAAACAGTAGTACAGTTTAGAGTCTCTTCACCTAAAAACCAAGGAATCAACTATTTTATTTTCCTAATTCCTTGAAATTGTATAATTGATACACTTTTAAAGTTTATCACACAGCTTGTGAATTCTGGTTTTTTAAAATACCCAACTTTCTATCCTACATAAACATAAATGGAAAAACCAGAAAAAATAGCTGTACCGGGTATCCTCTTGATCCTCTTATGGGCTTATACCGGATTTGACAAAATCCTCCGATGGGATGCTAGCTGGAAGGCATTTCATAACCAGACCTTTCCGGCGGAGCTGGCAGAAGTTCTAGCATTTGCTGTACCTATCTCAGAGTTGCTAATTGCCTTGCTCCTGCTCTTTTCGGTCAGCAGATGGTGGGGATACCTCTCAAGTATCCTCCTCCTCACCGTCTTCACCACCTATGTGGGACTGATCTGGGTGGGAGCTTTCCCTAGAGAACCGTGTAATTGTGCCGGGATTATGGAGAGTTTGGGATGGGCGGAGCATTTTTGGATGAATCTGGGGTTTATTGGAGTGGCAGTGTGGGGAATGGTCAGGCTGAGCGAAGTCGAAGCCAAGTAGAGGATAATTAGGTTATAGGTTAAAAAGTTAAGAGTTAAAGGTTAATAGGTTAACCTTTAGTCCTAACAAAAAAGCCCAAGACAAATGTCTCAGGCTTTTAACAGGTTGTTAAGCTTTAAATAGTATAGAAAAACTGTATTTCTACACCCCAAATTTAACCTATTAACCTATTAAACCATAGTTCTTTAACAATACTGATCTAGAAAGCCAACTATAAGCATCAAAACCAATAGTTAATACAACTCAATGGATACCGACTTAAAAAACAAAAAAAACGGGGCAGGAAAAGGCATTATCCCACCCCAAAAAATTACACAAATAAGAATTAAATCAAACCCATTACTTACATCACCTGTCTCCGGGTCTGGAAGTGGAGACTCCAAACTACACTGGGTGATGTAAAAAGGGAGATGCCGAAAACCCTTAACAAAGTAGGCACTTTAACCCAGTCCCGAATCTAGGAGCACTTGCTCCTTTTCGGGACTACCCAAACGGTTTCCCTGTTTTTGATCTGTTAAAAAACAGGACACAATTATGAAAACTCTAATTAAAAGATTACCTGTTTTTGCATTTGTGCTGGCAGCGTTTGCAGCTTTTGCATTCTCAAGTCCAAACGCTCCGCAATATGCTCAGGATTCAAATGATCCCGGTATCTGGTATGATCTTACCAATGTCACTCCTAGTAGTACAACTTATGAGTGTGATGATGTAGAAGACATCTGTACCAGAGTACTTCCAAATTCCTCCGCGGCAATGGTTGCCGAGGGTGAATTTGTAAAGAAGGGAACTTTGCCTATATATAATCCTTAAAATAATGGGAGGCCTGTCCCTTAGGGCAGGCTTCCCATTTTATCTCTAATTACCCCTTCGGTTACCTTGGATTTTGTTGTAAAGGATTCAGTTCCATTTCCATAGGCGGAATAGGAATGACATATTTTTGATCTAAGGGTACTAGTTGTCCACCACCTTCATTGTATTTTCTACTAATAGTAATTGCTTCATCTGTATGAAGGTTATACCGCTTCAGGTCTAGCCATCTTATCCCTCTGAATACTAGCTCTTTTCTTCTTTCCGTCTTGATTAACTCCAACACTTCATTTTCTTGAATCCCTATCCATGAAGGCAAATACTCAGCTAGCACTCTATTTTTAATCAGTAAGCCTAAAGCTTCCAGTGCCATGCCTGAATTTCCTAGCCGTGCAGCTGCTTCTGCTTTATTCAATAAAACTTCATCAACAGCCAATCCTCCAAAAATGTAATATGCCCCGGTATAATTCCCCCTGAAGTTTTTCAATGAATCCACCCGGCTATCTTTAAAAAAGAAAAACGGCCGTAAATCACCTACTTGATATAATTTGACGATTTCAGGGTTGACGAATGTAGCAGTGTTGGTAGCATATCTACCACTCAACAATTCACCATAATGGATCACTTCAGGATTTAAGATCTCAAATGAATAACTAAGGGTAGAATCGAGCTCCGTATAATCCATCAAGGTATCATCAATTTTCAAAGCCTCTTCCGCATGCATAAGGGCACCTTGATAATCCTGCTTGTAGAGTAAAACCCTACTCAACATGCTATGGGCAGCCCATTTGGAAGGCCGGGTCAAAACGGATGGTTTTAATGGTAAAACTCCTATACCATCCTGCAGATCTTGGATAATTTGATCATAAGACTGCAGTTGGGTAGAACGTTTTATCTTTTGATTCAGATCTGAGGTTAGCCGTATAGGGACACCCAACTGATCTTGAACTTCTGGCTTAAACACCTCTGCGAAATAACTCAAGGCTTCAAAATGTCCCACAGCCCGATAAAATTTTGCCGAGGCGACTAGAATCTCTATTTCCTTTTCCTCAGCTTGAGTTTGAGGGTTATAATCCTTTAAGCCATCCAGTACTAGATTAGCATGAAAAACCTTTCTATAAGCAGTAAACCAATTGGAATCATCCTCACCTGGAAGGTAAAAATCATCTCTCCAAAAATAGGAGGACACTTGGGCGTAGGTCAATCTATCCAAGATGGCCTGTCCCAAAATCAGGTCATCCGAGCTCAATAATCCCACAGAGGGAGAAGAATTCAAACCTCTAGGTTCTGCATCCAGAATGGCCTGAAAATCACTCAAAGTCTGGGGAACCACCAGTGAGATATCCGGTTTTGCATCAAAATAGCCTTCGCAACCCATCAGGGCCACAATCATCAAGGCAGATAATATGAGTAATCTATTTTTTTTCATCTTAAATATGTATTTGGATAAAAGAAGGTGGCGGAGTTTCCGCCTCGGAAGACTATGTTTACCTATGAAGAAAGTGTTTCAGCCTTCCCCTTCCTGAAGAATTGTTTTTAGAATGTAAATGAGAGTCCCAAAGCCACTGTCCTTGGTAAATTGGAGTACCTGTGGTCAGGATCTTTCACCCGATCTGAGGCTTTCCAGATAAGACCAAGATTGTTGAGGTAGCCATATACCTGAAACTTCTCAAAACGCGGCGCTGCAAAATCATATCCTACTCTGATATCCTGAAAACGGATATGATCACCCTTTTCTACTAAAGCGGAACTTTTCAGGTAGAAGCTATTTCTCTGACTGTTTACCCTATTAGGATCTGAAGGGATAAAGGTCTGATTACCTGGAGCCTGCCAGCGCTGATCGTAGTCCGAATGGGAAATATTCCCTCTGTTGATCTCGTCATAATTCACCGAAAGATCTCTGAAGTAATACCCTAACCTATAGGTGATATTAAATGAAAGATTCCAGCCTTTCCAGTCAAATTGGTTTCTAAAAGCTCCGAAACTGGTAGGCCGTGAACTTCCATGGTAAACCAATTCTTCCTCAGGCAATTTGAGTATGGCCTGATAGTCCTCACTGGCACTCCCCTCCATCCATCCCATAGGAGCACCAGTATCCGGATTCAAACCTGCCCAGGGATAGGAATAAATATAATGCAGTGGCTTACCCAACACCGGGACTTCTGCCCCTGGCTGAGACCCCATAATCTGAGATGGAGTAGGATCATTTTCATAATCAGTCACCTTCTCTTTCACTACGCTATAAATGAAGGAACTCGTCCAACTGAACTCTCCTTTGGCCAACCTATAGTTGAGACTGAGATCCATGCCATTGGTCGAGGTAGATGCATAATTCAAAACAGCGCTATTGAATCCAGAAGAGGGATAAACCGACAATGGGCCCAATAGATCCTCACCTGTCTTTTTGTACACTTCCAGAGATCCAAACCATTTACCATCGAATAGCTCATAATCCAGCCCAAAATTGATGATTTTAATTCTTTCCCATCTTAACTCTGGGTTAGGAGGCGTAAGGACTCCCAAAAATGGCTGCCCAACCAGATTATTATAGCCAGCTCCGTAATAGTAGGCAGTGGTATAAGCAGTCGCCCCAGTGTTGGTATTCCCATTGTACCCATAGGTGGTGCGAAGCTTCATAAAGGATAACCAAGAATTGGTAAGAAACTGCTCTTCCGAAGCTATCCACCCCAACCCAGCCGACCAGAGAGGAACAGTCTTTTGATTAGTATTCACCCCAAATAAATTGGACTTATCTACTCTACCACTGGCATTCAGCAGGTATTTATGTTTCCAGGTATAACCTGCATTCACATAGGCGGAGAGGTATCGGTTAACCGTCCCGGAAAAATCATCCTGAAAAGAAATACTGGATTGAAAGCCTGTGGACAAACGCGGATAATAATTCACATAATCGACTGGCTGACTCACTCCTATCTTTTCATCATAGCCATAGGAACGGTAGGTACTTCCGTTACTCTGCTGATCTTTCAGTTCCATCCCTCCCAAAAGATTCAATAGGTGTGAATCAGAAAATTCCTTGTCCCAACTTAGCTGAGCTCTAAGGGTATGACTGTAGGATCTATCTTTTCCTTCATTCAATATACCACCGACCGGAACGGCATGCAGTAGATTCCCCTGCTCATCCTGACTGGTAAAATCATTGATCAGCTCCCTAGTGGTATAAGCTTCCAGCGGTTGCAGCGAAGAATTAAAGTAGCTATTAGTCCAATACTGATACAGGACCGAGGCTTTCAGACCAGGTAACAATTGATAACCCAAATTGGCATTGATCCTTAAATCATTGGAACTGCTATTTTTGGGACTTAATCCTATTTCTTCCAATGGCACGTAGTTCCAGTCCAGGAGTCCCATAGGACTAACCGATTTCTTGAAGCGGTCACTAAAGGACTGGGATACAGGAAGAGGATTGCCCATTTCATCTGCCAGCATATCATACCCAAAGAAATTGCTGATACCCGGCAAAGCAGATTCCGAATTGGCCAGACTGAAATAGGTACCTACACCCACATCTAGCTTTCTATTCAACAAGCTCCAATTTTGATTGGAGGAAAGGGTTAGCCGGGAATTGTATTCAGTCACCCTATTTCCCTTGGTATCATCCCATCCAGCGGAAAACGAATAGGTGTAAACATCAGATCCCCCTGAGATCCCCAGTGCATATTGCTGATGCAGGGAAGGTCTATAGAAATACTTTTCTAAATCACTCCGTACATCCTGTGATTTGTAAACCTGCAGCGCCTGTTGCAATTCAGCATCGGAGATTTCCCCAGACTCATGCCGGAGTAAGATTTCTACCACTGGGCTCAATCTGGGCTTGTTATATGCATTGACTTGACCGGCATAATATCCTTTCTTAAAAAGCTTGACTTCCTGATCTATAAATCCGCCTATCTTCATCTGTGGGGCATAAAAAGCATCAGATTGCTGACCCCAAGTCATGTTGGTATTCAGGCTGACCTTCATCCCCTGTCCTGCTCTCCCCTTTTTAGTAGTGATCACAATTACACCATTTCCGGCTTTTGCTCCCCAAATGGAAGCCGCCGCGGCATCTTTCAATATGGTGATGCTTTCCACATCATTGGGATTGATGCTGTTCAGGGAGCCGTCATAAGCCAGGTTATCCACTACAATTAAAGGCTGATTTGCAGCCAGTATTGTACTGTTCCCTCTGATGGTGATAGTAGGTTCCTTATTGGTAGAAAAACCATCATTAACTACAAGGAGTCCAGGGGTGACATCAGCAAACCTATCGAGAAGATTCTCCGTTACCCGACGGTTGATCAGTTGTTCATCCAGCTTCACGAATGATCCGGTAGTACGTTCTGGAGACAATTCCTGAAAACCAGTAGATACCACCTGAAACTCCTGTAAATTATGGAAGTCCTCCTCCAGTTGAATTCTTAAAGTTCCTGAAGACGGTATGATCAGTTCAATTTCCTGGGAGACATATCCTATATAGGAAACCTTTAATGTAGATGGTTCATTTGGTAAATTCAGTTCAAATCTCCCCTCTTCGTCAGTCACCGTTCCGATCACTTTACCTTTGATAATTAGATTAACTCCGGGCAGCGGTTCCCCGGACTGCTTATCCACTACTTCTCCGCTTAGGAGGTAGGTGGTTTGCTGTGCACACAAGCTATTGAACAGTAAGCACATGAGGCTAACTAGTATAAAATTCTTCATGGTGTTTTTTTAAGTTTAGCTATGGATAAAGATGAATTGGAATTGATCCTTCCTACTTCCTTCAAAAAGTCTGTTTCGAACGCTGCATAGTTACTCCGGGAAAGGCCAAAGGATAAAATGACCCCCTTCCCATCAATCAGGAAGGTTCTAGGATATCCGGAGATCTCGTAATAGTCCTTAAATACCTCCTTGGAATCCTTTAGCATGCGATAGTTTGGAATAGAGGGATCAGAGTATTCGCTGAGCTGACTGTGCCATAAATCCGGATCCCTGTCCACAGAGATGGCAATGAGGTCCACTCCCATTGACTTGGCCCTTTTCTGATACAGCGGAAACAACATGTCCTTGAAGTAATGGGCACTGTGGGGACAGGTAGAGAAATAAAAGTAGAGCAGGCTGGGCTTACCGGTCAGCTTTGAAATCGAAAGCGTATCGTTCTGCAGGCTTTCCAATTCTAAATCCAGGATAGGGTCACCAGGTACCACCGCTACTTTCATAGCCCACACCTTATCCTTCCAGGGACCTGCCTCCATCTGAGCCAGATATTGGTTTAACATGGATCCCGGCTCTGGGTAACTGCTGAGGTTTTGGGTCAGAAAACCCGCTGACAATCGATCTGCCAGTTCACCGGCATGTTGCTCATTCATCACTTCAAAGAAGGATTGCTTGTCAATCAGAGCTAGCAGCGTAATTCTGTCCAGTTCCATATCCAGCCAGTTGGAAGCTACAAGCCGGGATAGCTCGGAGAAATCATTTACAGGTAAGGATTCAAGTAAAGACTTGATCTTTTGGTGAGTTTCATCTAATTCTTCCCCTGCATAGATTCGGTGCAATTCCGAAAAATAAAAGCGATAAAGCCTGGACAATAAGGGCTGATAGTATTGGCCCAAGACTTCCAATTTATAAAGGTCAAGCTTCTCGCTTGAAAGGATATTCTCATTTTGTGCCAATAAGAAATCATACCCTGACAACTCCTGCTTAGCATTTTCAATCTGTCCAAGAAGGCTTTCCACCCCCTCTTGGTCAAATTGTTCAAATTCCAGCCTTGCGCCGAAGATACTCTTCTGGGCTTCCCATTGCTCCCGGTAATCTTCCTGATCCAGAAGAGCAATAGGATCAGCTAAAACTATTTTTCTGGACCGGTCAAACTGTTCCTGAGCCTTCATTCGTTTCATCTGGTATTGCAGCTCAAAGCCGCCTGACGCGGGACCTGCAAAGTTCAGCTGTTGCTCCAGAAGATTGATCCCTATCTTTAGGCTATCAGAAGGAAAGAGCAGGTATTTATCCAGAATGGTATGCTCCCCGATCTTCAAGGTCATATACTGTGGCCTATGAAAATCTGGAACTTCCACTAAAAATTTCCTTACCCGTGGATCCAGTACCCCATCGAAGAAATTCCCTTCCTTTAACTCTGGTGCAATAGTTACCTGGCTATAGGCACTTGATCGGGAAAGGTAATTCGAGGTAAAGGTGAGCGTCAATGGTCCCAAGGAATCCGGATTGATGATCTCCCCATAGATCAGCGCACCTCGAGGAGCAGAAGGACTCTCGCCCTCCTGCCCTGGGGAACCAGGCTGATAAACCAAATCAGTGCCTGGAGGTGACTCCGCAACTTTACTTTGTGCTTTTAGTGTGCTTATGGGAAGACATAGGTATCCCATTAAGCAAATGAGTAGTAATTTTTTCATGCTTTTAGAATTTAAGCTGGAAGACGGGAGACCGAAGACGGAAGACCTAGCCTCCGTGGCGGGAGAAGTCGACAGCCTGTCCCGATTTTTTTGGGAAAGCAATCTCGTGTACGTCATTGCGAGGTGAGGTACGAGCCGCGGCAATCTCGATCTATGAAGAGCTTACCCCATGACTCTATGCCAGACATACCTCTCCCACCCCGGTCATTTAACCCACTTCCTGTGAGCCCGTCAAACCAGCAATAATGAATAAGAAATAATTAAAGTAATGGAGCTGTTGACCTGCTGCAGCAGATGATCTCCATTTTGTCGTCAATGCGATCCCGAGAATCGGGAGAAGCAGTCTAGCATTTTTAAGTACTAGCTTCCTTGCAATAACAATAGTCGTCAATCCCTGATTTTTATGGATAGCCCGCCGAACATACAAAGCCCAATCGGAAGCAATCAGAGAGAAAAAGTGCCCTTAAATCGGATTCTTGGGCTTCAGAGGATATAAACGATCTACCGCGGCGATGCCGTGCTCCTCTGGTAATGAATAATAGGTTCCAATAGGAATAGGTAAAGAACAAGATGACCCGCTTACCAACAAAGCATACCCTCCCAGCCTGTGAATCCTACAGGCTACTGTCTGAAACAGAAAAGGAAGTAAATCAATCATGCTCGTTTTCATTAGAAATGAAAAATGGTAAAACGAGTCTTTGAAGATTGAGGGGAAGCTATGACGGGGCTCCTATCAACCGCATCGCAGGGTTCCGACACCTCATGAAACGGGATATCGATAGGTGCCCACAGTCATAGCTATGCAAATATAGCATAACAAGACTATGAGCAGTTACCTACCGTCTCGTTCATGATAACAAAGGTCGGAATTTGCGATCGAGACTCTTTAGTAATTACTCTTGTATGTCTCTAAGAAATTGATTCTTAGAATTCTGATGCTTTAAATTTCCAAAACTAAAACTTATAAAACAAGAAAAAGTTTACTTTTTAGAGTAAACTTTTTAATCCCTTCGGGGATGAAAGAAATTGAAGGCCTTACCTCCGCACAAGCAAAGAGAAGATTTCTTGACTTAATCAAAAAATGTGGCTTTTCACCTCTGGGGATTGAAACGCTTCTCGGATACAAAAGTGAAGGCAAATATGTCAGTGCCATTAGAAACGACAATAAGCATGTCACTAATTCAATAATTAATAAAATCTTGGAAAAATTTGGTTTCAGTGAAGAAGAGTTTAAAAATTTAGATCAAGATTTTGATGAGTCTAAAATAAATTCAACCCTTTCTAGATTTGAAAAGGAGAATCACGGAGTAGATATTTCTAAATTCTATGAAACTGAAAATCAAACCACAGCCATCGTAAAGCAATTGATCAGAGAAGGATTTTTTGGAACAAGAAAAACGACCCCGGAAATTCTAGCAAAATTTGAGCTGTTAGGTTTAACATATACAAGCAACGATCTCTCAAGGGATCTAGCCAATATTGTGACTCAAAATATTCTTCTTGCAAGAAAAAAAACTAAAATCCTAAAAGACGGTAGTCTAGGAACCAAAAAGGTAAATGAATACTGGGCACCGTGAAAAGCCAATCAATTTAAAAAGAGGAGTTGGTATAGCCTTAGAGCTATCATGGATAAAGATGACAAATCCCTAAAGTCGAAATAGTCCCAAGCAGAGATATGTGATTACTGAGGAGGGAAAGAGGGTGGTTTGATTTCTTTGAAGTAAGATTTAACAAATATTCTTACCTTGATAGTGTTTCAAATTTTTACTCGCCAAGAAAAGACAACTAATTATACTCAAGGAATACAAAAGATTGTGGCTACGGCTCCCTTATCACATGTGAGGGGTAAAAACAAGATAAAGATGTATAAGATGAAACAATAGGAATTGAGAATGGCAACGGAACCAGCCTGTGAAAATTTTGAAACAAACATTCGGGAATTTACAAAAGATAGAATTTTTAACATACCTTTGAAAACTTAACTTAAAAGTGAAACGTTACTTTGAAATAAAGAATTATATCCAAGGAAAAAAGGCAAAAATTTACACTATCTATGAAAATGGAGAGTCATTATCTGAAACCGATAAATTCTTTATGCGATTCAAAGACGTGCCGAAATTCAAAAAAGACATTGAGATTATCGTTAAATGGATTCGGAAAATCAGTAATGAAGGTGTCTTAGAAAGACATTTTAGGCCTGAAGATGAGGGTGTAGCAATACCAATTGAGACTTCCAAACTAAGGCTTTATGGTTATAGAATAAATGATCAAATTTTAGTTTTAGGAAATGGTGGTGAAAAATCCTCAAACTTGGTTAAAGACAGCCCAGATGCCTTTCCTCATTTCCAGCTTATCAACAGCCTAGCTTTCATTGTGGATTTAAATAAATCGAAGAAAAAACTTATAGTATCTCAAGATCAACTAATTGGTGACTTAACTTTTTTCATTACAACACACTAAAAAATGAGCGAAATATTTAATTCAATTACGGTAAGTGAAGAAGTGGACAGATTTGTTGACCATTCATTTGATATTGTCAATAAAATCTATGAAGTCATGGAAAAACAAGGAAAAACTCAAAGAGACATTGCCAAACTTATGGGCAAAAGTGAATCTGAAATCAGCAAGTGGATGCGCGGCACTCACAACTTCACATTGAAGAGTATTGCCAAAATTGAATCAATTTTGGGAGTAAATCTCTTCGAAGTGTTAAAATATGACGAGGTAGTTGTGAAAAAAACGGTAGCTGTTTTTTATAACAACTATATGATGCAAAATGAATTCCACTTCAAAAAGAAAGATTTGATCAACAAAGCATCAAGCTCAATCACATCAACGGAGCTTAAGAAGGTAACCGCTGAAACCAATACGCTCAATCAAAAAGTTGAAATAGTAGCTGGTGAAATCAGCTACGCCATGGCAGCATAATTATGGCAACTAACACAATCCCATTTTCAATAAAATCGATTGCTACTGATGAGTTTGCAACAATAAAAAGTTGCTACAAAGAACAGGAGAATGTATCAATTGAAACAGGCTATGGATTCGGAATCAATCCTGAAGATCATTCTGTAGGAGTTAATTTCTCAATTCTCTTCAAGTGCCAAGAAAATCCATTTATAATCCTAAAGATTTCTTGCGGTTTCGATGTCGATCCTCAAGCATTTGAAAAATTTGTAGACAAGGAGAATCATAAATTAGTTCTCTTTAAAGGTTTTCTTACCCACTTAGCGGTTTTGACGATCGGCACCGCAAGGGGAATTCTTCACGCCAAACTTGAAAAATCTGGATTCGAACAATTTATCCTTCCTACTTTAAACATATCTGATATGATTAAAGAAGATATGGTTTTTGAAAATAGCACTAATTAATTTTTTTTATCTTTTGTACTAAAAGTACTTAGGATTATGAGAATACCGTGTGCCAGTTGTATAACTGGCCGACTATGCATTAAGAAAATCAAGTCAGTTCCCTTGCAACAATTTTATCGCATTCAGCGACAACATATTCTGGAATGGTGTCGAATCTAGCTGGATCAAGTTGGCAAATGAATTCGTTCTCAATATGATATGTTTGTTTTATAAATTTTTCTATGACAGCATCATCTTCAGGGTGATCAATAAGTCGACATACTTGAAGCTTTTCGTACCCATTTGAGCATGCTGCATAGATATTTTTAATCTCAGAGACATTACAAATCCGGAGTAAAAGGTCACTGTACGAAAACCCACTAAGGAGACTAGTTATATTAGCACAACCCTTATCAAACTTCGTCTGATCCATTTCAGGGTAATTGCCTTCAACATCTTTCGGCTCTCGGATATCAATCCCCCGAGCCTTATCATTTCCCTTATGTAATAGGTTAGAAAGCACCTGATAGGCATCCCCCTTGTCATCTGTAATTTCGAAGCGTCGACGCATATAGATTAGCTTGATGATATCATCCTTTTCAGACAGTAATGCGTTACTACAAATCTCAGCAAATGTCTGAACATCGCTCTTTAGAATGGGTAGTTCCTCAATGACACCGGCTTTAAACTTGAGAAATGATGCTGAAGTTTGATTACTAAACTTGTGGGATAATGCTTTGACAGTATCTATGATGGGTTCCACATCATGGGTAAGCATCAGAACTGTTTTATTTTTAAAGCATGAATCCGCTTCTCGACGGAATAGCATCTCCAGAATGGCGTATTTTTTATTCTTATCGAATGAAGAAATGGGATCATCCAGAATTATTAAATCCGGTTTTTTAGAAAGACATTCGTACATGAACAGTACGATTGCAAACGCATTTCTCTCGCCAAAACTTAGGTGCTGGTTCCCGCCGCTGAGGTGTTCATCATGGTCAAGATGCCGAAGCTTGAGTTGGGCTTGCTCCCCGTCACCAGCAACTTTTACCGTATAGCGATATCCGGCATAGGCAAGAAAACCATTAATGTCATTTTCATGCTTCTTAACAACATTTTGCATTTCTTTACGCTGCTGCGCAACCTTACCTTGAAGCTGTCCAGCTGTTTTTATCATTTCATCAATAGAATTGTTTATGGGCCTTATGGCCTCTTGAGTCATCTCTGAATTGAGTTTTTCTATAAACAAGAGGTCAATTTTGAATGACGGAAGCACTTCAGCGACCTTTTCTCCATCCTTAAATTGAAAACCTGAAAGAGTTCGCAATTTTTCAAGCTTTGCGACAAAGGAATCGATTTGATTTTTGACATCAATCAGAAAGTCTTCATGCTCCTTTTCTAAACCATCTTTTAAAGTTGTAATTGTGTATAGCTTTTCTCGCGCAGCGACTGAAAAATAATCGCCAAGGCTTTGAATAACACTTATGATAGCAACAAGATTTTTAATTGTGACTTTGTCATATTCCTGACCAACCTTTTTGATAATCTCCCTTTTGTCAGCAGCATGTGAAGTACAAAAAGGGCAGTTATCGGAGAGTTCCGCATAATTTTCTCCGTTCGTTTGCCATTCCACCCAGCCGACACTTTGAGAACTTTGAATAAAAGGTTTGTATAACTCAAGACCTTCAGGAATATGCTGAATCTTATTTCCTCCCGCCAGTCCTTTAATCCCAGTGGATGCTTTGGAGATTCCAGACTTGGTCAACTTAAAGGCATTTCCCATTTCCCTGAGAGTCGTAATCAAATTTTCTAAAACAGGATTGTTCACGAACAACTTTTTAATTTCTGCAACCAAGTCTTCAATCTCTTGCTCTTTCTTTCGGTAGGCATCAGTTTTAATCAGGATATCAAAACTATTGCTAAGCAATTCTTCAGGCTTGAATACAAACTGAGTGACATAAGCCTCATTGAAGCACATCACGTGGTCAATGTTATCAAGGCCTGTTATTTCTGGCTCCTTATTTTCGGGATTTTCCTTTTTCAATTTAAATGGTATGAGATCCTTCAGATTTGGATTCCCGGTCGTGGCAAGGACTATAGCTCTCGCAATGGTACTTTTCCCCGTACCGTTGGGCGCGAACTTTATATTCAATTTATTCTCAGCAATTGAAATAGATGCTGAATCAATATTATTGCAGTTCACAAGTAATATTTCCATGATTTTTACTTAAGTTTTTGTCAACTTATGAGTAATTTAGTACTGCTAGAATGCCAGAAAATTTAAGAGTACTTTCTTTTGCATAACTCTAATCATATAAGTTTTTCACATGTCGATTAATGTAACTATTCAAACCGCTACCACTTCTGGCTAACCTTTTCATAGTTTCGACGTGATGCTGACCGGCTTTTCGGTAGCTGTATCGATAAGTGCGAAAAGAACCTGAAAATTTTACATTTATAAAATCAGTACCTATTTCAAAGGAGGAGACACCTGAATCTCCTCCAGAATTTCTGTAACTTTCCATAATTAGATTTCAGCAAATATTTCAGACATCCCTTTATCTCCTCTTTTATAGCCATCTCTTACTTTAAATGCACCTTCATTAACTGCAATATCATTGGCTTTACCTAAATCATACATTTTCCATCCCATTATACCGGATGAAGAATACCCATCAATTTGATAAGCTCTTAGACCTTCGTTACCAGCCGTAGTTTTACCATAACAATGTGGCTCTACAACTCTCCGTTCACCTTCGTAATAAAATTCTATTACATTTTGATTTTCAATTGCTTCAACAATTTGCTGATTCACCTCCATATTATTTTAGATTAGTTAAAATTCATGATCTGGAATTACTCTTTTAGATATTCAAATCGATCCTCTATTCCTGATGCTGCCAGCAATAGCTACTTCCAAGAGCAGCTTTCCTTGAGCACCTAGAAACTACCTCACCCCCTTCTTCTCCTTCAAGAGGAGACGCTTGGCTCCGCTCCAAAAGGGATTAAGAATAAGAAGTAGGTTGGTCGTTTTCAAAAAAAAAGACTTACTTAAGAAAAGGAAAAAAATGATAGGAAAACATACCCTGTATAGGGTAATTTTCGGGAAAATGGGAGGAAATGTGAGGGAAGTGCATTGCTTTTTTGGCGATAATCAGAATTTTCTGCACCCCCCTAAATCCCTTTTCAAACAAAAAACTGAAAGTGAGGTTAATGATCCTTTTCCGGATCTGGAATGCGGGTGATGGGTTTGTCTCATTTTCCCTATCTTAAATAGTACCAGTTGATATATCTGACTTATGGACTTAGGTATTTCAGCCATAGAATTCAAGATAGCGGATACCGAACATATCCACTAAAAAGCCGAGACCATCTATCAGAGGGGTCAATCCCGATACTCAGGACAGGTAATGCTCCGGAATATCACCGAAAATTATACTAAAGGGGTCAACATGTACCGGAATGTCAGTCGAAGCCAGCCTATATAGGCACTTTCAGTACTTAAAACCCTCCGGTCTGGAGAGTTCAGCATGCTCCGGAATATCCAAAAGGCTAATACTGTAGTTGTCAGTTTGGACTATACGGTTGGCCAAAAGAATGTCGCACTTGTTAATATAGCTAACAAGGCAGCAATATCGTGGGTGATTATTTTAATTACTTCTGGTTTCATTTAGTTGCAGATTATCGACTCAGGCAACCGAATTGCACTGTTCCCTCCCTACAGAACCCTGCGTGAGACCCTCACATAAAACAGCTCTTAATGTTTATTAATCGCTTAGTACTAAAAGCATTTAAAATTAAACCAACTTCCAATTCTCAAACAGCCGCACCTGAGTTGCATCAGCAATGAAATTTTAGATATTATATGCAGATAGAATTATTCCTCCGGGAGTTGATCTAGTATATTAATCTTAAAAATTGAAAATAAAGCAGGATGAACATAAAACCTGCAACTATTTGAAATATCTGACTTTTCTATAATTACCTCTTTGGTAAAATAAAAAGCAGTTCGAAATTCTGGACTTTTCTTTACGCCTAAAACACCAATTCTATATAGTATATATATAAGTTTCTTCTCAAAGCCAATAAAGTTTATTGAATTTTTTTTCCAATCGCTAAGCGCTTGTAACAATTCACCTTTTAATCCACACTGTTCAATTTCTTCCACGTAAAGGTCAGTGAAATCGTTCTCAGTTACTGATTTTAGTTTAAATCCATTGTGAATACTTCGTAGGAACCCACAGACATTGGAAATCTTACCGTAATTTTCAAACCACTCATCTTCTAACGCTTGAAACCTTTCTATTGAATACGCTGGTTCAGCCTTTGATATAATATCATTTGAAAAAGTTGACTTGTTGTTTGCATTAGCAATCATATGATTGAAAAATGAAATAACATCTCTCGGACGGTAAAATGTTCTTTCCAAAACATATTCAAGTCCCTTCTTATTTCCTCTTCGAATTTGATTAAAAGCCTGCGTAATACTAAACTCATTTTCAGACAGTAACAGTAAACGCTTGTTTACGAGTTCAGAGAGTTCTTCAGCATTCCATTCTAATGAGGAATATAGTGGTTTTAATTTCTCCCTTTGACTCCCTCTGTGTTGGTGTTTTGCAAAAACTATTTCATTTAAATTTTCACGAAGAGATATCACAATTTTTATTCCAGGCAATTGTCTAAATTCTTTTATCACGTCAACCATGGCTCCAATTAATTCCAATCTAAGCGAATCTTCTATCCATTCATTATCAAGGTCGTCAATTACAATATAATATTTACGCTGATGATCAGTAAATAAATCTTCCTTCATTATATCCATAATATCTAGCAATTCTAATACTTGAGAATTAGATATTATTGACTCTGCCTTTTGCTTAGCTTCATAAACAAAAGTTTCATTTCTGAACTTTTCATCTAGGAATCCAAATTTTATTAAATCGGCGTCTATGTTTAATGATGACAGAAATTTTTCTTGGATATTTTTTTCAAAACTTTTAATAAGGATTTCTGTTTGCTGCCAAAAATCATTTGACCATGTTTCCATATATTTTACGGCCTTCTCTTTTCGAGTATTTGACCGCTTGCCATTTGTAACTGTTGCCTTAAGACGTTCAAAAAAGGATTGCTTTTTGAACATGGAAGCCTCAAAGAAATACATTTTTAAGAGTTCAACTATAAAAACATGCTTCCAAAGAACTTTATAAAAAAGGTTTAAATTAACGCCGATTGATTCAAAGTATCTCAAAATCGTAGAATTGCTTAAAAAACGTAGTGACATCGACTCAGGATCGATACGCCTTACGTTACTAAGTTTGTCAGTAAGATATTTGATAATTGCACTTTTTCCACTTCCGGTTCGACCTAGAAGAATTGATTTCTGATTTTTGGTATCGATGATCTCCTCAAGATTATCAATCGACACAAAGGCCGATAATAAAATTTCATCAGTTTCCGCATCAGGAGAACCGATGAGTTTGGTCTTTTTAATCTTATACTTAGACATTATTAGATATTTTCGATAACAATTTGTGATTTTTTCTTTTTAAAACATCTCTAATTATAAGTACTTATTAAGACAGATTCAAACACAGTTTATTCAGTATATCGCTTTCACTGGCTGGGATTTGCAATTCCACTCTGGTAATTTTGGCGATCACTATTTGGCATCAAACACACCAGCTTATAGTGATTGTCAGGAAGTTGTTAGGTGTGGGTAAGAAAACTTTAATTAAAACATAACCCTGGTGCGATTCTCCAGAGAAATGAAGCAATTTCAGGAAGGCTGACTACTTCTTTGTAATATCATTTTGTAGGTTTCACTGGTCTTGAAGGAATTTTTGTTTGCCCCGCACTCCTGTCTGGATTCGGTATAATTACAATTGGCTTTTCACTCATTTTTTAGAAGCGTTAGGTTTCGTAGTTGATGGAGGTCTCTTTGGTAGTTTAGCAACGCCTTTTTCAAAAGGAACGCTCTTTGGTGATGAACTTTTATGATTTTTCGCCATATTTAAAATGTTTTATATGCAAATAGAATAAAGAAAACAATTGCTAAAAATAGAAAAGCTAATGATACTAAGTTTAAGGTAGTCGTAATCCAATCAAATTTATCACTTCTTAAATCCTCCCCTAGTATCTCTAAATCAATTGATTTCATTGATGTAAGGTGAGATATCAAAATTAAAATAAGTGATGCTGTAAATGAAACCCATGTTAATAGTAAAAAACATTTTTCCGCAGCTAGAATATCACCTTCAATCTTTTCTATAAAGCCTAAAGATAAAGTAAGTCCGCCGCCTGATAGAATTACAATTAAACGGTCAAACTCCCTTCCAGAATACTTTCTTGTTTCTAAATTAAAGTCATCTCGTTGGTTATTCTCTTCTAATTCAGCAATCCTTTTTAATAATTCTTTCTTTTTCATTCTTCATCAATCCTGTTCTGGATGTTTTTCAATAAACAAAACGATTACTTTCCAGGCTTATGCTTATGTGGCTTAAGGGATGGTGTATTACCGGGAGTCTCCTTATTATCCCGTTGACGCCTATCTGGTTTCCCAGTTGAATCTGCAATTCTCTTTGGTCCTGGTTTGATTCCATTTCTAGTGTTCATGTTTGTTTGGTTTTGATTAAACATGTAGTGAATCTAACCTAAAAAATGATAGAACCTCCTAATTGACAAGAGTTTGGACACAAAATGTCGGGATATTTAAAAATGATGAAACAAATTCCATTAACTAGTCAATAAGCCCTTATTCTCTACAGCTTTATCCTAATTAGTAAGCTAATTTTCAAGGGTTTGGATTCAATCCTTTCCGTATCAAATCTTTCACCTCACCAAACATCATCGCTGAGAAGTCCTCTTTGAATTCTTTGTTGTCCGAATACAGCTTATATAAGTCAAAGTTGGTAGTGATGTGTTTGAGCAATTCTTCCTCATCTCGATATATTCAATCGCTTGTGGTATTTGGTGGTGATTGTAATTCCATCTGAATATTCTTACTAATTTACAATTGGTTTTTCTCGACTAGATCCACTTTTGAATCGGGAAGGCAAATTCAGTATATCAAAAAAAGCCATGGAATTAGCACTCCATGGCTTTTGTGTTTGATAAATTTCATTTTTAAACCAAATCCAATTCATACGGATTGGAAATAGTTTTCTTTCCAAATCGTTTTAACAACTCCAATTCATTGGTCTCATTGATATTTTCCTTTTTAAGAATTTCCTTAACAACGGGTTGTTTTAATCCAGGAATCCTCGTTTGAAAAAAAGGCCACAACGTTTCGTTGCGGTATACCTTATCCAAATTGGAAAATCCAGCAATGTGATTATACTGATTTCGAAGTTGTTTGAATTCTTCAGTGTATATGAATTGCCACTCTCCATCTTCACAATGCAGCTTGCCAATCACTACCTTATCAATTTTAAGTTCAAAAGTAGCATTGGCGTTTTTCGGAAGATGAATCTCAATTTCAGGATCATCCTGCGATTTTGAAAACCAGTTTTTAAAATGCTTTAACATATTTATATCTCCCTTATTTTTTTAAATCTCTCTTTAATAATATGCTCTATTAATTTGCATCTTTCTACGATGAAAAAACAGAAAAACTTCTTTTTTAACATTTCTAGAACTACCTGCTCATTTTCAATAGAAGCCATTTCACTAATTATAACTTTAAACTCAGTACTATAGTTCTTCAAGTATTCAATCAGCCCAAAATGGTTAATACCACTATCACCATCAATACTGATTCGAGGACATGCTGACTCAACATATTTATCAACTTTTTTACCCCCTTGGTTCATTTCTTTTAAGCTTTTGATTACCCATTCGTCACTACTGTTCCATAACAAACCTCTTGCCGAATCATATAGTGGCGCAAAACTTGGAATTGTATTTACTTTTTTGGTATTGGTAATTACTCCCCAGTTGTAAAAGTGGCGGTCATTATTCCCCACTAAGCCATCAAAGGTGATCATTTTGACAAGTTCTGTAATCAAGCTTTCTTTATGAGCCTCAAATTTAAATGCAATTGCATTCTGAATAAACTCAAATGTAAAGAGATCTCGGGATGTGCTTTTCTCATTTGCAATTTCAGCTGCCAGTTCCATGTCATCCAAATACTCTCCACAAATCTCCGCTCCGTGCACCAGCGTCTCATTGTTCTTTAGAAAATATCTACTCAGAAACCTAATTTGATCATTGATGCGATAAAGTTCGACCTCATTCATGGTCAACATTAGCGTCTGACCAATTCGATTGATCATGTATTCAACTACAGATTCATGTGGATACCATTTCTCAGCCGTTTTTGCAATATAAGGAATCCAAGTTTTTGTATTTTCCTTTCGAATACCACTATTACTGGCATATTTGTACACCCTAATGAATTGCTTTGGTGCATCCCCATCAAGCGGAATGTTTTCTACAATATAATGCTTAGGCTTGATTATTGCGATCTTAGCCTCATTCAACAACAAACCAGAGCAATTGATCGAGCGCTCTTTCCTAAGCTGGAGCTTGTTAAGATTCACGTAGTAACATTTTTACACAAAGGTAAAGAGATAACAAATAATAGCAAAACTGGCAGAATTCATTCCTTCACAAACCAACTGGCCACAAATGCTGTAAATGTCCCAAAAAGACCTACCCCTGTGGTCATTAAAACAACTGCTACTAATCTTCCTTCTAGCGTGACAGGGTATAAATCTCCATATCCCACAGTTGTAATGGTCACAAATGCCCACCAAAGTGCATCCCCAGCTGTAGAAATATTACTCTCTGGGGCTTTTTCTACCTGTAAAATGATAATAGAAGAAAATATGATCATCATAAATGCAATAATCATCACTGAGTTCATAGTTCCTTTTGCCTTGTTTAAAAAAAAGCTATCCATAAAGGTTTTTACACTTTTAAATGCCTTAATGATTCTCAATATCCTGATAACTCTAACCAGTCTTCCCAATTTCAAAAAGTCAACCATGGGAATACTGGCAATCAAACCTACCCAGCCCCATTTCATAAATTTCAACTTATTCTCTGCCTGATAAAATTGTATACAAAAATCGAGAAAGAACACTGCACAAATTAAGAAGTCGAAAATCTGTAACAGCGATTTTATCTCCTCTGGAAGTTGAAAAAATGCATCAATTAAGAGTGCACCAAGCAAGTAAATAGATAAAAAAATCACTAAAACATCCAGAAACCGGACTTTATTAGATAGTTTGTTCAATCTAAATTTCTTTGTCATTTATCAATCAATTCGAACTCCTATCATGGTCCAAAAAACAGGTTCAGCAATTACCTTAACTCCAATTTCTCTCGCCTTCAATGATTTGCCTGACAGTGAGTTGGGGTCAGCAGTGACCAAATAATCCAGTTTGGAACTAATTCCACTTTTAATAATCATTCCTCTTTCAAGCGCAAACTGTTGAGCCTTTGATCTATCCACAAGGATACCCTTTATTCGAGCATTTAACTGTCCAGTGAAGCAAATAGACTTCTCCATCACATCTACCAGCTCGACAGTCGAATTGGTAGATACATTTGATTCAAAATTATCCTGTTCTTCTAGAATAAGTGATTGTAATTCCTCGCTACTCACATTCAGGAGTTGGGCGACAATCGCAAGGTCTGATTGCTCAGAATCCGACAAAATGCCATCTAAGAGATAAACTCTCACAAGCTTTTTCAAATAGTCTGCATGGATTACTAAAACCTGCTCCTTAGAAATTCCAAATTCGGTAATCAGATCCATAATCTGCCTAGCCTCAGCTTCATTGATAACACGATCAGCTAATACCTCATCCAACAAATTAAGGTACAATTGAACCGGTATATGGTCTGCTGGGTTTGAAGGAAGTCTATGAATAAAATCAGCGAGCCTTGTACGCTCTAGATGTCCCATTTCATTTGCCTGACTTCGGATTACTGAAATACCTTTTGGCAATAACTGACGATTAATCAAAAATGGAGAAAAATTTCTAGGATCAAATTCATCTATTCCGAGCTCCAAGGACAACTGTTTCAATTCAAAATAGAGTTGTAAAGTAGCTTCGCAATCTGCGATTGCCGAATGGGCATCATCTAGTTTTATATCAAAGAAACTACAAAACGCATCCAATCTCCGCACAGGTAATTCAGGGAGTATCTTTCTGGACATGGACATGGTACATATACCCATGCTGTCCACCTGCATTTTAGTCTGCTTGGAAAGCTCAAAATTCAAAAACCTAAGATCAAAGGAAACATTGTGCCCAACGATTATTTTCCCTTGCAAATGATATAGTAAATCATCCAAAACATCAGTGATAATAGGGGCATGTTTCACCATTTCGGCTGTAATCTGATGTATCTCAACTCCAGTGATTTCCCTCCTAGGATTGATTAGTGTTTCATACTTGTCTAATACATTACCCTCAAGGTCTGTCGTAACTATTGCTACCTCCAGTATTTTATCTCCTCTTTTGGGAGAAAATCCAGTAGTTTCTAAATCCAAAAAAGCCAATAAAGGTGTATCCATTTCATCTATAGCGTTAAAAGCTTGATCCTACCATTCTCCTCTATTCCCAACCCATTTGTGATTAGTGTTTGAACCGCAAAACCTATCCTATCTTTTACCATAGTTCCAGTTCGTGCAAAACCAAACTCCTTGGCTGTCTCCCTAATCAAATCCTCAATAGGCAGGCTGATTTGTTGTTGGAGAATGAATTTCATTGCATTTATTATTTCTGAAATTGGAAGTTCATCTATATTTCTTTTCGTTCGGTCTTCAGTCCAAACTCTAAAAGTTGAATACTCCTCGGGAGTAACTTCATTTGGCCAAAAGCAGATTTCATCATTTGCATCAAGAGTTGATTTCAAGTTTGAATTACTGTACAAATCTTCCATACGCGCCTGAAGCCTCACTCCCATTCTGCCTATTCCCCAAGCATCAAGCATTCTTTTACCGACCAGTGTTTTAAGAATAGGACCTTCTGTTGCTACAATTTGCTGGATTTGACGAATCTGTTTTTGCGTATGCTCAAAGGAAAGAAACTCATCAGAATTTGCCAGCCAGTTTTTCTCCAGACTTGTGACAGGATAACTATTTTCATTCAACACAAGCTCCGGAGTTTCACTTTCTTCATCTGCAATTTCTAAATCGGCCTCAATTGATTTCTCTGCATCACTAGGGATAGCGTCTAGCTTCTCCGTTTTAGGTTGATTTCTGATTTGTTCTATTTGGCTTAGGATTCTATTGCCTTCTTTGCCAGCAGATTCCCACCAATCCAATGACCATACTTTAATGATATCCCATCCCAGTAATTTCAAAACACTTTCCTGAACTAAGAGCCTGTCTCTGGAACTCTTGGAGCTTGCATGTGATTTGTTGTCCAATAATATCCCTAACAAATACTGTTTGGGATTTTCTGGGTCAATGATCGCTAAATCTACTTTGAATCCAGAGGTGCCTATACCAAGGTCAACTTTAAATCCATTACTCTCTAAGAATACACTTAGTGCTAGTGGCAACCCAATTTTATGTTTGTTCAACTCTCTTCCCAGCAATTGAGGTAATGCTACTTTTCCTTTATCTGCAAATGCTAAAAATGCCTTCAAGCCTGCAACTCCTTCAGCTTTGGACCTATTAAGGTCAATCTGATCAGCAGTTAACGTGGAATAAATCACCATTTCATAACGAGCTCTGGACACAGCGACATTCAACCTTCTCCAACCACCATCACGGTTAAGTGGGCCAAAATTCAATGCCACATAGCCGTTTTCATCGGGACCATAACAAACAGAAAAAAGAATGATATCCCGCTCATCACCCTGCACATTTTCTAAATTCTTAATGAAATAAGGCTCCTCGGCACTTAAGGCTAATTCCTCTAGTTTTGGATTTTGGCGAAACTTTTCCATCAGCAAATCCTCAATAAGGGTTTGCTGAACAGCGCTAAAAGTAACTACACCCACACTTTTACGATGAATCGCAGGTACCTGCAATCTCTTAACAAGTTCATTTACGATTGCTTTTGCCTCTGCTAAATTCTGCCTGGTTTTTCCTCTATCATATGCTCCATCTACTTTTACAAAGCTCACTCTAGTTTCCTGATCATCGGGTGATGGAAAAGTAAATAGTGAATTATCGTAGTATTTGGCATTGCTAAATGCGATTAAGCTTTCGTGCTTAGATCGATAGTGCCAGCGAAGCTGTTTAGAAGGAACACTCAGCGCTCCGCAATCTTCTAGAATACTTTCCAGATCCTCGTTTTGATCTTCTTCATCGGTGTGCACGGAGGAGAAAAAATTTGTCGGGGGCATTTGCTTAGGATCACCCACAATAATGATCTGTTTTGCTCTGGCAATGGCACCTACCGCTTCACATGTCGGAAGTTGAGAAGCCTCATCAAAAATCACCAAGTCGAAAGGCTCCTGATGGATATCTACGTACTGAGCTACCGAAATAGGACTCATCAGCATGCAGGGAGTTAAGCGAGGAAGAAGATTAGAAATTTGATTAAACAACTGACGAATACTTTGCCCTCTACCATTGCTGCGAATAGCTTTTTGTAAAATTCCAGTTTCTGAACTTGAGGAAGATTCCCGTCTAAAATCGGGTAAACTCTCTACTAATTTAGCAAAGAGAACCTCTTCGGTAAGCTTGGCGAATTTTGTATTCAACTTTCTGAATTCAGAAATCCTTGATTCAAATGCTTCTCCTGAAAAAATTGACAAATTAGGATTTTCCTTTAGGTACCCATTTGCCATTTTTTTATAGACTTCTTTTAAAATAGATCCTTTTACTTCCTTCGCATTGATCGAATTATCCTCCCAGTGTTGAATAGAATCATAAAGATGAAACTGCTTTCCCTCCTCTTTAATCGTGTTCCATGAATGCCATTCCTTTAAATTCTCGATATGATCTAGCCAATTTGATGCTTTTGCTAAACCCAGTTCATCCTCACCATTCCATTTAAAAGCTACTATTAAATTAAGATCATTAGACACTTCATCAGCTGCAGCTACATCAACTTTCGCTTTAATCAGTAGCTGGCTGATCTTATCAAAAAATGCTCTTTTGTCAGCATTCAACAACTCTTTAATTCTTTTCTTGATTGCTAGATGCTCTGGACCATTTCCAATAACTTTTTTTAACTCTTGATGAATGCTGACCAATTGAGGTATTGCTTTTTGTAAATCAATCAGCTTTTCTTCTTTCTTAAAAAATGAATCAAGGTTAAGCTGATTAATTAAGCTTTTGGAAGACTCTAGGATTACACCATTATGTTGAAATTCTTGAACTTGAGATAGCAATAAATCAACGTCTTCGTTGCTTAATTTTTTAATAGGTTGGGAATATGATTGAAGATTCAGCCGTATTTTTCTTTTCCCAAAAAACTTGGGAATAAACCAATCCTGCGATTTGATCTTCCATTCTCTAGCGATATTCTCAGCATCAATAGAAAGTAATTTTGGCTCAAAGCTGGCAGCCAAAAGTTTCTCATTCTTGCTATTTGTATGAGCTTTATCGGCCAATTGAATTAATTCATCAGATATGTTTTCCAGACCAGCAAACTCAAATAATTCATCAGGTACTTCTGGTAAATTCAGTAGAATATTGAGGAGATTTTCTAGCGCTATTCTTTCTACAGAATTGAAATCCTTTTGGATTCTCAACAAATCTTTTAGAACTAAAAAGCTTTCTAGATAAGCCTTTCTAGCGGACAAAAAATGACCCAAATTTAACTGAATTTGTTCCCTGTGTTCTACACTATAAAGGTTCAGACTGACACCATAAAACGGGTGGATTGACGATGGGTTTCCAGCAAGTTCTGCTGCTTTTTCCAATCGATTTAAAAAGTCTTCAAAAACCGGAAAATTCTCTTTGTCTAGATTCTTGATTAAAGACTCAGGAATATCAAGTGAGGTACTAAATCTTTCTAACTGGATGTAGTTAGAGAATATTTCAAACAGTGAAATACCATGAAAAGTCTCCTGATGTAATTTCTGATAGACTTGATCTAATTCATTTTTCAGCTCATCTAATCGCTGAGAATCCATTTCAAAATTCTGAGGAGTTCTCAGTCGCTCCACCTCAGTTACCTTTTTCAACTGGCTTAAAACTTCAGCTTTTCTCGCTTTATTAGAATGAAGTTCCAAACAGAATGGGTCTAAACCTATACTCTTTAACCGACTATAAACGACAGAAAGAGCCGCCATTTTCTCAGCAACAAAAAGAACTCTCTTGCCACGATAGAGCAGATTGGCGATGATATTCGTAATTGTTTGAGATTTCCCTGTACCAGGGGGCCCATGAAGTATAAAGCTATTTCCTTCGACTGCGGAACAAACCGCCTCTAACTGAGAAGAGTCGGCAGGAATAGGTAAAAGTATATCTGAAGGTTTATAATGAAGATCTAGGTCCTCAAGATCTAATATTTCCAATTGCTCTGTTAGCTGTCCTTCCAGCAAACCTTCGACAATCGGACTTTTACGAAGTTCTTCTGTATGCGAGTGGATATCATTCCACAAAATGAACTTACTAAAAGAGAATGTCCCCAAGAATAACTGCTCTTCCACATCCCATCTAGGTTGATTCATCACCGCCTGGCGCATGATATTGAAAACTGCCTTTACATCTACACCCGAATCATCTTGTGGAAGAGGATCAAGTCCGGGAATACTGATTTGAAAATCCTGTCGCAGTTTCTCCAGCAAGGTTATATTCAATACAGCATCCTCTTCCCTTCCTCTTATAATGTATCCGACTTTCACAGACTTTCTTATCAGCTCTACAGGAATCAAAATTATAGGAGCAAATCTCGCTTTCTCGCTTCTTGGAGATTCATACCAGCGAAGAAGTCCAATTGCCAGATACAAGGTATTTGCGCCATTTTCTTCCATAGAATGCCTGGCACTGCGGTAAAGGAAAGTCAATCGAGAATTTAGTTCGTCTTCTTGGAGGTATGCTCTTAGCCTCTTTTGGGTAAACTCCTTTCTCACCAAATCATAAAGAGGAGAACTAGAAGTAAAGGATTGATAAATACCTTCATCACGCAAGGTATTCTCCCAGTCTTTGGGTTTGTGAAGAACCTGATACTCCTGCCCGTCAAATAGTGAGTCTTCCAATTCACCAATCGGGACTTCAATAAACTGAATAGAAGAACGAGTCAATCGAAGATTTAACAGATTGTTCCTCAAACTCAGATCAAGCAGTTTCCTCTCCCACAGCTTTTGTTTTCCATATTCAATTTTTTCATGAACATGGATCAAAGGAGCTCCTCTTTCAAACAAGGAAGGTGCTGTTACTTCCCCTGCTTCCTTGACAAAGTTCTTGTCTTCAATCAGTTCAATTGAATCATGATTGAATTTCCTTTGTGGCAAGGGATAAATCCCTGAAAACCTAGCTCTTTTTATGTCAATGAAATAGTGAAATTTCCTCAAATCCATAAAATGAGACCTAGACCGCTCTATTGCAGCATCAAAAGAGGCTGGATTCCCTTCAGCAAGGCAAGTTGCTTCGAGCAAAACGATTTCATGAATACCAGAAGCCATTCTCTTGGTCAATAAGGAAGGATCATCATTCACAGAATCTGGAAAGGTATCCTCGATCAACCAACATCCAACAAATGCATGACCTTCTATTAAAACCAGAATTGGGTTCAAGCCAATACTTTCTAATGCTGATGCAACTAGTAATGATAGATCCAAGCAATTGCCTACTCGTTGAGTGATCACCTGATCAGCTAATCTAACACGCTGCCCCATTTCGCCAAAGCTTGCAGGGGTAGATTGATATATAATATTAAGATCCTTGATTGATGCATAAATAGCTCCAATCTGAGTTTTGACACGATTTGGATTTTTGGATTGATACTCATCAAATGAGGACGAATCCGACCACTTTTTTAAATATTCTGATGCTGAACGAGTGATTGACACTAGATCTGAAATATTTGGCAAAACAAATCCTGTCAACAACTCTGGAATCATGGAATGTCCCAACCATTGATCAAAGGCAAATAGCTCTACCTCAAAGTTCCAGCTTTTTTCTATCTGGTCTTTAGTAATGAGTTTCACATCCCATGAGCCACGCATCCGTTCTGTTAAGGATGCAAAAAAACTTCCTATCAACTTTGGTTTAAAATCGGTAATCTCTCTTGACCCATTTGCTTCAATTCCGTCCAAAAATAATTCTATGGGGTGAGCAAATTCATCTGAGGATGTTACAATAATTTTGCAGGCATCTATTGGTTCGGAGGAGGAATTGATGACTATTACTTTCCGTATTACAGGAATATGCGCATGAAAAAGTAAATAATTAATTCCTGGTAGAAAATCAAGATCTAGGGTAACAGGTGGAATTGAAATCATTGTATAATACCTAATTATTTAAACAGGGAATAAATTCGCTAGCTTTTATTAAAGTAATAAAGTTTTAAGTTGACTTTCAACCATTTTGTTATTTACTCAATGCCTTTACTATCCTTTCCTGATTAATCACCACATCGCGAAAGAGTACATGAGGGAATGTCATGTACTTTGAATTTTTGAATGCTTCATATATGGCCAGCAAGGTAGAGGCTGTAAGTAAGGAGAGATTCATATCCACGTCCATTTCACAATCAGTCACAAAATCATCGCTAAACTCAGGAGCCACCAGCAAGATTTTCACAATCCTAAGGTTGTTTTTCAGGGCAATATTTTGATAAGATTTAAGCTGTCGTGACACCGTACTGAATTTATTGTATCCGCTTTCTTTACTCGTCTTGCACTCTACAATTATTACTTCCTTATTTCCCAGATTAATCAGAATATCCATGAGGTCTTTCTGTGTATTTAGCTCTTGACGAAACTTCTCATCCACATTAAATCCCAAACCCTCAAAAATCACTTTGGTAAGTTCTTCGAATTTGACACCCAATTCGCTCTCACGGATCTGAATTCCGTTCTCCTTTAGCTGGTTATAGTTGCGGTAGCCTACGTTCTCATAATTCTCGAGGTAGAGATTTTCCACATCTTTATAGTGCTCTAGTATATTAAGAATATCATCTCCCCTCTGCTTTACCCCATGGTCTTTCTTGAACTTGTCGAGATCAGTTTTTTCGATAAGATCTAATATATCACGTGGCTTGATGTTGTAATCCAGTAAAAACTCTGCATCTAATACATATTCATCCTGAAGCTCAAAGTGATCTTTCATGGCTTTGTTCAGAGCAGGAATAGACTTATGAAGGTCAGTCAAAAGCTTGTCATACCCATCCACGGAGATCCCTACTTTTTCATCCTTTTCTACCGATTCAAAATATTGGATTAGGCTATCTATTTTTTCCTGAAGTGTACTACCTCTCAGATTTGGAATCTGCAGTCCCTTCTCACATAACTCATTAAGTATTTTCTTCTTATCGGTCAGTGTAGTTCCGTCCTTGTAAATTTCATCCAAGAGTAAATCAGTAAATGAAATTCCTGCGTGGATAATACCTTCAATTTTCTGAGAGTATGAAAGCTTTCTGTCAAGGTTATGATTTTTGGCTATCGTGTTGATAATGGGTTCACGAAGGAGTTTTAGCGTCCTTCTAAAGAACTTATCCGCAACCTCTTTATTACGAACTTTCCTTAATAGTCGAACCATTTCATCTGCAACAAAAAGAGTGTTTTCTTTCTTGGAATAGAACACCACTCCTATGTTTTTGAGGTTATTGATGACTTCCTGAATTTCCACCTTCTTTACTCCGAGAATAGAGTAATTAATCAGTTTGATTTCTTCCTGAGACAAACCGAGCTCCTTGGAGAGAGTAATAATGATGGTAAGTTCGTCGGCAGTAATTTTGGCTTCTCTGTTATTAGCTACGTCATTGAAAAATGCTGTTGACAAACAAGCTTGATAAATTCTGTAATCACGCTTACGCTCTGGACCAAGATCTGACTTATCATCCTTAAAATCTGCTGACAAAGCTTTGATTTTCCCATTGATCACTTTGAGTTCAGCTTCATAGAGCCGTGAAAACCAATCCTGACGCATGATGCAGTTTCCATCCCTTATGATGATATCTATAAGGATATCAAGCTGGGAATTTACTTCTTGAAACTCGCATTGAACATATTCAGTAAACTCGTCTGAAGTCAAGTCAAAAATCTTCGAGATGTTTTGGTTGTCCACTGTTTTCAACCCCTTATTGTCAGGCGCAAGGATTTTTTCAATCTCTTTACTCTTCTCCTTGCTTTTGGATATAATGTTATCAATTATTTTAATGAACGAATTTTTCTCAATTGAACTGAGTTTATCCAGGATCTTTTCAAGCTTCATGACTTGTTGTTTATAAGGGTTTAAAAAGAGCAATCTGCGAAAGGATTGAATCCAAAAGAACCAATCCTTAAGAGGATGCACATGAATAAACTATCTGATCGTTTCCGGATTTAAGACCGGACAGGTAATAAAAGTTGGTGTAGTCTCCAGAAACTAAAAGGCTATATGCAAGAAAAGAGATTTTGGATGAAAAAAAATACCCTATACAGGGTATTTTTCAGTTCTTAGGAAGTCAATTAAACAACTTTTCTACATGCACTCATTCTTTGCGCATGTAATTCTTTCATTGGTATTAACCCAATGCTCTGCTTTTTCAGTGGTATTGGCACCACATCCGGTTCTTCCTCCTATTTATCCTTGATGAACTTCGCTTGTCGGGAAAAAGTAAGTCGAGGAACTCATTCATAGGTCAGTGATTTGACAGGATTGATCGTTGCCACCTTGATGGTATGTATACTGACAGTTACCAATGTGATAATCACCACAGCCAAGCTCGGAATAGCAAAAATCCACCAGGATAAGGGTATTCGGGTGGCAAAATCCTGCAGCCAGGAATTCATAATCCATATAGAAAGTGGAACTGAAAACACAATAGCTATGAGGATCAGCATGATGAAATCCTTATTAATCAACTGCAGCAAACCCAGCAATGAGGCGCCCATTACCTTGCGGATTCCAATCTCTTTGGTTCGCTGTATGGTGGTAAGTGAAGACAAGCCAAATAAGCCCAAACTTGCAATAAAAATGGCTAGGGCGGAGAAAATACTGAAGATGGTTCCAAATTGTTGATCAGACTTATACTGCTGATCAAAGTGCTCATCCAAAAAGAAATATTGAAAAGGACTGCCTGGAAAAACCTCTTTCCAATCAGATTCGAGAGTTGCCATCAGTTCTTTGATTTCTCCGGGAGTTACTTTGACTGAGTAAAACCCATTTGGTGCTTCATTGTAGCGAAAGATCAAGGCATCAAATGATTTCTTAAGAGATTCCTGATGATAATCTTTCATTACTCCCACAATGTTGAATGTGTCTCCCCAGAAGAAAATCTCATCATTGATCGCCTCTTCAGGTGAGGCAAAACCCATCAGCCGTGTGGCAGTTTCATTTAGGAGAACATTCTTGTCCTCATTGGCAACATCATCCGAAAATTCACGTCCGAATAGCATCTCCAACCCAAAACTTTTGTTGAAGGATCCATCGGTCATGATGACCCGATATTGGTTTTGTTCATCCTCAGCTTGACTCAATCTTCGGATCCCACCTGCATTCCAGCCAGGTTGGCTACCTGGGACTGAAGTTGAGGCAGTCACAGAAATCACACCTGTGTGACTTGAAATATTCTGCTTGAAAACCTGATACTTTTGTCTATAGGTAGAATCAGTTACACTGGGAGACTGAATGACCAAGGTTTGATCGATATTGACACCCAAGTCTTGATTCTGCATAAAATTCAATTGCTGATAGACTGTAAAAGTCCCCACCATTAGTGTAATGGAAGCAATGAATTGAGCGACTACCATGCCCTTTCTCAGCCAAACTCCAGCGTCTGAATTTTTGAATTTCCCTTTCAAAACTTCCACAGGCTGGAAAGATGAAAGGACAAATGCAGGATAGAGTCCTGAGATAATTGCGCCCAAAACAATCAAGCCAAGTAAAATCAACCAAAAGGTAGGTTGCAAAAATAGCTGATAACCGAGTTCTCTCCCTGTGAGGGTACTAAACCAAGGAGTCAGTAAAATGGCTAAGCCTGCAGCTAGAATTACTGCCATGAAATTCAAAAACAGTGATTCTGTCAGGAACTGCTGAATAAGCTGGGCTCTATATCCTCCCATGACCTTGCGAATACCCACTTCGCGGGCTCGCTCAATGGATTTTGCCGTAGAAAGATTGATGTAATTGATCCAGGCAATGATCATGATCAAAAGAGCCACGATAGACAAAAAATTAACTGACTGCCTGTTGCCATTGGGCTTGAATTCCATAATGAAATCTGAATCCAGATGAATGTCAGCGACAGGTTGTAGGTGAAATTCAATTCCAGCATTAAATTTTTTCAAATCCTCACCATGTGTTTTCTGGACAAAATCCGGGAATTTAGCTTCCAAAGACTTAGCATCGGTATTTTCCTCCAAAAGGATATAGGTAAGAAAGCCATCCCAATCCCACGTCAAAAAAGGATCATTCGACAGTTTCTCCAAGGTGATAAATGAACCCAACACATCAATTTTCATATGAGTATTTACCGGGAGGTCTTCAAAAACTCCTGAAACTTCAAATTCCAAGCTTCCATTTACCTTCAATGTTTTGCCTACCGGATCCTCATTTCCAAAGTACTTTTTGGCTGTGGATTGAGAAACCACCATCTTATTTGGCTCCCTTAGTACGAGGGAATCCGTTCCTTCGAGAAGTTTTATTGAAAAAATAGTAAAGAAATCTTCCGAGGCGAAATACAAATTCTCTTCCTTGAAGAAAGTATCGCCTGTGGAAAGCGTAGCTGCCCTGTTGGTCAGTCGGGTATAAGCTTTGACTTCCGCAAAATTTGCTTTTAGGTCAGGACCAATTCCTGCAGCTCCTGCAGCCCACCTGGTAGAAAGTTCCCCTTTGTCATATCGGTCTTGCTGTATCCTGAAAATCCTGTCCTTTTTATCAAGAAAATTATCATAGCTCAATTCATGCAGGACAAACTGCGTAATTAGAATGCAAGCCAGCATCCCGATGGCGAGCCCTGCGATATTGATAAAAGTAAAAACCTTGTTTTTGGAAACATGTCTCCAGAGGGAAGTGAGGTAGTTTTGAAACATAGCAATGATCAAAAGGTGTGTTCGGGATAGCAACCAATTGTATTACTCCCCAGATCTATACCGAAAATAAAAAGTACCCCAGCTTGCTGTAAAGGGAAGTTTTTAAAATTCACTATTAGAAATTTCGGACAACATTGACCGACAGCGGTCAAAAAAATTTATCATATGATGCTTGTAAATCACAGCACGAAAAAGCAATCCCGCCTGAGTTTTTCAATTGCTTTGGGCAGGGTAGTTTCCAAAAACTGAAAAAGCATTTCCTCATCCAAACAGGTCACTTTATTGTAGGCCTAAATTTTCTCTGAGGACATAATTGTTCATATCTATTAAGTAGCTCGTGATATGACCTTCTAATCCTTTTTCAGTAGTATCTGTACTCATATTTTCATCTAAAATGTCTAAAGCTCGTCTAAATTATTTGTTTAAAAAGCCGCTTAAAACAACATTAAACGAAGTTTTAAGCTAAACCCCAGCTGAACTTCGTCTAAATCCTGTCTAAACTTCGTCTAAAATTCAATACCTATTATCTCACCATCTCGACGTAGTCAAATAGCTCGTGCCACTGGGTGGGATTTATAATTCCACCCAGATATTCTTAACAATTTATAATTGGTTTTTCAACCTCAACCCTCCTTCTTCCCGATTCGCATTGCTCCCGAATCGCATAGCTCTAAGGATTAAAATCTCGGGACAGGCACTTAAAGAGAAGGCGGTTGTTAAGTACTATCATCCAGATATCAGTATCAAAAGGAATTTTGATGGGTTTCCGGATTTAAGCCCCTGATAGTTGGTAAAAGTTGGTTGCGTTCTTGTAAAAGATTATTACAAGAAAAGTGATATGTAGATATAAAAAAATACCCTGTACAGGGTATTTTTCAGTTCTTAGGAATACAAAAAGAGAGTTCCTCTACTTACACCCAGTCTTAGCGCAGGTTATTCTTTCATTGGTGTTAACCCAATGTTCTGCTTTTTCAGTGGTATCGACACCACATCCGGTTCTTCCTCCTTTTTGTCCTTGGTGAACTTCGTTTGTTGGAGTGTGCTTAACAGCCATGACATTTTTGTTTAAGTTGATAATAAGTGGAGAGCACATAAACTCATCTTTTCATGATTCTTTGTGCTCTTCGAAACTAACGAATGATTTACTGTAAACCCATCAAGAAAAAACTATTGCCGACAGTATATGTCAAACAATCAGTCATTTACCAAAACACCTTCGCTTTTTACAGGATACTTAAAAAGTTAGACCTGCTTTTTCATTTTTAACCAAATCCCAACAAGTTGGAAAACTAATACCACCAAGAATAGTGGCAGATATAGATAAAAAATTAAGTCTTCATTCCCAGCATTCAACCTATAAAACACAGAATGTGCAATCACCAAAATAAACATCAGATAAGTGAAACGCTGTAAGTTTTTCCATTTTACCGATTTTAATTTCCCTACATAATAGTCATTGGAAATTACGAGCAGTAAAATGAGAATGAGTGTTCCAAATAGTCCCGTGTAATTTGCAAGTCCAAAATTTCCAAAACGAATTGCAAAACTTTCACCGACTTCTTTTACAAAATAAAGCCAAGGTCTACCTGTGAAGTGCATAAATAAACCAACCACTGAATGTACCACTCCCAAAATACCGCCAAAAATACCAATGTCCCTTCTAATGTAAGTTGATAAAGGATTTTTGAGCTTTAACATTAAATTAAAAGGTCCCAAAAGCAGGGAGAAAGCCAATAAAAAAATACTCAGGTAGCCTGAAGAATAGGTAATAAATGGAATGGCAGGCAAAGTCGGTTTCCAAAGATTGTAAAATATAAGACAGAAAATGATGCCCGAAAGGAGCATAGGGAGATAATGGATTTTAATTCTGACTGCAATACTATTATTCTTCATATTTTATTTTTTCACATTAAATTCAGCTCAGCTTGTTGCCATCGGACTACTGTATGAGCAGTAGCAGATTTCAGTCGAATTGATCAATATTTAAAGGTAGAATTTTTTGTGAATGGTAAGGGCACTCCCTTACAAGTTTTGGATTAATACTACTTGCAAGAATGTGACTTTGGATCGGCCTAACTGACAAAGCAGCTTAATTCTGACACGTCTTTGCCAAAAGTTATCCCTGCTAATTTGATGCCTTCTCCCAAAATAAGATAGCCATGGGGCTTTGAATCTCATTTCCAGCTCACTTCCTTTTAGAGCTAAAGGAATCAATGCCAGCCCTGTTGCAAATACCCTGTCTGGGTGTAGTCAAATTGCTCGTGGTGACTGGGTGGGATTTGGCTGCCCTGCTGTCTGGCCCAAGGCTAAAATCTTCCTCAGGAAGATTTCTTAATGCCTTGTCCTACCCTGATATTCTTACCAAGTTAAATTGGTCATATCACTTTCTACCCATCATGCTGCCAGCAATAACTACTTGCAGCTGCTGCCTTCTTTAAATATCTAGACCTACTTTGCTTGTTATCCTCACCCCTGTTTAATTCATCCATAAGACTTTCCATCAAAAGGTAGCGTCATGGAAGGTTTAAATTTTTACATGCTTACCCAAGAGAAAGAGTATCTTATCCAACTTTTCTTTGAAGACAAGTTTATCTGAATCAGGTACCTTCAAAATTACTTTTTTTAACCATACTTTGTAGTCATCCATAAGTGGCCTATCCTTGGACTTATATACTGATTTCCTTCTAATTTTCTCTACCTTCATAAACGAGACATCTTTCAATCTATAGATCTCGAATGCCCTTAATACATGCTGATCCACGATAGGTTCCTGCTCAGATGCCAGACTTGCTCCGTATTGCTTTAAGATCAAGGAGTATTTCGTTCTGTCACCTTCCATGCCAGTGATCCCATCTACTAAATGCTGAATTTTGTAGATATCGCCGTTTTTCCACATGACTGCTGCAAGGAGTTTGGCTAGTGGGTCGTTAGGGAAGTTCTGCAAATCAAGCGTATGATCTGCATTAATAATTTTCTTTGATTTGAGTTCTGATATCTCTGCTTCCGAAAGCCTGAAATCTACTACTGGGTATTTAGTATAAAATGCATCGATATTGATTTCGATATCATTATTTTCAATGTAAGAATCAAGTTTCTCGATGCTATCCAGTTTTTCAAGTTCTTGAAATTGGGCTTTTATCAGGTCGTAGTCTGGGTGGCTTTCCATAATTTTAAAATAGGCAAATCATTATAGATAAAATAATTATTGATCTATCGAGTGTCCCCATGTCCCGATAGGCTTCGCTAGCAGGACAAGCACTCTCCTGTTTAAGAAAGAGCACTCGTATTAATATTACCATCCAGGTATCAGTATCAAAGGCTTTTTGATGGGTTTCCAGATTTACGTCTGGAAGGATGCTATAAAAGTTGGCGTAGTTCCCGAATCCTTACAGTCTCAGGAATGAGAGCTTTGGATCATAAAGAACAGTCACAAGAAGGGGAAATTTTTTAAAGAATTTATACCCTATATAGGGTGTTTTTGAGCTAAGCGACGGAAAATTACCTGCAGTTAAGATTGAATAGCTAAGTCATAGTAATTTTTCAGGGTCAGACTATTTGTTTCTATGTATGCCTGTTTATTTACCATTTTCTAAAATTCAACACAAATTGTATGGGGGCAATCTGTCCTATCCTAATTGAAAGTCACCTAAGGTCTTTGACTAAAAAATATAATCACCATTTCCTTTAGAAGAGCATATAAACACCGCTATTTCTAAATACAAAGGGATTGAGCTTAGATATTGGGTCTACTTTTGTCCATTAAATTTCTTATACCCCTTCCCCACGCCCCTCAATCCGGAGCTAAAAAGTACCCGCTCAGATTTGTCCTTTCTGGAACCAAGGAAAGCCATTCCTTTGAAGTCTAGTCAAAAACTGCGTTGAGAGCTTAGGAAGAGCTATTTTTCAGTGTCCTCGAACTTGAAAAATATCTGTCCTAATCTTATCCAGAAGATTGATATAGGTTTCAGGCAAATTAAAACAGGTTATGGAGGAGAAAATCATTTCATGGAGCATAAACCACCTTGGAGGAGGGATAAAAATTCCTGTCATAATTTTCCTCATTTTCTAGTTCCTTAAAACCATACACCCCTATCTTGATTCCTTTCTAAACTTATATTCCAAGATTCAGGCAGTTAAATCCAATGAAAGAATTGAGAATAGGAAACTAAAAGCAGTACGGAAAAAGAAAAAAGCACCTAGGTAAAACGCTATCATCTCTACACGTAAAACTAAACTCTTGATGTATAAAGATCATTTCTCCGCCAATTTATGTCAAAACCCACTAAACAGCATCACATAATCCTCACATAGTAAGCAAATTACCCTATGTTTATGGTTCACTAACACCAAACTAAAATGCCAAATTTCGTAGTAAACAATGTCGCCCAGACAAATGGCGACCATGAGGTTCATCAACCAGGATGCTCATACTTCCCAAGTAATTATAGGGATTTAGGATGGCATTCCAGCTGTGTACCTGCGGTGGCAGCAGCAAAGAAGATCTATAGTAAAAGCAACGGTTGCAAATATTGCAGCCCTGCCTGTCACACGAGTTAATTTCATAAGACTGACTGATAGAATTTATCGGTCAGTCTTTTCTCATGATACTTAAATCTCCCCCACAGGAAGCCTATTCAGCTCCTCTCTAATCTGTTTCCAGTTTGGAAGGTATTTATCCAAGTGAGCTCGGAAGTTTTGGTTGTGTGTTCGTTCTATGAGGTGTACTAGTTCATGTGCGACTACATACTCGATGCATTCTATTGGCTTTTTCGCCATCTCCAGGTTGATGAGGATATTTCCAGAGTCAGGATTACACGATCCCCACTTCGTTCGCATACTTTTTACATTTACTTCATTGGCTCTCACATCAAGTATTCTCTCCCACTTCGGAACAAGCTCTGTTAAGACCTTTTTCAAGGCTGTTCTATACCATTCCTTCACCACTTCACTTTTGGTGTAAAGAGATGCTCCGCTACGGA
>Ga0209512_1000678_pt1 | contig 51757 bp, 59 predicted proteins | sample frozenSSSSmetaG_FD_184142 | JGI IMG/M metagenome (GOLD analysis project Ga0209512, IMG submission 184142) | Glacier valley bacterial and archeal communities from Borup Fiord, Nunavut, Canada, to study Microbial Dark Matter (Phase II) -... | ecosystem: Environmental > Aquatic > Freshwater > Ice >...
CCCACTGTCATATCGGGCGGCAAAACTTTGTGCCAGAATCTCTTGGTCAATGATGCCGCATTCTCGGAGGACGGACACAATGGAAAGTGCCATCTGAGTGTCATCTGTATAACTCCACCAAGAAGCTGATGGAATCGCCCGCGCCGCAATCAAGCTTTCAACTACATCTGGATGGACAAAAAATTTCTCACCAAAAGCATCACCTAATGACAAACCTTCTAAAGATAAACAAGCACGGATGAAACGCTCATCTTTTATTGTTACCACAAGACAACCTTCTGTAACTTATGTAGTCAAACTGTAACATACAGAATATTTATTAAGTGCTGGCATATACAAAAAAACGATTTATGCGAACAACAATCGACCTTTAGGTTCTGGAATAGATCGTCCTAATTCTTGTGCAGTCTCAATCCATTCTTGAATCACGATTTCTGCATTTTGTACAGCTTCCAGGTAAGTTTCGCCATCTGCCGCACATCCGGGAAGTTCTGGTACTTCAACGATAAAGACTTGATCGACTTCACTCCAATAAATAATTAGTTCATAGCGAATCTTCATCTTGTCCTCCAAGTTGATATTTCAAAATTACAGTGCGGACTTGTTTGACTTGGTACGCTTTGACTTTTCCTTGCTTGAGCTGGAGATTTAGGATTTCTTCCACCCCTTCTTGGGAAAAAATGTGGTGACTGCCTCGGATGCGTTCCTCAAAACCAAGAGTGCGTAGCAGTTGACAGATCTGCTCAAAATGAATGTTAGCATCAGAGTTCCCCAGTAGGATTTTGACTAGTAGCTTATTTTGCTGACTCATTCTTTCCTCTCTCGACTAGGGCACGATCATCCAACACCTGATAAGCCAACTAAATCCTTTTCGACACATTTAGGATTCCGCAAGGCGTCGATAAACCTCAATCCGCTTTTGTTTAGAAGCTAAATAAGCCTGAAAGCCTTTTGATTTCTTAACGTCATATCCTGACTTATTTGACATATCTTTATCAACAAGGATCTTTATGAATAGGCGATAAGTCAACCGCACGGGCTGCAATCACCTCAGTGACAGGAAATAGGTCAATACCTGCAGTTGTTAGCCCTCCTTGAAACCATTCTTGAGATGTCGATGGCAACTCGATTCGACCACGATTATGAGCCAAAGCGACCTCATAACAAGATACTGGAGAAACACCCACTTGACTGGCAGCCTCTATCTGAGTGAGCCAGTGTGAGGGAATTTTATCTAGGTTAGCATTAATAAACCACAGCCAAATATGAGTGTCGAGAACAATTACTTCAGACATTGCCAGTCCTCTTCATCCACAATAGGACTGACAATATCGCCTAAAATTTTAACTTTTCCAGCCATTGAAGCAGGAGGAATTCGACGCTTTATCGGAGCTACATTCGGAACATTCTCTACCAGGACAGTCACAATAATGCGAGCTGAGCTAACCTCCGGCTGCTCTGTTAGCCAGGTTACATGACCATTTTCATAAATCGCTTCATAACTTTTTAGCATTTTATTGAGTTTAATTCAAATATAATTAATTATGAATTTATCACAAGCTGATAAAACCTGGGAGCAAGTTACTGAAAGTCAGGGAGAGATTTTGAGCAAGTAGCTTGAGCCATCCCGTAGATACGTCAACTATTCACCGCATCCGTAGGGACGCTACTCAAGCAAGCCCAAGGACTGTTTCTCATGGCTAGCCGAATCGTATGCGCTGTTAGTATTTTAGAGAATAAGTCGCTTTTCCATAAAAAAAGGAGATGGCGTTTACCATCCCCATGAAACTAGTATTCAAGACTTTTCTTGAGAGGTTACAGAGTTGGTACAAACTGAGATTTATCTGGTACTTCAGTGTACTCAGAGACAATTTGGCGGAATTCTGCGCCGTCGATTGTTTCTTTCTCGATTAACAACTCCACTAAGCGGTCTGTTAAAGAGCGATTTTCGCGCATAATCTTCAAGGCGAGTTGGTAACACTCATCGACGATTGAGCGGACTTGAGCATCGATTTGACATGCGATCGCTTCAGAATACTCAGAGCGACTCATCCAATCACGACCCAAGAATACCTCACCACTTTGGCTTTCTAGCGACAGAGGACCTAAGGTTGACATCCCAAACCGAGTGACCATCTGCCGTGCCATACCAGTAACTTGTTGCAGGTCATTTCCAGCACCAGTAGTTACTTCCGAAGAGCCAAAAATCACTTCTTCAGCCGCGCGACCACCTAAAGCACCACTAATTCGGGCTTTTAGCTGAGAGCGAGAAATTAAGCCTTGTTCTTCATTGGGGGTAAACCAAGTTAAACCTTGAGCTTGTCCTCTAGGAATCAAGGTAACTTTTTGGACTGGGTCATGCTCTTTGAGCACAGTCCCAATCAAAGCGTGTCCAATTTCGTGGTAAGCAATCAATCGCTTACTCTTACTATCAACTAACGGCGTACCTTCCATCCCGGCGACGACTCTGTCTACTGCGTCATCGATTTCTGCCAAGGTCATCGCTTCTTTACGACGACGGGCGGTGAGGATTGCGGCTTCGTTGAGTAAGTTAGCTAAATCTGCACCTGTAAATCCAGGGCTGCGACGGGCGATCGCTTCCAATGACACTGAAGGATCAATCTTTTTATTCCGCGCATGGACTTCGAGGATTTCCAACCGACCTTTGAGGTCTGGTGCATCTACTTGAACTTGGCGGTCAAATCGACCTGGACGTAACAATGCAGCATCTAATACGTCTGGGCGGTTAGTAGCGGCAATAATAATAATGCCGGTGTTACCTTCAAACCCATCCATTTCTGTGAGTAACTGGTTAAGAGTTTGTTCTCTCTCATCGTTACCACCACCAATACCTGCGCCTCTTTGCCGACCGACAGCATCGATTTCATCAATAAAGATTAAGCAAGGAGCGTTGTCTTTGGCTTTTTTAAACAAATCGCGTACTCGCGAAGCACCAACACCAACAAACATTTCGACGAATTCACTACCAGAGATGCTGAAGAAAGGTACACCAGCTTCGCCGGCAATTGCTTTGGCGAGGAGAGTCTTACCTGTTCCTGGAGGACCCACTAATAACACACCTTTAGGGATGCGTGCGCCAACGGCGGTGAAACGTTCTGGTTGTTTGAGGAAGGTGACAACTTCTTGCAATTCTTCTTTTGCTTCTTCAATCCCCGCAACGTCATCAAATTTGATGCCAGTTTTAGCATCCATTTGGAACCGGGCGCGGGATTTACCGAAGTTCATCGCTTGACCTGGACCACCAGGAAGGTTGCTAGAACGGCGGAAGAGGAAGAATAAGCCTGCAATCAATAATACAGGAAAAACCAGATTGCCTAATAAACCCCAAATCGCGCCGTCATTCCGCATCGGGTGAGCATCGAATCTGACACCTGCAGATTTGAGCTTGCTAATGAGTTCAGGAGCGTTAGTTGGGAGGTCTACTCGCAGCCGTTGGACACGATCATCTAAGTCTGGGTCGAGTGCTTGAACAATTGCTGTCCGACCACCTTCATAAAGATCGACATTGGTAACGCGACCATTATCTAGATACTCCAGAAAGCGACCATAGGTCATCCGCGTGCTGGCGGTGTTCCGAGTGTTGTCAACTGTAGGAGTGCCAGCAAATGCCCCTTGCCAAAAGAAAAAGCCAATTACCAAGGCTGGTAGAGTCCACAATGCTAGGACTTTCCAAGAAAATTTCATCAGTTAGTTGCCTCTATATGCCAATCGAATCTAATTAACCGCAGTCGCGCTGCGGAATCAACGCTCGTTGTGGGTGTGACCACCCGACACTTTTAAACGGATGTTCATAACTCCATTTTATTTCAGTGACGACAGCGCATTCAAAGTGAAGCGATCGCCGCCTCCTGGAAGATTAAAAACACACATGAGAATCTTAATTAAATTTAACTTAATTTTAATCCATTAGAGCAGAGTATGTAACTGATCTATCTTGATTTTTTATCTCAGAGGTCACTTTCACTGAGTGTGAAAAAATACATTAGGCTATCCAGATTGACTGAATAGCCCAAATATGTTTTGGATTTAAGTCCTAAGTCTAGCCGAAGTGCATTGGGATAAAAAGAAAATATTAAATCTAGCCGTCTAACGAACCTTATTAATTTCCAGCTTATAAGGCAGGTATCGAGTTTTGTCGTAGGAACCGATCCAAATGTTGTACTTTCCCGCTAGCCATTGACCAACCATTCCCGGATTTTTGCCCTGGAAGTCATCATTACACCAGGTTCCGCCTGGACCACTGATAACCATCGTGGTGTCACCCGGACTTTGTACTTGTAGTTTTAGGTAGTCGAAAAACTCTGTTAGCACCATTGTATGGTTTGGTTTGTCATCAACAAAGCCAACACACGGACCATTAGGTGTATCAGATCGACCAGCAATATTTTTAGCGGGGAGGTCGCCACCACTTATACCGCGAACTGTAACTGACTCGGGAGGAGATTTGGGACTTAGTGTGACATTCTCAAAGATAGCTGGTGACTCAGTCTGAGCTTGAGCTACAGAGTTTAGTGTTACCCCTAAAACTAGTGTAGCCACCATTACCAAGGATCTTGCCCCTCGATTTAGTAGTTGTTTGGACATTCTGATTCCATCAGTAATTTCGCTTTACTAACGACGGTAAAGTTAAAGACAATGTTCCAGGTACTACTAATCAGGCAATGGTGCTGAAGTCTTTCAGGGCAGGCATATATGAGAGGAGCAGGGTATGAAGAGCAATGAATTTCGAGTATTATTTATTACTTTAAGGGCGCGAAATAGGTCGCAATCCGGTCAGTAGGGGCGCAATGCTTGCGCCCTGACTGGGGTTAGTGCGAGAAGATTGCGTTTAACTATTTTGTGCGATCGCACTCTCCAATCGTGGTCTATCTAAACCAAGTGCAGAGAGTAGCAACCAAGATTGCATTAAATCTGGCCCATGTAAATCACCAGTTAAAGCCGCACGGAGCGATCGCATGATTAATCCTTTCTTCACCTTCTCAGAAGCAACCACTTGTTTGATTAACTCTTGAGCATTGGCTTCGGTTAATGGAGACTCTCCTAGTCCCGCCAAAATGCCTTTCAGCGCACCTTCCGAACCTGCTTGTGAGAGTTGGGTTTTGGCTTCATCACTAAACTCGACGCTATCTATAAAAAACATTTGCGTCATTGGGACTGCATCTGTGAGGCGCGTCAGACTCGCAGCAATCAAGGCTACAAGCTGTTCTAACCAAGGGCGAGTCCGTTTTGTTAAGTCGTATCCAGCGGCTTCCCAAAAGGGTAGGATTAAGTCTGTCAGCTTATCTATCGGCATATCGTGGAGATATTGACTATTCAACCAATCCAACTTTGCCCAATCAAATTTTGCACCAGCTTTGTTGACGCGGTCAAAGCTAAACATCTCGGCGGCTTCTTGTAAGCTAAACCTTTCTTGGGTGGAGTCTGGTGCTGACCAACCGAGTAAAGTCATGTAATTCACCAACGCTGCAGCATGGAAACCCATTTGCTTAAAGTCAGAAATCGAAGTCACGCCATCCCGTTTAGAAAGCTTACGTCCTTCTATATTCAAAATCAGCGGTGTGTGAGCAAACTCTGGAATTGAAGATTCCATTGCTTCATAAAGCAGAATTTGTTTCGCAGTATTCGCAATATGGTCTTCACCACGGATGACATGAGTAATTTTCATGTCAATGTCATCAATTACCACAGCAAAGTTATACAATGGCTGACCAATACCGCCTGCAGAGGTACGAGCAATTACCATATCTCCACCCAAATCGCTACCGCGCCAACTCATTTTTCCTCGCACCAAATCATTCCAGACAATCTCACGACCATCATCGATTTGGAAGCGAATTACCGAATTACGACCTTCAGCAACAAAAGCTGCTTGTTGCTCTGGTGTGAGACGCCGATGGCGGTTGTCATAGCGGGGAGCCATCCCTCTAGCTTTCTGGGAAACTCGCATTTCCTCAAGTTCAGCTTCGGTAGTGTAGCAACGATAAGCTAAACCTTTATCTAGTAAAGCTTGCACTCCTTGTTGATACAGGTCTAAGCGCTGGGATTGGCAAAAGGGTCCTTCATCCCAGTTCAGTCCCAACCAACTTAGTCCTTCTAGGATATTTTCGGTATATTCGCTCTTGCTGCGTTCGATATCTGTGTCTTCGATGCGTAAGATAAACTGACCGCCGTGGTGATGAGCAAACAGCCAGTTAAATACAGCCGTTCTCGCTGTACCTATATGTAGATTTCCGGTAGGACTAGGGGCAATACGGACTCTAACAGTCACAACATCTCTCCGAAAGATTGTAAGTTTGTAGGGTAGAACAATGTCCTACCCTGACGTGGGCAAAGTTTTGCTTTTTTAATTTGCATTGTAGTTGCCAATTAAGCAAACTACATTCATTTAACGGGACTGACGGGGCTCGAACCCGCAACTTCCGCCGTGACAGGGCGGTGCTCTAACCAATTGAACTACAGTCCCTTGCGAGCCTTTACAATATTGCCAATTATTTCTTGATTTGTCAAGGGGTTTTTCTGACAAATCTCAAATATTTTTTTGTTGCCTGATTTGGTGCTCTAACTTCACTTCCTTAAAGAGTGATTAAATATGGTTGATGGCAGTGCTGGGGCTGATTCTAAGCGCTGTAGGATTCGTGATTGCAATTGCTTGTACTCGCGAAGCAAGAGATTTTTGCTCAATTGGGCCTGATTTGAGGGTGACGTGCTTTGACTTAAAGCTACCCAGTTCAGTAACATTTGTCGCTGAGCTGGACTAATGCGACTGCTGATGACGTTGGCGCAAAAATGCGGTGCTTCTAATGTGAATAGAGTGATTGGGTAGCGCTCAAAAGCTGCTAGAGCCTCAACTATTGCCTGTAGGGAGCGATTTTGCAGATCTAAATAGCATGGTAGCCATTTAGGACCATGTTGAGGGCTGTACATGACAGTTAGCCACAGCAGCATGGGATGGGGAGAGGCGACAAACAAAAAATCGTTACACAGACTAGAACGGGTGCGGTTGGTAATTTCGGCGCGAGACATCATCAGCATCAGGGAGGTTACGGCTGGTTCTTCTAGCAGTTGGGGAAAAACAATCTCCTTTTTCGGTTTATTCGCTGGCCAACTGAGTTGCCAACAAGCTTGCTCTACGGTAATTTCTAGGAAAGAATTTGTTTTGTCAGGCTGAAGAATTGTTGTGGGAGGAAGAGAGGGAGAATTGAAGAACGAATTTGTCTTGCTTTCTGGCTGAATTGTTGTGGGAGGAAGAGGGAAAGAATTTGGCTGAATTGGGGGCTGGATTATTGGGGGAGGAAGGGGTATATCATGGAGTTGCTCAAGGGATTCGATGATTTTCAGAATTTCGCCCAGATTTTGAGGGCGTGAGCCTGCTTTCTTGGCGAGACAAGCGACAATTAAATTATTTAATTCTGGCGGTAGCTTTAAATGAGGATTCACCTCAGCGATTGTCTTTGGTGCTTGAAAATGATGAGCTTTGTACCAAGCGCCGAATGTTTCAGTTTCGGGTTTCCAAGGTTTTTTGTCTGTCAGCATCTCAAACATCATCACACCCAGACTATAAATATCAGAGCGACTGTCTAATTCGCTACCATCCATTTGTTCTGGTGAGCAGTAAGGTAAAGTGCCGAAAAAGCCTTTTGTAGTCACAATGGTTCCCGAAGAATTTAAAAATTTGGCAATGCCGAAATCTAAGATTTTGACTAACTGACCAAAAATTGGATCGGGAGTTACCCAGATATTAGCTGGTTTAATATCTCGATGGACAACTGGGCGAATTTTGCCATCAATTTTGATTCCTTGATGAGCTGACTGCAATCCTAAACAAATTTGTTTCGACAGTGCTAAAAATAATGGTATTGGGGTGGGAAAAAAATCCTTTAAACTTTTACCCCGCAAATATTCCATCACATAGAATGGCTTCCCGCGATCGTCCACGCCGTAGTCTGTCACCCGCACAATATGCAGACTTTTTTGACTTAAAGCCGCACAAGTCCGCGCCTCACGGGCAAAATCTTCACGTAAATGTGTCTCGGCTAAAGTCTGTGATAGAAATTTGACGGCAACTTCTACTCCTCCGAGCAAGATATCATCTGCTAAGAAGACCTGAGCCATACCTCCAGTGCCAATTAATTCTTTTATTTGATAGCGATTAGAAAGTAATTCGCTTGCACCTACTGAAACTGTTTTAGTCTTCATGATTGACACCTCGGCTGATTAGAAGATTTTTCGGAACGTGAAAAAAAAATGAAAACCTTTTCCACTAGGTGGGATAACCAACTTTTGACTGTTGTTTCTTCAGAAGTTTGCTTGGCAATTATTTTTTTTAAAATTTGTGGCTTGAGCTTTTCATATTTAGATTTTAATAATTTTTTACTTTCATCAAATGCATCTAATGAGCGGAAATTTTGACTTAGTTCCAGCCAGTCCGTGAGTTGCTGGCGCTGAGATGAGGAGAGCGTTACTGTCATTACATGAGCGCAATGGCTTGGTTCTTCTATCGCGAAAAATAGTAAATGATAGTACCCAGCTTCTACTAAACTCACAACTATTTGCTGCACTTTAACGTCTTGAATATCTAAATAGTAAGAAAGCCAGCGAGCCGGACAAACGCCTGTATTATATAGCACGGCAATCCACATGATCACCGGGTAGACTGAGAAGTTGATCAGAAATTCTGTCTCACTGACTTGTTGGAGACATTTCTCAATTTCTGAATGAGGTAACATCACCCAAAGACTCGCGACATTTCCTTGATTAGTTACCAGTAGATGGGGAAAAACAATTGGTGCGATTGGTTTATTTCGCGGCCAACTTTTTTGCCAGCAGATTTCCTCGGATAAAGAAGTGATGGGGACTAGCTGTAAGGTCGGTGACTGTTTACGGCTATAACTGCTACCTATATTTACTTCTCGCTCAACTAATTGTAAAGTTTTAAATATTTCATCAATGTTTTGAGGGCGATCGCCAGCTTTCTTGGCTAAACAACGCATAATTAAATTCTGTAATTCTTGAGGTACCTGCAGTTGAGCATTTGCGTCGGCAATGGTGCGTGGCGCTTGATGCAGATGCGCTTGATACCAATTACTAAAGGAATTAGCGCTGGTGTAAAGTGGGTTTTCTCCTGTCAGCATTTCAAACATGACAATACCCAAACTATAAATATCCGTTCGGATATCTAGTAGCTTACGCCCCTCTAGTTGTTCGGGAGAGCAATAAGGTAAACTGCCAATAAAAGCACTTGTCAAAGTCATCCCGGCTCGTTCAGTCAAAAACTTAGCGATGCCAAAATCGAGAATTTTCACAGACTCCTGCTGACGATAATCCTGATGAATAAAAATATTCTCTGGTTTAATATCCCGATGAATCACCGGATAAATTTCTCCCTTCAGGCTTATACCTTGGTGAGCACACTGCAAACCTAAGCAAATTTGCCGAGTATAATTTAAAAATTGTGCTATTGATAAAGGCTGATTAATCAGCATTCGTTTCAGGACTTGACCTTGAAGACATTCCATGACGTAGTAAGGAATTTTGTCTTCATTAACTCCGTAACTCAATACCCGCACAATATGATTACTTTTTCGACCTAATTGAGCACCAATAAAGATTTCTCTAGCGAAGCGTTGTGACATGTGCTGAGTTGCCAAACTCAACGACAGAACTTTCACCGCGACTGGTAATCCTCCCTTCGCCGCGTCTTCTGCCATGTATACCCTACCCATTCCGCCTCTACCAATTAAATCTCTAATTAAATAACGATTGTTTAAAGTTTTTCCAATGTAGGGATCTAAATCTTTTCTGTGCATCACCATCTAAGACTTACCGATTTATTAATTAGATTGACTAGCTAAAACTAGAGTGATTAATCCGTAAGTAACTGTCTAGCCTCAAATGAATCGCACATTTTAACTAAACTTGATTTTAGTCTGGGATTTGTTAAAGATTAAATAATGAGAAAAAGTTATTTTAAGTCTTGCTTGTTTGCATATGAATTCCGCTATTAGTCCTTTTAAGGAATTTTTAACATATTTTTTTTATTCCGCGCATGAGAAATTCCACTGAAACCCAAGACCTCACTAATCTGGGTATCCAATAAATCAGTATATATACTTATTTTCGCGGAGATTAACGCCGGTTAGTCAAGAGGGAAAGGAATAAATTGACGCAGGAGAGAGAAAATCCGTCTTTGACGAATTAGCCTGAAGGCTAAAATCTGAGTTCGCTGTAGACGAAGGAAATTGTTATCGGCGATGAGAATCAATGATTGCTGTCCATCAGGTAACACAGAACCGAAGGTCAAACCTTCGATATTATCAGGTCGCATCTCAAGGGTTTTCAACTCTAACACAAGCTTTTTGTGAACTGCTTTGATATTACTGAGATTACTTAGACTCAATGTATCAATATTAGCAATATCGTCTGCATCTGCCAAAGACACTTCAAAGATAGCAATCCTAAATCCTAAACCAGTAAAAGACCGCTCCAAACTGAGAAAATGCCCTTGATTGTCAATCGCCAGCAAATCAGATAAGCCAGTGGTAAACCTCTGTGTAAAATCACCAAAAGACTTTACTGGTTCTGTTTGATACAAGAATTCTTTTTCTGGCTGGTTCGTAAGTAAGTTATATTGCAAGATTCGACATGGCGTACTGATATTTGAAGAGGCAGCGGGACCATCTTGAATCAAGGCATTTTCCGTAGCTGTAAATAAATACCTTTGATTCGGAGTCACAGTCATACTTTCAAAAGCCAGATTATTCCGCGTACCCCGATTCTGTCCTGGTAAAAATTTATTGGGTATCGGGAGGATTCTCAATTCTTGTCCTGATTCAACCGCAAACTCTTGAATCGCCGGTGGAATTTCGAGACTCGCATCACCCTCAGAAGCAATAAATACACTTCCTCTCTGAGTCCAAGCTATAGCCTCCGCATCAATACTTCCTCTCGCAAACGGCTTACCTTGCTCATTTAACAGAGATGTCACCCCTATTGGTGTCACATCTCCATTTTTAAAAGATTCACTGAGGTCAATTTTTAGTGTGTAGAAGCGAGCCGGAGATTTTTCACTGCGATCGTCGGAGACAGCGTAATAAACTTTTTTACTCGGGTCGTAAGTAATTCCCGATAAACCGCCGACGGTCGTATTTTGAAAAGACAAATTATACGGGAGAATCGCTTGTCCTAAATAATCTGCGCCTGTGATTGTGAATGGGGTGGTAATGAATGCGAAAAGCAGCAGAATCGCCCCCACGACCAGCACCGCGAAGCCTTTACTGGCAAAAACCTTCTTTACTGGGGTGAAACTAACTCTGAACAAAGTTAACTAACCAATCTTTAATTTTATAAGTAGCGCGACAATCGTCTTCGTTGTAGCGTTGGATAATCTCTAATAAACTGCGATCGCCTGTTTCTAGCCATTCATCATACCAATAGATACATTGAGCACCAGTAGCTTGAGGGTCGCGCCACTCAAATCCTCGCCACCGCGCGATCGCTTTGAGAGAGTAACTTTCTACTGGTATCGCCACTGTTTGTGTGATTTGAGCATATATATCGACAAAGCGATCAAGTAAAGGATATATTTTTTCGCGATCGCTTACATAAAGTTTCGCCAAGCGTTTGACTGTATCTACCTCAAACCCACAAAAATGATAAATTGGGGCTGTGGGGTATTGCTCTACTAAATCCAGAAACTGTTGCCAAATTAGGGCTTCGTCTTCTGGTCGTTCGGCTAAAAAAGAATAAAATTTTTCAGTTTTGGTGAGTCGGTCAACTACCAAAACCCCTAATAAATAATCTAAATTTAAATCTGGTTGCGCTTCAATATCAAAATATAGTTCTATTGGTGAGTCGAGATATGCTTCCTTGAGTGCTGTGTTGAGGAGGAGAGGACGATTCAGTAATGTGGATTGCGCTTGTATAACTAGTTTCGGCGCTATTTCGCTGTTAAAACCTACTAGGGTTTCTAGAAATTCTGGACTTGAGTTGGCGAGGGATTCGACTGTTGTGAGGTTAATTGCTTGTAATTGAGTGTAACGTCCGGGTGTAATCCCCGGAATCAAGGATAGATGTTGCTGAGCACGAGCGTCTGCATAACAGTGATTGTACCAACGACAAAGGCTACAACGTTGACGGGAGATAAATACTTCAGGGACCGAAGACGATTTAAGAGTTTCCACATATTCTTGTAATAGATCCTGCATCAATGGCAACCATTTTTCGAGATACACAGTGTAAAGTGTTTCTCTTCCTCGTAACATTAACCCAGCTGTTGAGGGTACAACGCCTTGAACTGTGGCTAACATTTGGGCATGAAATGCGGCAACAATCTGATATTCTTGCTTAGGACGCTTACCAAGTTCAATTGTCGCCGGTGTATACAGCCAGTCTCCTAACCAAGATTCACCTGGTTGTTTAAATAATAGGTCTGGGTTGCTGTACAGAGTTTCTCCAGATGTTGAGGTCGCCAGTAGCACTCCTTTATGAATACACTCGACTCCTTGCTGCATCAAGATTTTGGTCGCCTCAAAACCGGAGAGCCAATTTCCTGATGGATAATCTGGTTCTTCATACTTATACTGGGAAAGCAAACTTTGTTTATGGGCGATTTTTTCTTGTTGTATTTTTAACAACAATTCATTGCGAACATCTCGCTGGCGACGATCGCCATGAGCATCTAAAAAAGTTCTACGCTTACAGCGTTGATATTGTAGCAGCAGTTCAGCATTTATTAGCATACTTTTAAATTAACAATTATTAGCCAATTCTGGGGGAATTAGCGATGAATCACTTACTGCATCACAGACAGCAGTTTCCGGCTTTAGCCAATAAAGTTTATTTTAATTACGGCGGTCAAGGACCGATGACTCAGGTGGCGATGGCGGCTATGGCTACAGCTCAATCACACATCCAGGAGATTGGTCCTTTTGGTAATCAAGTGAATTCTTGGATAGTTCAACAGATCAAAGAGACACGAGATGCGATCGCTGATGAATTGCACGTCAAGAGTGAAGCGATCACTTTAACTGAGGATGTGACTGTTGGCTGCAATATTGCGATGTGGGGTATCGATTGGCATCGGGGCGATCGCTTGTTATTATCTGACGCAGAACATCCAGGAATTATCGCTATCGCTCAGGAAATTGGGCGGAGATTTGGTGTTGAAATTGATACATGTCCGCTGATGGCTACTTTAAATGAGGGTAATCCCGTTGAAGTGATTTCTCAGCATTTACACCCAAATACCCGGCTGTTGGTCTTGAGTCATATTCTCTGGAATACGGGTCAAGTTTTACCACTAGCAGAAATTGCCAAAGAGTGTGCTCATCGTCCCTCTCCCGTGCTGATATTGGTAGACGCGGCTCAGTCTGTGGGTTCATTACCTTTGAATTTAACTGAATTAGGGGTAGATTTTTATGCCTTTACTGGTCATAAGTGGTGGTGTGGACCAGCTGGTGTTGGCGGTTTGTATGTGAAACCGGAATCTAGAGAAAGTCTTAAACCTACTTTTATCGGTTGGCGCAGTGTGATGATTAATGCTCAAGGTCAGCCGGGTGGTTGGCAATCTGATGGGCGACGTTATGAAATTGCAACTTCTGATTATCCTTTGTATGCTGGCTTAAGAGCAGCTATTGCTTATTCGCAGCAATGGGGTACAGCTACAGAGCGTTATCAGCAAATTTGCGGAAGTAGTAAGTATTTATGGGAACAATTGGCGACGCTACCTAATGTTAAACTTTTGCGGACTTCTCCTCCGGAAAGTGGTTTGGTTTCTTTTCAACTAAAAGACAACCAGCCGCATGTCAGTCGGCGATTAGTCGAATTTCTGGAATCCCAAAGTATTTTCACACGTACAATCGCCGATCCTGATTGTGTCCGCGCCTGTGTTCACTATTTAACTCTGGATACAGAAATCGACCGGCTAGTTGGTGCAATTAGCGAATTTTCCTTATAAATCTAAAATGCAACGTCCTACCTTATATATAGCAATTACTAATCACGGCTTTGGTCATGCTACCCGCACGGCTGCTGTTGCGGCGACAATTCAGAAATTATGTCCAGACGTTTTGTTGATTTTGGTGACGACTGCACCACGTTGGTTGTTAGAGTCTTATATTGAAGGCGATTTTATTCATCGTCCTCGGGCACTTGACCTGGGAGTTATTCAGGCAGATAGCTTAGCAATGGATAAAGACGCTACTCTGGCTAAATTGCGGGAGATTCAAAAAAGTCAGCGATCGCTGATTGCCTCCGAAGTCAACTTTATTCGCCAAAATCGTGTCAACTTGATATTAGCCGACATTCCACCGTTAGCGGCTCAAATCGCCAAGGCGGCAAATCTCCCCTGTTGGATGCTGAGTAATTTTAGTTGGGATTTTATTTATCGCGCTTGGGGAGGCGATTTTGTGGAAATTGCTGATTGGATTGGTGAATGTTACACTCACTGCGATCGCTTGTTTCGTTTACCGTTTCACGAACCAATGTCAGCTTTCCCTCACATTATCGATGTCGGCTTAACAGGTGGCTCGCCGCGCTACGATCAAGATGAACTTAAAAAGAAGTGGGGGATAACGACTCCGATAGAAAAGACGGTATTACTCACCTTTGGTGGTTTAGGTTTGCAGGCAATTCCTTACCAAAACCTTGCATCCTTTCCTGATTGGCAGTTTATCACTTTTGATCGTTCAGCCGTCGATTTACCTAACTTACTCAAAGTCGGTGATCCTCAATTCCGACCTGTAGATTTTATGCCGATTTGCTCTAGAGTTGTTTCCAAACCTGGTTTTAGTACCTTCGCAGAAGCTATCCGCGTGGGAGTCCCGCTGGTGACGATGACTCGGGATAACTTTGCGGAAGCCGCTTTCTTACTTGAAGGTATTACTAATTACCACCCTCACCAAATCCTCACCCCGGATGAGTTCTTTCAAGGTAATTGGGATTTTCTCCACAAACCACCTCTTCCCCCTGAAAAATCATCAGCGATTGCTAAAGATGGAAATGAAGCGATCGCCACGGCTGTGGTTGAATACTTAAATAATAATTAATATGCACTACCAAAAGTTCCTCAAAATTCCCAGTCTCAGCAAATCTCTATTAAATATCACTCCCAAGATTGAAGCCATAGTCGCTGAGTCGGGAGTAGAGACAGGACTATGTACACTATTTTTACGCCATACCTCCGCAAGTTTACTGATTCAAGAAAATGCCGACCCTGATGTTCTCCAGGATTTGGCAAATTTTATGGCAAAATTAGTACCGGAATCAGCTCCTTATATTCATAGTGCTGAAGGTGCCGATGATATGCCAGCTCATATCCGCACGGCTTTAACCCACACCTCAGAACAAATACCGATTGCTAGAGGTCAGTTAGTTTTGGGAACTTGGCAAGGAATTTATCTTTGGGAACATCGCCAACGCAGTCAGACACGAGAATTAGTTGTCCACATTTCTGGGTAATAGATGAAAATTGCTGATTTAATTAAATGGTTTGAAGATTGGGCAAATCCAGCTTGGCAAGAAAAATGGGATAATTGTGGCTGGCAGGTTGAACCTGGAGTGTTAACCCAATCAGCACGGGTGTTAGTCTGTTTAACGCCGACTTTGGCAGTCATGCAAGAAGCGATCGCGTGTTGTAATCAAGGTACACCAGTCAATTTAATTTTTGCTCACCATCCTCTCATTTTTCATCCGCTGAAGTCCATACGGACAGATGATCCTATCGGTGAGATGGTGCAGTTAGCATATACCCATAAAATTGGTATTTACACTGCTCATACCAACTTCGATCAAGTTGCGGATGGTACTGCTGACGTTTTGGCACAGATTTTACAGTTGCAGCAAGTCAAGCCAATTGTACCGACAGTTGGCGGATTAGGATATGGACGAGTTGGCGACCTACAGCCACTAGATTTAGCTGATTTACTGACGAAAATTAAAATCCACCTCGCCGCACCACTGTTAGTTTCGCCAACGCCAGAAAAACAACCACCAATTACACGCCTTGCAGTTTTAGGCGGTTCAGGTGCTGGTTTCATCTCCGCAGTTGTGGCTACAGGCGCTCAAGCTTATTTAACTGCTGATTGCAAATTTCACCAATTCCAAGAAAGCCGTGATCGCGGTCTGATTTTAATTGATGCTGGACATTATGCCACAGAGCGTCCTGCCTGCGATCGGCTGGTGCAAAAATTTCAAGCTTTAAACTTAGATTGGGTACAGCTAAGTCACAAGGATGAGGATTTTCGCTCCTTTGTAGTTGCGCTTTAGCGCACTCATCGCTACTACAAGCCGGTTTAACGCTCTCTTTACTTACCAACAATCCAAAACCATCACCTCCGTACTAGTGACCAAGATCACACTGCTAGTACGCATAAGGTCATCATAGTTGAGCGACTCAAATCAATTACCAAACCGAAAAAATATTTCAAAATTCAAATAGATAAAAAATTATATTTTACTCACCATGATTCGCTCACTTGTAAAGTCTGCTTTCCAAACTGGCTATCTAAGTGTTGAATCTGAAGGTCTGCTCCAGCAGATGTTGGCGACCAGAAGTTATCAAACGGCAGATTTGTCAGCCTTAGCTGCTTTATATGACGCTGTTGACAGTGGTCTAATTAAGCGTGAGGCGCGATCCCCGTCATTTATGCCGATTCTCGCAGCGTCGCACTTGTGAGTAAAATTGTTAAAGAGAATACGAATGTTTGCACCCGCAGCATTTTTTCTTCTCTTTCTGGAAAAAACTCTTGGCATTATGGTGCAAAATCTACAAGTACAGCCAGAGAATAAGCTAAAATAAATAACTATGGGGCTAACAGTCAAGCCGCTTGCCCAGACTGTCAGGAAATGCCAATGACTATAAGCAGGCAACTTAAGCAACAGCAATTACCGTTGGGGCTAGAGTATATAAAAGCACTCTATAATGGAGAAGGAGCCACTAGTGATCACTAGCTTAGTTAAGGCAAATCCCAGACAATGCGGATTGAGAGAAACCTTTCCTAAAGGGCTTCCAAAGCAACTTCCACTTCCATTGGTGCAGTGAAAAAATAGCTAGTGATGATTGATGGCAACGGCATTAACAACCCACCAAAACCACGGCTGTTAATGCTACGCACTCGTAACGCTAGGGGAAGCTCGAACATGAAGGGTGCAATTTGCTTGAGATATACCCCAATGTTGACAAGTTTAACTACGTTTAGAAAGGCAGAAGCTATACATGCTACACCGCAAGATTTATCAACTGTGTTGCGATGGGCGGGAGGTATGTGTTTTCTTGCGGGACCAGCAACGCTGGATTGAACGCGCCCGCATTATCGACATAGAAGGTGATTTAGTTACCCTCCGCTACGAAACAGATGAAGAGGATGAAGTTTGTTCATGGGAGGAAATGGTTCGCCTAGAAAGCATTGGTGCTGTAACTCAAAAGTTAGCTTCAGTGTCCCGAATCAATATGGAACCTCTGATGACAGAAGATTGTCCAGAAGCTGAGCGCATTCACAATCCTCACAAAGACTCAAATCCTGATTAATCTTCGGTTCTTGCCTCTCAAGTTCCCAGATTAAAAAAATAGAGCCGTAGTCAAAATTCCACTGCGACTCTATTTTTTGTTTTATCTCTCTCAGGCTAAAGCCTGGAGCTATACGTACAAAGCCTGCCTACGCAGGCTATACTTACTTGCAGCCTGCGAAGGCAGGCTTTGTTTGTATAGCTACACCCTTAAGGGTGTTGGTTACTTTGTTCACACGGACATGATCTAAAACTACTCTTTAATGATTAGCCTTTCATACACAGGGCAATAACCTTCAAGAGTCACTTTAAAATTAAATAGTGGAGAAGTTGGGTTCCAACAACGACCTCCGCGTTGATATCGGCAAGTACCGCAGCAGTCAACATCTTGCCATAAGCTAGAGCTAACGTTCGAGTTAAGCAACTCGCGTTGTGACAAACCGCGTAATACTAGTTCCTCTCCTTGCCAGCGAGCCTCAATTAACCCTGTATCAGCGAATTGTTGCCAGCGGGGATCGGCACTAATTGCTTGGGGGAGGGTAATTGTGACCACAGTACCTAATTCTGTCAATTCGCCTTCATAATTTGTCTCTGGTGCCGCTGGTTGCAAAAATGTATCACCAATCGGTAATTCTACTACTGTACCCGCATCTGGCGAATGTAGATGGTAGCGATTTTGCAACTCTTCTAAGCTAGTGAGATCGGCGAGATAAATTGGCGAACCATGTACAAAAACGACATGCTGGGGGCGTAAATTATGGATTAGTTGCGTGATCCCTGGTCCATCGCTATGTTGAGCCAAAAGATAAGTCTCGACGACTGTAGAGAGGCGACTCTGTTGGGTATCAACGGCGCGACCTGGTTTTTCTGGTAAGAGGAGTAGCCAAGGACCAGTACCAGGTTGACAATATGCATCTAAATCAGCCGTTTCATCAGTCAAGATAATACAGGGAGACTGACTGACCGTCGTTCGCTGTTCTGTCTGTAAACGGCGGACGCGTGGACGCACTCGTTCATCCCAAAATAGCGGTTGATGGCGGGCAAAATTTTGGACTGAAGGTGGGAGGTGAGGTAATAATTCTAAATAAGCATCACAGCCAGCAGCCACAGCACCATCTACCCAGATATCGATGTCACGCCCGGTAAAGTGGTGGTGACTGCGTAAAAGCATCAGGAGTTCTTGACCCAAACCTAAAGCTGGTGTGGGTAAGATCACAGAACAACGGTCTTTAATCGCTTGATTAATCCGTTCCGCAAGGCTGTTTTCTTGGTGACGACGGTGGGGATGACGAGAAGTACCATAACTACCTTCCACAATTAAGACATCCGGATTAAGTCCGCGCATGTCCTCTAAAGGCAAACCTTCCACCAACCGCGAGTTAGACAAGAAAAAGTCACCTGTATACAACAACGTGTAAGCACGGTCTGGTGTTGTATAAGTTAACAAAATTGCCACAGCACCTGGAAGATGACCTGCGGGAAATAATTCCGCTACGAGACCCGCTTGAAATTCTACAGGCGATCGCAAGGGTAGCGCCTGACAAAATTGAGGAATTTGTCCTTGGTTTAACCAATTTAAAGGTAGTAACTTGCTAGTCACCTCACTCGCATAAATTGGTAACAGCGGAAAAGCCTGATGTAATGCGAGTAATCCTTGAGCGTGGTCTGGGTGCGCGTGGGTCGTGATGACTAAATCTACGGGTCCGGGAGTGATCCCCGGTTTTGCCGATTTCAATTCGGTCAATAATGGTGAAATATCCTCCAAGCCACAGTCTAGGATGATACGATACGGTCCCATCCGTACCAATAAACATATGCCCTCATCATGATGATGGACACCGTAGGGCAAGCATTCTAACTCAGAAACGGCGTCAAATGGACTAGATGCTTTATCCGATAAATTGTTGCTCATACTCCCTTTCCCTTCTCCACACAGAATGCAGTTAGGGTGATGCGATTTGGGATTTCGCCAAATCTAAAATTTAAAATTCAGTGAGCTGAGCCGTTGCCGTGATATTTATCTGTATCATAAAATCCATTTTTAGTGCCAAAAAACAGACATGACACAGTAAAGAGAACTGTCAATCCGACTAAAACTAGTTTTACGTCCATGTTTTTATAATCCAGTGAGCGACTACCGTAGCTAGACACGCGTCAAGAGCGGTTCTACGTTAACTATATATAATATAGAGCTTAAAAGATTGTATCTTGGTTGCCAAGATAGTTGTGAGTAGCTTTTGCTTACAAAGCGATTTGCTCGCCGCGATCAGTGAAGCGAACCTCTTTAATCTGCCATTGAGGATTACTGGTTAAAGTTTTGCGGATACTGCCAAACAAAGAGAATTGCTCACAACTCGACAACGAAACTAATTGTCGTTGGGAATTGGGTGCCATGCGAAAATCGAGTGTCGCCACTCCTTGTGGATTAACTTTGACACGATACCCAGATAAACTAAAATCAGCTGTATCTTGCGCTGCTAAAATCTTCCCCACAGTTGCTACCACAGGTTGCTCAGACGGGACTAACACTTTTGTGGGAATGAAAGTTTGGCATTGGCTGTCACTTGTATACAGTTGGACAGCAACATTGTTGAGGCTAGAAGCAGTGGATTTAGCTCGCAGTTGAGCCATGCTACTTTGAGCATTCAAAGCCGATGAATTATTCTGACTCGTTTGAGCACTACTCAAAGTAGCACAACCACTCAAACTGGCAACGATCGCGAGCGTCACAAGCATGAGTAAAGATTTTTTAGGAGTATCCATAATATTGTTGCAAAGTACTATAGATCTACAATTCAGTGTCCCCAGTTACAAATCCGTATAAAATTACAAAAAAGTCTCGATTTTTTCTCAGTAAATTAAATGGAACCCAGACCACACAAGCAATTTGCCCAACATTGGCTCCGTAGTGACCAAGTTTTAAATCAAATCGTCAAAGCTGCAAAATGTACAAAGCAGGATCGGGTTTTGGAGATTGGTCCTGGTACAGGTATTCTCACAAAGCGCTTATTGCCTTTAGTCCAATCTTTGGTAGCGGTGGAAATTGACCGCGATCTCTGTCAGCTATTGGCAAAACAGCTGGGAAAAACGGAAAACTTCCTCCTCCTTCAGGGGGATTTTCTTTCCTGTAACTTAGCGGAACTCCTACAACCTTTTCCCAACTTCCAAAAACCGAATAAAGTAGTGGCGAATATCCCCTACAACATCACCGGACCAATTTTAGAAAACTTGCTGGGGACAATTGCTCATCCTCGCCCAGAACCATTTGAGGAGATTGTGCTGCTGATGCAAAAAGAAGTAGCCGAACGACTTTATGCTCAACCTTGTTCCAGAGCTTTTGGAGCCTGGACTGTCCGGGTACAATATCTGGCGGAATGCGAGTTGATTTGTCCTGTTCCCGCTACCGCTTTTTATCCGCCACCAAAGGTAGATTCTGCTGTTGTCCGCTTGCGTCCTCGGGTCTTATCTGAGGCGGTGCGCGACCCGGCGAGATTAGAAACTTTGGTGAAGTCGGGTTTTTCGGCGAAACGCAAAATGTTACGAAATAATTTGCAATCCCTAGTGGAACGCGATCGCCTCACCCACTTGCTGGAAAAATTAGAAATAAATCCCCAAGTCCGCGCCGAAGACCTTAGCGTCAGTCAATGGGTGACTTTAGCCAATCAGTTAGAAGTGAGGAGTACTGAGTGAAGACTTATAATTTAATCGCCCCAGCTAAAATTAATTTGTATTTGGAAATTATTGGCGATCGCGCCGATGGTTATCACGAACTAGTGATGATTCTCCAAAGTATTAACCTTGCCGATCAAATTAATTTGCGAGCCTCTAGCACTGATTCAATCCGTGTCCGCTGCAATCACCCCCAAGTCCCGACAGATCAAACTAATTTAGCCTACCGTGCGGCTGAATTAATGACCAAAGAATTTCCCCAAGCCTTTAGTCAGTTTGGCGGTGTCGATATTTCGATCACAAAAAATATTCCTGTCGCTGCTGGACTTGCTGGTGGTTCCACAAATGCTGCGGCTGTTTTGGTGGGGATGGATTTGCTGTGGAATTTGGGATTAACTTTGGTGGAATTAGAGGAATTAGGGGCGACTTTAGGTTCGGATGTGCCTTTTTGTATTGCGGGTGGGACGGCTATCGCCACAGGTAGAGGCGATCAACTCTCGCCTTTACCCAATTTAAATAATTTATCAGTGGTATTAGCTAAACATCGCAGTCTAGAAGTTTCCACACCTTGGGCGTATAAAACTTATCGGACTCAGTATGGCAATTCCTACATTACTGACAAACAAAGTTTAGCGGCTCGGGCGGCGGCGGTACATTCAGGTCCAATGGTCAAAGCCATTCTCCAACAAAGTGGCGATGTCATCGGTCAAAAACTTCATAATGACTTAGAGAAAGTAGTTTTACCTACATACCCCGAAGTTTCGGAATTGCGCTCTCTGTTCGGCGAGGCTGGTGTTTTAGGGGTAATGATGTCTGGGTCAGGACCGACGGTTTTTGCCCTGTGTGAGACTTATACACAGGCACTAAAGGTTGAGTTTGATGTGAAGAGAGCGCTCAATAACCCAGATGTAGATTTTTGGGTAACTCAGTTTTGTAATACAGGTATCCGCGTGGCTGCCTCGTAGTAGTATTTGTGTACCATGACAAGTGAAGACAATGAATGACCAAAGTCCGAATCCCACCACCCAGACATCAGAAAAAGCAACGCCGCTCAAGTGTTTAATTGGCTCTGTGATTTCTTCGGGATTAACTTTCGCTGTCTACTCGATGATGACGGCAATTGTTACGAGTTTTGCTCACAAGCCGATTCTCTCCCATAACCAGATGGTTGCGAATATTACGGCTGCTGTTCGCACTCTGGTTGTGGGTACGGCGGCGTTAGGTACCGGCATTTTTGGCTTGGTGGCGATTGGGCTGCTGGCTTTAGCTGTGCAATTGTCATTCCAATCGACAAAAAGCACTTCTTGACTTTTTTACACTCAGTGTGGCTGAAAAGTGTTTTTACAAGAATTCTTGCTACCTAATTCTGCTTTTTTGTAATTCTTATCATTGCCTTGAATTTTCCTCATCCATTCCACACTTATTCCACAGCTTTTCCACAGGCATATTTGAGGTTTTCCACAGGCACTTGACGAGTTTATTCGATCTTGCGCCTTGGCTGGGGATTTTCAGATCTAGTCTGTCAAAATTAAAGGTACTGAGTTCACATTAAGTTGTGTAACGGAAAATGCACTTAAACCCTGATTATTGCGTGAGCATTTTTTTGCCATCAACACCGTTGTAACATTTCGCAGCATTGACAACACTACCCCCCCTTGCCGCACAATGGTTCGACCTGCTTCTTTTTTGACAAATATGAGTGTGTGCGACTGGCGGATTTTTTACTGGCAGTTCTAGCCACTCTTTTTTGACTTCAGAGCGGTCAGGTTGCCTTGTTATTTAATCGCAGGGAAAACAGTATGAACGCAATGGTGAGCATCTTGGCAGAAATTCCTGAATCACTCCACGAATCCCTCAAAAGCTACTTAGAAAGCCATCCCGATTGGGATCAAGACCGAGTCATGACAGCGGCTCTGTCGTTGTTCTTGCTACAGAATGGAGATGGCGATCGTCGCGCTGCCCGTGTCTACTTGGAAACTTTATTTCATCACTGCTGAGTATAAATGCATACTTTGTACGTAATATTTAATGTCACAAATATTTATGCGGTGGGTGTCCGCATAATTGGGCGGCAATCAGACTCATGTACGATTTAAACCTTTGTGGTAAGTAGACATTGGTCATCAACACAGAAATGACTAATGTCTACTCAGTACTTGTAACTAAACTTGGGCTTTGTCAGACTGCTGGTTCTGATGAGGATATTCAAATTTATAACCAACACCACGTACAGTCTGAATTAACACTGGTTGACTAGAATCAGTTTCAATTTTCTTGCGAATTTGACCGATATGTACGTCTACAACCCGTTGGTCGCCGACGTATTCATAATCCCAGACCTCTTGAATCAGTTCTGCTCGCCGCCAAACTCGACCGGGATGGCTAGCTAAAAAATGTAGCAGATCAAATTCGAGAGCGGTTAATGGTACTGCTTGGTTGTTCAGTGCTACCTCACGACGAACGGGATCGATCATTAGTTTTTCAAACACCAGTCGTTGTTGTTCTGCTGTAGTCACAATCCGCTGACGCTTCAAAATGGCTGCGACTCTGACTTCTAGTTCTCCCAAGCCAAATGGTTTGGTGAGATAATCATCAGCACCTTTCGCAAATCCTTTAATTTTGTCAGCTTCATCGGAACGAGTCGTCAGCATCAAAACAAAAACACCAGTTCGGCTTTGCATCTCTTGACAGAGGTTATAACCGATGGCATCAGGTAAATTCACATCCAGAATTACGAGATCTGGATTAAATTTCTCAAATAGGGCGAGGGCCGTCTTACCGTCTTCAGCAGACTCTACCTGGTAGTTCTGCTTACTTAAAAAGCGTTGAATTAAGTTCCGAACCGCAGGGTCGTCATCAACTACAAGAATCTTGGCGGGAGCCATGACCATTACTTTGCACAAAAATAAGAGGATTAACAAGCGACGAAGCGTTTTTGAGACTCTTCTCCGCTAAAAGCAGTAATTACTAGCTACAAGGCTAAGGCAGCAATTTCCCGATCAGCCAGCTAACAGTGTAATCGTTTGAGACAATTATGAGCTTAAATCTCAGTAATGCCAATTAAGTTGTCATGCTTTTTGAGGATCATAATCGAGTAAATGCCCAAGATTTTTACCGCACCAGTTGTTCAATGCTCAAAAAGTACCGCTAGAAAGAAGCTCTAGGACTGGAAAACTTTTTTATTCTAAATCGATCTGCTGCTCAAAGAAAGCTCTCGTCCGATTGCATCTGCACTAATTTCAACGAACACGTACACTCCTTGGCGCATTACGTAAAATCACTCATCAAGATAAAATATTCTTCGCATAAAATTGCCTTTTAAGTATTTTTGCTTCAAGTTCTAGAGTAAAACCTACTTTGGCACAATGACATTGGGGTTTACACTCAGGTCTTGGCATATGCTAGAGTGTCTTATAGTTATGTGGTCGATATTGGGTAGTTATTGATCTTCTTCAAATCCTGGTAGGGCAAGAATCAGCACTTTATCAATAATTTTTTCCGCACGTCAAACCACTTATTAAGCTGTTGTGTTGTCAACTAGAGGCTGCCCCTGACTGAGGCTGAGGCGATAAACTCACATGAGCGATCAAAATCCCTACGAAAAGCTTGGGGTATCAGAAGATGCTAGCTTTGATGAAATTCACGACGTTCGCAATCGCTTATTGGAACAGTACAGTGGCGATTCCCAGCGTCTAGAAGGCATTGAAGCTTCTTATGATGCCATTTTAATGGAACGCTTGCGAATGAGGCAAGAAGGAAAGATTAAGGTGCCTGAACGCATCCGCTTTCCCGAACGTCTCATGCAACCGCCACCGAAAGAAAACTTAACGTCAGCAAAAAACTCACCCGCTTGGCTGCAGAATATGCTTGACAAGCCCAGTGTTGCGGATGTGTTGTTACCAGGGGCGGTATTCTCGCTCTTGAGCGGTTTAAGCATATTTTATAGTCCTACCGCTCAGTTTCTACAGCTAATATTGGTTGTGGGAGTAGGTATAAGTATTTACTTTATCAATCGTAAGGAAGGCAAATTTGGGCGAGCAGTATTACTGACAATGGTAAGTTTAATCGCCGGTTTAATCGTCGGCGGATTACTGGGTGGCTTGGTAGTACCGCAAATTAAATTCATTCTGTTGACTGTTGAGCAGTTTTCCTCAGTGTTGGGCTTGATCTTGTTGTGGCTAGTTAGTAGCTTCTTTAAGTAGGAATGGGAGAGGGGGGAGTGTCCGATTGGGGGAGTGTTCACTCCCCCTTCCCCCCTACTTTCCGAGTAAGAAATTAACAGCCGCGCTGAGGTCTTCTAAAATCAAATTTGGTTGGTAGAGTTCTAATTGTTGGCGTGAGCGGATACCACTCTCTACGGCTATCACCTTAATTCCATGCTTTTTGGCGGAGACAATATCGGCTTCGGTGTCACCGACCATCCAAGTATCATCCACAGGTGGAAGTTCGCTGAGTGCTCGTTCCATGAGTAAGGGTTTATCATCAACATCACGGGTTTTCACGTAGTCGTTACTTAGACAGTAACGGCGATTTTCAGGGAAAAATTTGCCTAAGTCGTAGCGTTTTAAGGCATAATCTAATTCCCGTACCCGTCGCATCGTCATGACGGCCAAATCGACTCCGGCTTGCTGGATCTTGGTGAGCACGTCTACTGCGCCTGGTAGCAATTGGTCATACTCGAAGTAAGGTTGTGTATGTACCGTTTGCCGCCTTAGCAAGACAAATGCTTGAGCTTGCACTTCATCCAAGCCAGAATTGAGGGCAATTTGTTTTTCGCTGACTTGCGATCGCTTCATCTCCCAAAATTCTGCTTTAGAAAGTTGTTTTACTGGTTCGTCGCCTTGGGTATTTTTCAGACAGAATTGATAAACCTGATAATACCGCTCGGAAACATCCATAATTGGACCATCGAAATCAGAAATCAGTCTGAGCATTGGTAAATAATGTTAATTTTTAGGTAGATTATCCCAGAAAACGCCAAAAATCTTCGCAAAATTTAACAAAAACGTTTAATTTAAACTCCCGCGTTTAATTTGCTCACTTTCAATCGCTTCAAACAAAGCCCGAAAGTTACCTTCCCCAAAACCTTGAGCCTGAGACCGGCGTTCAATTAACTCCAAAAAAAATGTTGGCTGTCCAAATATCGGCTGGGTGAAGATTTGCAGCAGTAGAGGTGTCACTCTCTGAGGATCTGGAGTATCTTTCCAGTCAATCAAAATTTCTTGTTGAGCTATAGCCTCAAATTCCTCTGGCAACAGCGGCAATGTTAACTTAGTTTTTAATTGGGTGTAATAACTTTGAGGAACTGGGAGCAAAGCTAAACCACAAGCGCGAAATTTAGCTATAGCCTGAACAATATTAGTGGTATGCAAGGCGATATGTTGAATTCCCGCCCCCCGATTCAGATTGAGAAACTCCTGAATTTGGGAATTTGCCGAAGCTGGCTCATTAATCGGTAATTGTACGTTACCATCGGGCGAAATTAATACTTGACTAAACAAAGCCGAGCGATCGGATTGAATTTTAAACGCTTGTTGAGGTTGAAAATCCAAAATATGTCCATACCAAGCCACAGCCTGCTTTAAATCACCAGTTGCCACATTTAACACTAAATGATCAATAGCCGTGCAGAAGGGGCTATCCCCCACTCCCCCACTCCCCCACTCATCCACTCCCCCACTCTTTTCAATTAAGGTATGAGTCAGTCCACCCCAAGCCGCAATTTTGCCCGACTTGACGTATTCTCCATTTTGTTGGTATTCCTGAATTGGTTGCAGGATTGTCACATCGTGGGCTTGCGCCCTTGCCATGACCGCTGCGACATCTTCAATTACAAAAGCGACATCAGCCACACCAGGCGGGTGCTGACGGAGAAATTCAGCAACTGGGCTGAGGGTGGATAAAGGCGAAGACAACCAAAAATACACAGAACCACTTTGTACTATTTCTGTGCGGGTGTGAAAGGAGGTTAAGTGACCACTTACACGTTGAAAACCCAGATAGCGTACAAACCAATCACATGATGCTCTGGCATCTTCGACATAGAAGTGAACGCGATCAATTTTCATAAACTGAGAAAATCCAGCATAAGAGCCTACCTGTCTGTAAATTCTGCCCTTTTTTGGAGATTTTCAGGTCATACCTAAGCGGTAATCTTAAAAGTATAGAGACACAAAACTTAGTGCCTCTACACTCTACGGGTGCTAAATATGACTGCGATTACATCAGAGCGCCGAAGCGCGGGTGTAAAGGAATATAGTGGGGAGCACACCAGACTGCACCCCGTTATCGGTTATTCGCGGATGGCGACGTGATATTCTTTACCGTTTTTCTTTAATTTAAATGTCTGACATGACTCCAAGAATTTGGTAAAACTCGATCCCAATTTTAATCTTTTAATAATTAGACTAGCAGACTCGCCGGTTCTTTTCCGCAATTCTGTGCCTAATTTTGCTACAGATAATTTAGCTTGAGGAGAAATGGCTTGCATTTCTTTAATAATTTGGATGAGTGCTTTCTCCAATTCATCACGGGAATTAATAAGTTTAGTTGCAGTCGGCGTTACTGTTGACTGTGAAGATTTTTCGGCATTTTGGGTGAGCGTGACGTCAGTATGGTTAAGTGATATTTCGTCTTCACTTGACTGTACTGTCAGATTTTGCCGCTCTTGGAAAAGATTTGCTACCGTGACCAACTTACTGAGTCGTTCAGTAATTGAGTCTCGCTCTGCATTGATCAAATCCTCGATTTTGTCAATCACTCCTTCATAAGAAGGAACCTCTGCTGCCATTGTTAAGGAATAATGATTAACTTTTCCTGAAGCGCGATTTTCAACTTGTAATGTTTGAGCTTGTCTTCTCACCCAATATACACTTAATCCTTGATGTTGCAGTTCGTTACATAGATGAGTTAAAATCCCATCACCAGAGCAGACCAGCACTTCTTTGACTGTCGGGTAAGGGCGCAAAATCGCCGCACCGAGAGCAATCATTTTACCATCAGCACTGTCTTTACCACCAGGAACATGAACCAACTGATAGCCGCGCTCATATAATTCCGCATCTTGTTTACCAATACTAGAATTTCTCCAGTTAGCAAAAGCAATTTTGACTTTCAGCGGATACTGACAGATACTCGCCAGGAAGGTTTCGGCGTTGAAATCGAGTTTGAGATTTTCTGCATCTAAAAGCAAAAGAGAAATCCCCTCCTCATACTCTTCTAGCTGCGGCTGAACCTCATACTCCTTGACTTTGTGGATAAATTGCTGAAAACTAGAAGATTCCAGCCAATCTGGAGATAATAAAGTTTGTAGCAGTTCTTCAGCTGTAACATTAACTAATGCAGCAGAATCATCAACAAACATTGTCGCTTCGGTCACATTTTTAACTTGTGCGTTTGGTGAATCGCCGGTATCTAGCGATGAAGAGGAGGTCGGCTCAATAAATTGTTTACCGCAATTTTTACAAAGGTAATTTTGCTTGCCACTTCGATGACCGTTTTTACGATATGAAGTGGATTCACATCTGGGACATTTCATCTGGTTATTCAATTCCTGTTGTGCTGGTAACACCGTCTGGATACTTAATATAAAAAATACTTACCGGCTTTTAATAATAGCGCTTGGGTCACTATACAAGTCCTCAAAAACGTAGAAGTCACTTACTGAACAACGTGAATATGCTTATTTTTTTATAAAAGCTAGTAACAAATATATCATCCCAACAAGAAAGCAGTTGTGACTCAGGTAACTTTAAAAATACACTTCTATGAACAAGTTATGGACAACACACAGTCGGCAAAAGTAGCCAAACACACTTGCTCACGTTCAAAGGATTCGAGCAATTGGTTTAACAGTGAGCGATATGGAGCGCTCCCGAGACTTTTACACTCAGGCTCTAATTTTTGAATCTGTATCAAATATTACGGTTGAAGGGCAAGATTACAGTGTTTTAGAAGATGTGGCTGAAGCGAGAATTCGGATTGTGACTTTGCAACTCCAAGATGAATTCCTGAGGCTGATGCAGTATCTTAACATTGAAGGCAAACCGATTCCCCAAAACTCCCAAAGTACCGATCTTTGGTTTCAACACTTTGCTATTGTTGTCAGTGATTCAGTTAGCTTTTTCGCGCGGTAAAAAGTCGCCTCGTAGCACGAGGATTTTCCGACCTGTCGATGCTAGACGTTGTGTAAGTGTTCCACCCCCTGCGCTCCCAATAACTATGATGTCGTATTGGTCATCCATAAAATGTGTTCTTTCTCTAGATAGATGTTTTCAATTTAATTAATCGTAACAATATCAGCAATTATTGTGCTTAACCAGGGATATTACTTAGATGCCACCCACCGAAGCTGTTGTCGCTCAAATCAATGATTTGCAATCAGGAGACAAGCGACAAGTTACGGTGGGTGAAACTAAGGTTCTGCTGCTGCGCGTTAATGATAATTTTTATGCAATAGGAGCCTTTTGTACTCACAATCAAGCGCCATTAGTCCAAGGTGTAATCAATGGCGACCATATTGTTTGCCCTTGGCATAATGCTTATTTCAACTTGACGACGGGAGATCAACAAGAACCACCGGGTTTAGATTCTTTACCTTGTTATCCGGTGAGAATTGAGGGTGAAAATGTAATTGTTAGTGTACCGGAAAACGATACAGGTAAGCGGACACCGGAAATGGCACAATACGATCCGGCTGTAGATAGCAGAACATTTGTAATTTTAGGTTCTGGAGCCGCTGGTACTCATGCCGTAGAAACACTGAGAGTTGCTGGCTATCAGGGGCGGATTATCATGATCACTCGCGATGAAAAGCTTCCATACGATCGCACGACACTAAGCAAAAATTATTTTACTCTTAAATTAAAATCAGAGCAGATATTGTTGCGATCGCCTGAGTTTTACCAGCAACACGGAATTGAAGTCCAGTTGAATCAAACTGTGAACAGCGTTGATGTGAAGGCAAAAACAATCACTCTTCACGCGGACAAAATCAAGTATGATTCGCTACTTATAGCTACAGGTGGTCAACCACGACAACTAGATGTTCCCGGTGCGGAGTTAGAGAATATATTTACATTGCGGAGTTTTGCGGATAGCGATCGCATCCTCGCTGCTGTGAAAAAAGATGCTCAAGCAGTAGTCATCGGTTCTAGCTTCATCGGGATGGAACTTGCTTCAGGTCTAACTCAAAAAGGCGTCAAAGTCACCGTTGTTTCTACTGATTCATTACCTTTTGGCAAGATTTTAGGCAAAGAACTCGGACAGCTTTTTCAACAAGTCCATGAGGAAAACGGGGTGAAATTCCACATGGGTAGAAAAGTCGAGAAATTAGAGGGAGATGCAGCGGTAAAAACGGTAGTGCTAGATAATGGCGATCGTCTAGCAGCAGATATGGTAATTGTCGGTATTGGTGTGCAACCTGTGACTGACTACCTTACAGGTGTAGACTTACACCCCAAAGATAAAAGTGTGCCTGTAGACGAGTACCTTTGTGCCGCCGATGGCTTGTATGCTGCAGGTGACATTGCCCGCTATCCCGATTGGCGCACTGATGGCTCAATGCGAATTGAACATTGGCGAATTGCCGCTCAGCATGGACGCATCGCCGCTTATAATATGGCAGGAAAACCAACCAAGTTTCGTGGTGTTCCCGTTTTCTGGAGTATGCAATACCAATTTCCTCTGCGCTATGTGGGACACGCGACCGAGTGGGATGAAGTTATTGTCGATGGCGACCTTCAAGAGCGTAAGTTTATTGCATTTTATGTCAAAGATAATCAAGTTTTAGCCGCAGCTAGTAGTAAGCGCGATACGGAGACGGCTGCAATTGAGGAATTAATGCGTTTGCAACAAATGCCCACTGCTGATGAGTTGCGATCGTCATCTTTTGAGCAAATATACCCAACATTACTAGGATTAACCAATTAGGGTAGAGAAAGATTAAGTTCGAGAGTTTTATTGCCCACGTCCTGGCTTACAATCAGCAAAACCTAATGCTTCTGTGTCGAGGAAGCTAGCGATTCTCTTTCAGAGACACTACGTGAACGCCATCTCAATGACTGCTTCAACAGGATACTCAATTTCAGTGGCATGGGCAATCAAGGCAGCTCGAATTCGTTCAGGTAAGCGTTCTAAGATGACTTCGGCATCAGCTTTATAAAGTTGGTCTTTTAGTTTTGCTTGCATAGCTTTACTATTCACTTGGGATTTGGACATTGTAAGGGGGTTCGGAGCTTCTCAGGATGATAGCTTCTAATTCCAATAGTAGCGCAGGGTTTTCCCAGTAAGAAATTGGCTGCACCGCTTTTGCGTTCCTCTTCGTCACCATATTTATCAAGCCATGCCCACAAAAAAGCTTTATGTCCTCCAATAAAGCGAAGAGAGCAGACTTTTGGTTTTACCGATGTAAAGCAACCCCAAGGTTTCGTGCCTAATTGCATAGATACCAGGACTAGTAGGAAGGTTGCGAAACCCCCGGCTCAAGGGTTGACATTGCTCAAAAGGAGTAAAAGCGATTGTATCGAGGATTTGTTGAGCTTGGGAAAGCCGCTCAGAGTCATTCGTCGGCATGAAAGTTGTACTAGTTGATTGCACAGAAATTATGTTCCTACATTCTGTCTTAGCTTCACAGATAATATTAGTGTCTAGTCAGCACTTAGTGCTCAAAATTCAACCTCTTTCCCGATGGATTGATCTCTCGGACTTGCAAATTATGCATCGTTAAATACGATTTGCTCTCGTTCCATCCGCTCTCTAAATTTCAAAGTCAGATCCCAGAAACCATCTTCGTTAGCTATGGTATATTTGATGTCTTGTGCTGAGGGTAAAGGCTAGAACTACTGGAACATCCCCACACCTCAACGGTGCTGTCTCCACTCCAAATAAATAGTTTCTGCCCATCTGAGCTAATTGAAAGACCAGTAATTGACGATGAATTACTTATGATACTACAAAGTTCGTGTCCTGTCCGAATGTTCCATACTTTGACAATTCCATCGTTTCGACTACCACTAAGTAAAAAGCGTTGGTCGCGGCTGACAGTAATTACAGGCATATACCCTGAAAGCCGTAATGTGCAAATTACTTGTGCTGTTTGCCAATCCCATATTTTATAATTTTGGTCAGTTTTTTTGTCTTCAGTAACTAAAAAATGCGAACTTGAGTAGATGAAATTATGACCTATATCAGGCATATCAATATAGGTAATTACTCCTTCTACTTGTAGATCCCACAATTCAAAAAATTCTCCATCAATAGCATTCAAAAATGATTGGCCATCTTGGCTCAAGGCAATATGCCAAAACCAATCTGAGTGTTGATGTGTAGTGAATATTTTCTCCTTTGTTTTTACATCCCACACTTCAGCATAATCATTACAATTCCAAAGCCCTAAAACCCGATTGTTGGGCGTGATTGCGATTTGATAAAATTTCTTAGTTGCCTCTGGCTGGAATGTGCATATTACTTGTTGTGTCTGCATATTCCACACTTGAATTATGTTGTTATAATTACAAGTTACCAAGGTTTGCCACTCTTGACTAACATCTACACAAGCTATGCGGCGAACTTCATCTGTGTACTTCTCAATAATAAAAAGATACTCAAAAAATAAATAGGGGTTGTATGCCTGTAATGCCAGCTTGACTCTTTGCTCTGTTCTTTCCTGAAGTAGCCAATAAGCTGCTTCTTGAACTTCAACATCTTCGTTCTGCAAAGCTTGAATAATCAAGTCTAAGCCTGCTTTCCCATACTCAAAAGCATCTAGAAGGGCATCAATTTTTTGTTCAACTTTTCCATGTACTAGTAACTGCTTAACTCTTTCAAGCCCTTCCAACATTGTATCGTCTACTGGGGTATTATAATTATTGCCTAACAACATCGTAATTTCGGGGCTGATGGGAATGGTATTACAGGTAGACGCATCCTTCTATTCTTCGTTCGACATAAAAAGTCAATGTTTAGTTTGATACTCAAGGGTAATCAACTTTCAATAATAGGTGTGGTATTGAAATAAACAGTTGCATCAGGTGGAATGCTTAGCTGTCCCATGAGTCTCGCTCCACTTGCAGATCGCGATATCCCGAACGCGAGTGCGTGTCCGCAGGACATAGGGATGAAGCTCTTTGCGCTATCGATTTCTAAGGGTGGTACGGGAGGGAGCAAGTTTATGAGCAGCTTCTAAAATTTCTAAGGCTCTACGTTTTGAGGGCTTTGGCTTCTCTGGAAACATCACGATGACTTCAATATCTTCCCCAATTTTGCTTTCAGGGATTTCAATTTCAATTTTGTTGCCTGGAAGGACTTTGGTTATTAGACATAAAGCAGCGTCTTGCATAATTTCTCCTTGATATATTATGTTAATTTTACATTTTTTAAGAGAGTCTGGCTGAACTCGCTGTTATTATTTATGGTGGGGTCGATGAATCAGCTTGAACCGTTGGCAGTTGATTCAACTTCAGTTGTGCCACCGATGGGACGTAGAATAGATGGCGTTGATTTGACTGGTGCTGACTTGACTGCTGGTGGAAGATATATCACCTTGTGCAATACCAATTTAGCCAGCTTCAAGCAATTCTTCAGAGTTTTGTAAATTTTCAATTGCTTTATTTGCTATTTCAATAACGTAAGTGCTTTCATCATTTAGGGTTTTTTGCCAGACATTAAGCAGCCTATAACGATTTAGTGCTAAAAGAGAATCAGCCGCAAATATACGCACGTAAACATCTTCGTCCCCGAGTAGTAAAATAATCAAGGCATCAACTGCCTTTTCATCATCATAATGCTGAAGCTGCTGTGCAACTATTTGTCTTGGTCTTCGTGATTTTTTTGCCCGATAAACTTCATTAATTAAACAAATTAATATTTCCGGTGCTCTAAAATTATCTAAAGCAGATAGAGCTTCGCTCCGAACTTTTTCTTCAGGATCATTTTTGGCTAAATTAATCAGATGTACTAAACTACGACTATCATTAATTTCTCCTAAATTACAAGCTGCTGTTTCCCTTACTTCTGGGTTGGATTCTGAGAGAAAAGGTAATATAATTTCAAAGGCATTATCAGGCTTGAGAGTTCCTATTTTATCTAAGGCTGACTCTCGGATATTTGGATTTGAGTTTTCTAGTTGCGCTAATACTGCCTGTAGTTCATCCATAGTAGTATTTCTGGTATTAGTTTTACGTGACTGGAACTATAAATTCACTCGGAATTTGTCCTTCAATCAGAATTTCTCCATTTTTCTCCATTGCACCCTTAACATTATTAGCTTGTTTGCTGATTTTTTTCTTGGGATTTTGACGAATTAATTCTGCTACTTCTTCTGGAGTGTATATCCTAATTTTACCTTCAGCTTCCAATTGCTTCAGAGCCTCCAAAGCTACTTTGAGAATTTTATTTTTATTCGTAAATTTGATCGATCCCCCACCTCCAGTAATTTTGATTGCCGTTGAAAAAGATACATATATACTAGTATCTCCGGATTCTTTGTCTAAAACATGCTCTAGGGGATTTTGAATATCAGCTTGTTGGGCATCCTCGCTACCTAACTCAAATCCTACTGGATTACCCGTTTTATAATAATCATCTGCACGGAAGAGGAAACTAGGTTCGGTCAAGCTAGCTTTCTCTACTTCCTCTTTCACGTTTATGACTTCCCCTTTGTTGAAGTTACTCTTTTTTTCTTACTTTTGTATAACATATCGAATTATAATGAAATAAAAGCAGTCATCTCGTCAAGATTATTCAGACTATCACGATTACCTGTGCGTTCGCTCTCGCTAGGGAGTAAAGCCACAAAACGAGATATATCGATGATCCTATTTCCTGTAAGTCTAATTAACTGCATGAATTTATAACTCGTGTTTACTGTAATATAATAGCTAAATTTCGCCCCATCGAGTTTCCTGCCTTTGGGGTTGATTTTGAGTCACGAGGTGAACGCTTTCGCCAAACCTTCTACGACTTTAAGCAAGCGTTGGTAGAGGAGTTTCCCGCGATTCGATCGCCCCTAACCTATCTGGAAGGAGCCGATGTATTACCAAAACCTGTGGGGAGCATTCCTCTATTCGTCACAGGACACAGTAGCCAGTCCCTCGAATGGATTGCTGAACATGCTGATGGATGGGTCTACTATCCGCGTCATCCACAGAAGCAGACGCAAATGATTCAAGAGTGGTACTCTTTAACTAAACAGTTGGCACCAGGTGTGTTTAAACGTTATGTCCACTGCCTCTATATAGCTCTAGTTGACAACCCCAATAGTGCAGCGACACCAATTCATTTAGGCTATCGGTTGGGGCGCGATCGCCTGATCGAATTATTGCAATATCTCAGAGACATTGGTGTGAATCATGTGGGCTTGATTCTGAAATATGGAGAGCGCCCCACTACAGAGGTGTTAGAAGAAGTGGGACAAGAGGTTTTACCTCTTCTAAAAATCTATGCACATTTTGGTTAATATAATATTATATAAGCAAATTCGCTGAGTATATTGGATAAAATTTAGACTTTTAATGTACGTAAAATATAGTTGCGCTCAATATCTTCATTCAGTATCACATCGGTACTTAAAAACACTAGAGCACTTAATTGCACTACTAAATTTTCAAAAACCTTGTGCAAGGTTTCTGGATTTCGTTTTTGACATTAGCGTACTGTTTGTTCAACCAGCTTGTCTGTTTTACTGGGTTGAAGTTTTTTTGAAAATTATCTATATATTGTTTAGCTCAATCAATTGCATAATCAGCACTAACATACTGTTTTCCCATCTGAAGGGCGATGCAATTTTCCATTCTTTCGCTGCAACAGAGATACTATCTGGAATCAAGCCGCTCTGTTTCAATCCACCTTTGAAGACTGCGACCTTACTGGTGCCAACTTCGATAATGCCAGTTTGATTGAAGTTGACCTCTACTGGTGCATTATAGTCAAAGGAGAGATCAATGCTTTGTAATTTAACGCTAAGAGAGGTAAAATCTAGACGTAATTGCTTACTTTCTGACTAACTTTGATCAATAATTTCAACAATGAACTACCGAAATTACATCACGATTGAACCCAATAAACGCGGTGGCAAACCTTGTGTACGCGGCTTGCGAATTACGGTTTATGAAGTTTTAGAGTACTTAGCTTCCGAGATGACTGAGGAAGAGATACTCGACGATTTTCCTGATTTGACGCGGGAAGATCTAAAAGCCTGCATCGCCTATGCCGCCGACCGTGAGCGTCGGTTTATGACCGCTCCATTACCTGCGGCATGAAATTACTTTTTGACGAAAACTTGTCGCCCAAATTGCCGCACTTTTTGGCTGACCTTTTTCCAAATTCGCTTCACGTTCGAGATGTTGGCATGAAAGCAACGAACGACTCAGTCGTTTGGGATTATGCAAAAGGTAATGATTTTATCATTGTCTCGAAAGATACAGATATGCACGATCTTAGCTTAGTTTTTGGAAATCCGCCGAAGGTAATTTGGCTACGGCTTGGCAACTGTTCAACAGTACAAATTGAAAATACGCTGCGTCGGAATTTTGACGCGATCAAATTATTCTATGAAGATGAGGAGTTGTCGCTGTTTGCCTTATCCTAATGGAATGACGGCTTCATATTTCTCTAGGAAAGTTTAGGCAAAGACGCAAAGTTTTAGCAAAGCGTCTCTGCATCAGCTTCTTAACCAAAACGCCCAGCAACATAATCGCGAGTCCGAGAATCGGTAGCGTCCTTGAAAATTTTGGTAGTCGCACCAAACTCCACCATATGACCGATGCGACTTTCATCTGTGCTGAAGAAAGCAGTGTAATCGGAGACGCGGGAGGCTTGCTGCATATTGTGAGTAACGATCGCAATGGTCAACTCGTGGCGCAATTCATGAATTAATTCCTCAATTTTCATCGTCGCGATCGGGTCAAGCGCCGAACATGGTTCATCCATGAGTAAAACTCTCGGCTTAACTGCTAAAGCACGCGCAATACAAAGACGTTGTTGCTGACCGCCAGAAAGTCCTAAAGCTGATTTTTTCAGCCGGTCTTTGACTTCATCCCACAGCGCTGCACCTCTAAGTGCTGATTCCACAATTCCATCTAATGGAATCTTGGAAGGGCCAGCTATTCTCACACCGTAAGCAACATTATCATAAATACTCATCGGGAAAGGATTGGGCTTTTGAAACACCATCCCAATTTGACGACGCAGTCGATTTAAATTAACGCGATTGTCATAGATACTCTGACCAAAAAATTCTACCCGTCCTTCGATCCGCACTGTCCCCTCTAATTCACCAATCCGATTTAATGCCTTAATAAAGGTAGACTTACCACAACCGGAAGGACCAATAATCGCTGTAACTTGGTGTTGGTGAATATTCATCACCACTCCTTGAATTGCCTTTTTCGTACCGTAATAAAAGTTTAAATTTTCAACACGCATTGCCGGAATTGAATTATTCATAGCCATCTCATGTATAAAATAGTATTTTTAACGTTGGCGAGTAGCGTAGCGAGCAAGCAGATTCATCACTAGGATTAAAGTCACAAGCACAATCGCCGCAGTCCAAACCAAAGCATTTTTTTCTGGTGACGGGTCGTTGTATAAGTTGAACATTAATACTGAGAGAGAAGCTGTGGGACTATTTAATCCGTCAGACCAATTTTGACTAAATAAAGATGTAAATAGTAGCGGTGCTGTTTCCCCAGTTGCACGCGCGATCGCCAATAATACTCCGGTGGTAATTCCCGGTAGGGCCGCCGTCACCACAATCCGCGAAGTAGTTTGCAAACGACTACCTCCTAAAGCTGCTGAAGCTAACCGCAGGGAATTAGGAATCAGTTTTAAAGCTTCTTCAGTGGTGATCACAACAATCGGTAACATAATTGTTGCTAAAGCAAAACCACCAGCAAAGGCACTAAATTTCTTTGTTACTAAAACAATCACACCGTAAGCAAATACACCGACAACAATCGAAGGCACACCAGTCAGGATTGTCGTAACAAAGCGGACAAAACCCGCCATCGCCGTTCCTTGACCAAACTCTGCCAAAAATATCCCAGTCATGACCCCAATCGGAATGCTCAAAAGTGCCGCAATTCCTACCATGATCAACGTTCCCAGGATCGCATTCCCAAACCCATTTTCAATCACCGCAGTGGTAAACATTTGCGGCTTGAGTCCCGCTAATCCCCGACTAAAAATTACCCATAAAATTGACATCAAAGGCAATAATGCCAAAGCTGTCAAACCAAATGCAATCCCCGTCATCCCGTAGCTAAAATACTGTCGCCAAGCGGGTAGAGGCTTAAATAACTCTTCTGCTAAAGCTAGATCTAATTCAGATTGTGTATAGTTAGTCATGTTTTATCTCCCCTTCTTCCCACTCATCACCTGCACCAGTACCACAGCGCCGATATTGACAATTAAAGTCAAAGCAAACAAAATTAAAGCCAAATAAGTTAAAGCGCCGATGTGCAACGGGTCTTGAGCTTCGGGAAATTCATTCGCTAAAACTGCGGGAATTGTGTAAGCGGGTTCGAGTAGTGAAGCGCTGATAATTGCTGAGTTACCAATAACCATTGTTACAGCCATTGTTTCGCCTAAAGCGCGTCCTAACGCCAGCATCGCCGCACCGACAATTCCTGAAAATCCGGCTGGTAATAATACCTTAAAAATTGACTCCCAACGAGTAGCGCCTAATGCCATTGAAGCACTCCGTAATTCTTTAGGAATTACCAGCAATACCTCGCGACTAATGGCCGCCATCGTTGGCAAAATCATGATTGCCAGAATGATACCGGCTGTAAGCATATTCGTGCCAGCGGTATCTTCTGTATTAAATAGTGGTATCCACTTGAATAAAAATAGTCCCTTTTGCAACGGTAAAATAAAGGGAATGAAGACAAAAACTCCCCACAGACCGATTACCACACTGGGAATCGCCGCGATTAACTCGACAACAAAAGCTAAAGGCGATCGCACGTATGCAGGGATGAAATTTTCACTTGTAACTAAAGCGACTGCTAACCCGATGGGAACAGCGAATAATAGAGCGATCGCGCTAGTAATTAGTGTGCCATAAATATAAGGTAGAGCGCCAAAAGCCAAATTCCCAACATCCCAATCTGTCTTTCCTAAAAACGAGATGCCAATTTTTTCAATAGCTGGTTGCGCTTGACCAAAAAGTACCCAACTCATCCAAAGCAATAAAACCACTGTCAGTGTGGCGAAAGTTCTCACTAGCAAGGTAAAGCTACTGTCTAGCCAGACATTTTCCCCTTTGTGCGATCGAATGTCGAGATGTTCTCTCGCCGAATCAGATGAGATTGCCATTATTAATTAAAAATAAAAATATGCTTGCAGATGTAGAGACGCGGATTTCCGCGCCCCTACAAGTCAATTGTTATGGTTTGATGGTTTTTGCAGATTGCAGTGCTTGAGCAGCTACATCAGCAGGAATACTGGTGTAATCTAGACCAGCATTGAGCTTTTGTCCATCAGTCAAAATCCACTGAATCCAGTTACGTACAGCTTGAGCTTTAGCAGCATCAGGATACTGTTTGTAAACCATGATCCAGGTTAAACCGGCAATTGGATAGCCAGCGCTAGGATCGTCAATGAAAGTGCGGAAGTTAGCAGGGAACTTCACGGTTGCCAAAGCTTGGTTAGCAGTCTCTAAAGAAGGAGCAACATATTCTCCTCTCTTGTTTTGAATAGTTGCCGATGTCAATCTATTTGACTTAGCATAAGCATACTCAACATAACCGATAGCACCAGAAGTCCGACCGACCAAAGCTGCAACGCCTGGATTGCCTTTACCTTTGAGGCTGTTGGTTAGCCATTTTGGATCTTTGCTAACACCAATTCTACCTTTGAAGTAAGAACTGATAGCACTCAAGTGGTTGGTGAAAATGTAAGTTGTACCGCTGCCATCAGCACGTACAACAGTTTTGATTGGTAGAGTAGGTAGTTTGACACCAGGATTGTCTAATTGGATTCTAGGATCGCTCCAACGAGTAATTCTACCGGAGAAAATTGATGATAATACTTCCCGAGAGAATCTCAGGTTGTTGACACCAGGTAGATTAAAAACAACGGAAACTGCACCACCGGCTGTAGGGATTAGTAGTACACCATTTTTGACTTGAGCAATCTCTTCATCAGACATTGCAAAGTCACTACCGCCAAAGTCAACTGTGCCAGCAATTACTTGCTTAACACCGCCACCACTACCAATACCTTGGTAGTTAACTTTTAAATCGGGGTATTTTTTTGTGACTTCACGAGCATATTGCTCATACAAAGGTGCTGGGAAAGTTGCACCAGCGCCGTTAAGTGTAACTGCTTGAGCAATTGCACCTAAAAATGGAGCCAAAACAAATGTTGTGGCAATAACAGAAGTACTAACTGCGCGACGTAAATTTGTCGTTGAAAAAACCATATTACCTCAAATTTAATCTAGAATTCACGGGATAACTTTCGGTCACAAATAACACTACCGTCTTATTGGTTAAGAATTAGCTAATACGGTCACAATGGATGGTTAAGATTTTTTTAATGTTTGATTAAAAATACATTTATTCCTAGAAAAACAGCAGGTAAATCATATTTTGCACACTAACGATCTTGCATTTTCATCTAAAATGATAAATTGTGTTTAATAGCCTATTAAATATTAGGTTTAAATCCTCAGCAGAGTAAAATGACCAATATTTTTACTTTGGTCGAGATTAAAAAATAGTAGTTTGGGTGCTTAACTTTAAGGTATTTGTGCCGGTAGGAAACTACTTATATTTTCTGCATTAATTGTCCGTTATTTGTATAAACCTAACTAGTCATATCCAAAAATATGCTTCAATCATTTTCTGTCAACAATTTACCGGAATCCGTGCAGCGATTGCTCAAACCCATGCTGCTAATTTCGGTGGCTTTGCACGGTTTTGTCCTTCTAGTACCAATAGGAGATCAGAAATCAGAACCACCCAAACAACAGTCCAAAAAGCCAGATACTATCAAAATTAGTCAAATACCTACAGCCAAATCTCCTTCCTCAACCATTCCCAAACCGCCATCTGTTGCGCCAGTCGTCACTCCCCCTAAACCTACTTTAGTCGCATCACGTCCCAATGCTGCACCACCAATTGTGCAACCCAAGCCAAAAACTGCCACTCCAACTCCAACTCCAAAAGCTGCGCCAACTCCATCTCCAACTCCAACTCCAAAAGCTGCGCCATCTCCATCTCCATCTCCAACTCCAAAAGCTGCGCCATCTCCAACACCAGAAATTCCCCCACCACCTGAGACTGGTGCTGCTGACCCCTTTTCTAAGTTTCCGCAGTACCCCGGTTCTCAACCTGGTTCACTAAGTTTGTTACCAGGAGACGCTGACAAAAACAGTAAAAGTACAGCGGATGCAATAGATAAAGTTGCTACTTATTTTGATAAACAAATAACCGCTAATGGCTATAAAGTTGAAAAAGTTAAGGATGAAGCGACTGTCAAAATTTATCAAGTAACTGCTAAAGGTGGTGAAACACGATACTGGCACTTATTTGCGAAACCTAATGAAGGTACAGTGATGTTGCTTGCGCCACAACAAATCGATCCTTCTCAGCTAGCTCAAGTCGGAGACGTCAGAACTCCTGAAGATGATAAATTTGATGAGGTGAGGAAAGCTATTGACTCAGATTTTAATCCAGATTCCAAATCAGATTATGCAGATACTGGTTATGTGACAGGCTTTCAACAAGGTAAAGATGCCGAGGAGTTAGGAACATTTCACGGTAAAACTCCCGCACAAGTAGGAGAACTTGTACAAGGCAAATTGAATCAGGCTGGTTTTACAACCGTTTCCGCCGGTAATTACGGGAATGGACCTTTATATAAAGTGACTTGGAACAAATTTACTCGTTACATTGGTGTTGCACCAAGCAAAGCTGGTGAAGGTATTCTCGTCATTTGGCATACTTCGCCTAATAATTAGCAGGATGCTCCCATTCCTCCATTCATAAATCGTCTTGTAGGGGCGCAATGCTTGCGCCCTTGTCTTGTGGGTAAGTGTATGAAAGATTCTTCCGCGTTTACATACAGAATCAGGGCGCAAGCTTTGCGCCCCTACAAAATCTGATACTACGCACTCTGACGGCTAACCTTGATCAAGTGCTAAGGAAACGCGATCGCCACCAACATCCCGCATTTTTCCCAGTACTTTGATCACATCCTCATAAGGTAATTTGCGATCAGCTTTCAAAATCACCCCACCTTTCGGATTACTGCTCAAGTAACCTGCTACCTGTTGCGCCAATTCCTGGTCAGTTACTGGTTTATCACCAATAGATACTTGATTTTGCTGATTTAATCCCACAATCAACGGATCGGGTATTTTGATTTCAGTGCTTCCAGTCTCAGCAGTAGGTAAAGCAACATCCACCGATCGCTGTTGTGATGTTAGTGTCATGGCGATTAAGATAAAAAATACCAAAATCGTCATCAACACATCCATCATCGGAATCAGATTTACCTCTGGCATGTGGGAGTGAGAGTTTCTTTGTCTAGATTTTAAAGCCATCGTATTTATTCCCGTCCTGGGCTAATTGCTCGCTGAGTGTGAGTCTCTTCGTTAATGGGAGGATGATCGGTTTCGTACCAAGTTTGACGATAAAGAAGCTCTAAATCGCTACCAACTCGCGAAAAATAGTCCATCTGCTGGGCTTGTAAACTCGCAAATATGCGGAAAAATGCCAAGGCGAGAATCGCGACTAGCATTCCTGTCGCCGTAGCTGTTAATGCCTCCCCAATACCTGCAGCTGCTTTAGTGATATCACCACTGCTACCACCACCGCCAATTTTTAAACCGCTGAAAGTTTTAATTAGACCTGTGACTGTACCGAGTAATCCTAATAGAGGCGCGATCGCGACAACACTCTCAAGCAACTTATCACCCTTCCGCATTTGGATAAATTCTTTGTCTGCGGCTGCTTCCATTGCGAGATGAAAGGTTTCGGGGGTAGGTTTTCTCAGTTGGAGAGGTGCTAATAAAAAGCGACCAATTGCTAAATTTTGTGTATCGGCAGCGATGTGGGTAGCTCTTTCCCAATTTTTCTGTAATGCTTCAAGTACATGCTGTACCACCTGCTCTTCTTGACTCATCAACTGGTACCAAAACCAAGCGCGTTCCAATGCACAAGCAAAAGTCGCAATTGACAACCCTAAAAGCGGCCACATAACGGGACCGCCAGCAATAAATGTGTCGTATATTCTCGCCATATTTTTTTCGCGTAAGTATTTTAGTGTAAAAAATAATGCATCCTTATCATGGCTAGGATATCCGAATTCTTGCTGAGGGATCGTTAAGAAGAGGTAATATTTAGGGTGCCTTACGGTTAAATTTAGGTGATTGCACTGTGAATCGACTGGCTCCCACTACTAGTAAAATTGCTACCAAAATTACCAGCGCCGCCACTCTAAATGTCCCTTGAATACCAGAAACTAAATGCTCTACCGGAGCCTTAGTCACATCCAGCCCTGTAGTGCCTGTCAGGGTGATAATTGTAAATAAAGCTGCGAGTAGCGGTAGTCCTGCCGTTTGCCCTAGAGTCCGCGACAGTGATAATAACCCTGAGGCGATTCCTAACCTTTCGGGAGGCACTTCCCCTAAGATGGCGCTATTGTTAGGAGATTGAAACATCCCGAGTCCAATGCCAAAGGGTGCTATGCGGATAATATAGTCTAATTGTGTCATTTGTGCATTGAAGGTACTGATTAGTAGACAGCCAATCATCATCAGTACTAAACCAATCAGACTAATCGGTCGTGTCCCAAACCGATCTGATAGATAACCGGAAAAGGGAGCGATAATTCCACCTAGTACTGGAGATACTGCAAGTAATAGTCCCACTTCGCGGGTGGAGTAGTGTAAAACAATCTCTAGAAAAAACGGCATAATAAACACCAAGCCAGCAATTACCCCAAAAACTAGCACGCCGGTGAGTAAACCTAGGCTAAAGCTAATATTGCGAAATAGGCTCAAATCTAGAATTGGTTGTCTGATTCGAGATTCTATCCAAAGGAAGATCGCTAATCCAATGGCTGCTAAAGCTAACAATATCACTGTCAACAAACTACCAAAGCCTTGATTTTGCCCGTTGGTCATCCCAAAAGCAAAGCTAACCAGCGTCACGCTCATAATTCCTGCGCCTAACCAATCAAACTTTTGGCGATTGGGGTTTTTGCTACCGGTCGGAACAAAGCGGATCACAATAAAGCTAGCAAATATCCCAATGGGGACATTGACTAAAAAAATCGCTCGCCAGTCGGAGAAACCAATCAAAAACCCGCCCACTGTCGGACCTAAAGCAATTCCCAAAGAAACAACTGCACCAATAATTCCCAAGGCTCGCCCGCGTTCAGACCGAGGAAAAACCTCAGTCACAATCGCCGCGCCCAAAGCCGAGATCATCACTGCACCCAGTCCTTGTAGTGCTCGAAAACCAATTAGCCAGTATACCCCAGGTGATATTCCGCACAATAGCGAACTGATAGTAAAGACGATTAACCCACCTAAATACAAAGGCTTTTTACCCACCATATCGCCAAAGCGGGCGGCACCCAAGACAAAGGCATTGAGCACTAGCAGATAACTTAACACCACCCACTGAATTGTAATAAAGTCGGTCTTAAAACTACGAACTAGTGTTGGTAGAGCAATGTTGACAATACTGGTGTCGAGTGTAAACATCAATACACCTAAACCTACACCCAGCATTGCCCACCACTTGGCGCTTGGTTCTAACTCATCTGATGTTGTCACGCGATCGCTCATATTTCTGCACGCCAAAAGTTAGCGCCCTAATTATTCAGTGCCAGTATATTACCTACTTCATCTCTCTGCGTATACCACCACACAGCACATATTTAATCGGATAATGAAAGTAGCTTCATAGTTCTTCAATATTCACGCGAGCACAATGGCAAGAGATTTACGCGGATTTATCAAAATTTTAGAAGAACGGGGACAATTGCGGCGAATTTCCGCTTTAGTTGACCCTGAGTTAGAAATTGCCGAGATTTCTAATCGCATGCTACAAAAGGGTGGTCCTGGACTCTTGTTTGAAAATGTCAAAGGGGCATCTTTCCCGGTTGCAATCAATTTGATGGGAACAGTGGAACGGATTTGTTGGGCGATGAATATGGAACGTCCCGAGGAGTTGGAGACTCTGGGGAAAAAATTAGGGATGTTACAACAGCCAAAGCCACCAAAAAAGATTAGTCAAGCGGTGGAGTTTGGGAAGGTATTATTTGACGTAATTAAAGCCAAACCCGGTCGGGACTTTTTTCCGGCGTGTCAGCAGGTAGTGCTTCAAGGCGATGATTTAGATCTTCATAAATTACCGCTGATTCGTCCTTACGTGGGTGACGCGGGGAGAATTATTACCTTAGGGTTGGTGATTACGAAGGATTGTGAAACAGGTACGGCAAATGTGGGTGTGTATCGCTTGCAACTACAATCGCGAAATACAATGACCGTGCATTGGTTATCTGTGCGGGGTGGGGCGAGACATTTACGCAAAGCCGCAGAACAAGGAAAGAAATTAGAGGTAGCGATCGCTCTCGGTGTAGATCCACTAATTATTATGGCAGCTGCAACTCCGATTCCTGTCGATTTATCAGAATGGTTGTTCGCTGGACTTTATGGCGGTTCTGGTGTGCAGTTGGCAAAGTGTAAAACTGTTGATTTAGAAGTTCCCGCAGATTCGGAATTTGTGTTGGAAGGGACAATTACACCAGGAGAGGTATTGCCTGATGGCCCGTTTGGCGACCATATGGGTTATTACGGTGGGGTGGAAGATTCGCCTTTGGTTCGTTTCCAGTGTATGACACACCGTAAAGATCCAATTTATTTAACAACATTTAGTGGTCGTCCACCGAAAGAAGAAGCGATGATGGCGATCGCACTCAATCGCATCTACACCCCAATTCTGCGTCAACAAGTGTCAGAAATTGTGGACTTTTTCTTACCAATGGAGGCGTTATCGTACAAAGCGGCGATTATTTCCATTGATAAAGCATATCCCGGACAAGCGCGACGGGCGGCTTTAGCTTTTTGGAGTGCTTTACCACAGTTTACCTACACCAAGTTTGTGATTGTGGTGGATAAAAGCATTAATATCCGCGATCCGCGTCAAGTGGTGTGGGCGATTAGTTCTAAAGTTGACCCTGTGCGAGATGTATTTATTTTACCGGAAACACCCTTTGATACTTTAGATTTTGCTAGCGAAAAGATTGGTTTAGGCGGACGGATGGGAATTGATGCGACGACGAAGATTCCGCCGGAGACAGATCATGATTGGGGTTTACCGTTGGAGTCGGATGCAGATGTGGCGGCGATGGTAGAAAGACGATGGGTAGAGTATGGGTTAGCAGATTTGCAGTTAGGCGAAGTTGACCCCAATTTGTTTGGATATGATATGAGGTAGAAATCCTACTCCCCTTCTGCTTTTCGTGGAGGGGGTATTATCTCCCCAAATACTTCCTAAATATAATGAGTCGCCAACCCTTACTTGATCCTACTCGTTCCTATACTTTTAGTAATTACTTTGAATTAGGATTCCCGATTGATGACTTATTAGCTGAGTTTGGCTATGCTTTCGAGCGTAAATTCTTTGACCTCCCTCAGTATTCTGGTGAATTAGACAGATTAGATAATTTAAAACAACGGATTGAAGAAGTATTACCCTACGTGGATTTAGAGAACGAAGCAACTCGGCGAGAAATGATAATCTCACCTATTATCACCGATTTAATTCACTATTCCCGTGCCAAATTGCGAATCGAATACAATATCAAAGTTGATAATCGATTACAAGGAAATCTAGATTATTATCTCCGTTCTACAACTAATTTAATAGTCATCGAAGCCAAGCAAGCCGATTTAAACAAAGGCTTTACCCAATTGGCTATGGAAATGATCGCCCTCGACCAGTGGACAGATTCCGAGCAACCAGAGATAGTAGGAGCCGTAACTACGGGTAACATTTGGCAATTTGGAATTTTACATCGTCACCAAAAATGTATTAAAGAAAATATTACAGTCTACCGAGTTACAGAGGAGTTAGAAACGGTATTACGGACTTTAATAGCAGCAATACTGCCATAATTTACACAAAGCAGTAGTGGAAAGAATAGTACTAGTGGGATGAGTATAAAATTTGTTGAAGCATATGTAGATGAAACCACAACTCACAACTATCGAGTTGTCAGAATGTGGGAACAAGACTCAGCCTTGTTTCTTGGTAATCCTGCTTTATTACCATTAGCACCGTTAACCCAAACAACCTCACCGCAAAGATTATTATCGCAGGTTGCTCAGAGTGTTGCTAGAATTTTGGATAAGGAAACTCAGCAGGATACTGCTGCGTATACGGAGATTCTCGCAGGTTTGCGATTTAACAAAGATTTCATTCATCAATTATTGAGCGAGGATATTATGCAAGAATCAGTGATTTACCAGGATATCTTACAGAAGGGTGAACTCAGAGGTGAATTGAGAGGCGAACTCAGAGGCGAACAAAAGGAGGCTTTTCGCTTCTTGATTCGTCTTTTAAATCGTCGTTTTGGCGAGATTGATTCATCTTTAACAGAACGTATGCGAATACTATCTGTTAATAAATTGGAAAACTTGGGAGAAGCATTCTTAGATTTCTCAAATGTCACCGATTTAGAAGCTTGGTTAAACCAACAAGAAAATAGTTAGTTTATTTTGAATATGGAGACGCTGTGAAATTGCGTCTTCTCATCAGTATAAATTACTTCCTAAGCTAAAGATGTCCACGATAAGCAAGTATAAAATTTACTTGCCACTATGCCGTAAAACTTAAATGGAACTTATTGCCTGGATCGATTCATCATCGGATGAGTGCTATGTTCTGCTTCTGTCTTAAAACTCCAATTATCTGTTTGTAATTCGAGGTTTGAGTCAATTTCCGTATCACGGTAGTAATAAGCCAGTAGTTATAGGATAAATTTTAGTATATTAAGTAGTTTTACAGTTCTCATTTATGAGCATTTAAAATTAAGCTGGGTAATAGTTGCAGATGGCAATGTTGTCTCGTTTTGCGAGTATGTTACACAGTAAGTTTATATTTGTGCAATTTGGATAACCAAAAATCACCGGGTTTGGCAGCCTATCAAGGTATTGCTCTCAAATTCATACTTGGCTTCACTCGTAAATACAGAATTGCCTAATAATTATGTAACTTTTAATATTAATCAAATGGCAGAATAAACACAATGGAAGCCGCACCTACAAAAGTTATTCAGTATTTCAATGGTGAGAAGCAGAACCTCATTCCTCTGTTTCAGCGTCCATATACTTGGACTAAAAGCAACTGGCAAACACTCTGGGATGATTTGATGGTGCAATATGATGAAGTGGACAACACCAAAGCCCACTTTATGGGCGCGATTGTATCTGTTCCATCTCGCAGTGTGCCCGTAGGAGTCAGTAAGTATCTTATCATTGATGGGCAGCAGCGCCTCACAACTGTATCACTTCTTCTTTGTGCTTTGCGCGACTGTCTCGATTCAAATTCAGCCTCCCGAATACAGGAAGTTTACTTAACCAATCGCTTTCGCAATGAGGAAGACACCTTAAAGTTTGTACCAACTCAGGCAGATCGCGATGTGTATCGCACTATCGCCCTTGAGCGTAAGGTTCCAGAAAATAATAAAGATGTTGGAATGGTCGCCGCTTATGATTTTTTCAAGAACAAGTTGCTCAAAGGGACTGACCTTAACGACGCTCCTGTAGTTCCTGCCAAAGTGCTGACAACTCTGGAGCAAAGTCTTCAAGTCGTAATGATTAACCTTGACAATGACGATGATCCTTATTTAATTTTTGAGAGCCTAAATTTTAAGGGTGAACCACTTGCTCAAGCTGACTTAGTGAGGAATTATGTACTGATGCACTTTCGCCATTCAATTTCTACCGGCGGAGAGCAGCAGCGGATTCACTTAAAATATTGGGTTCCACTTGAGACTAATCTTAAGTCCAACCTCACTGAATTTCTTCGCCACTACATGATGAAGGATGGAAATGATATCAGGCAGGGTGGTATCTACGCGGCTATCAAGGCGAAATTGCATGGCATGAAACCGGAAGCAGTCGAAGCAGAAGTTAGTTCCATGAAAAGATTCGGAGAGTTTTATGCTCTTATTCTTTTCCCATCCCAAGAAAAAGCGGCGAGCATTCGTGAATGCTTAGAAAATATTCAAGAACTTAAAGTAACTACTTGTTATCCGCTCTTGCTCCGCCTATTTGATGCCCGTGACACTAAGCGTCTAAGCGAGGTTGAATTAGAAAAGTGTCTCAGATTGCTTGAGTCCTTTGTGGTTCGGCGGGCGGTTTGCGGAGTACCGGCTAACCAACTAAACAAACTATTTCTCCAGTTGGCTAAAAACTTCCTTGACACAGACCACACCCGATGGTTGAACCACTCTTTATCATCATTTAGCGGTAGTCGCCGTTTCCCCAAAGATGCTGAAGAAAGCCCCAGCCTTTATGAACCAACCACAGTATGGACGCGGAACTACTCGTTTCATTCTTAACCGACTTGAAAAATCTTTTAACCACAAAGAAGCTGTGGATATTTCAAAGGCAACAATCACAATAGAACACGTTTTACCTCAAACGCTAACTCAGGAATGGAAAAATGAATTAGGTTTGGATGCAGATACAGTTCATACCACCTTGGTGAATACATTTGGGAACTTGACTCTGACTAGTTACAACCCAGAGATGAGCAATTTTCCTTTCTCCAAGAAAAAAGCTGAACTTAAAAATTCCCATATCGACTTAAACCGCTGGATTTTTCAGCAAACCAATTGGCGGGCTTCAGAAATTGAGGAAAGAGCAAAAGCTTTGCTGCTCATCGCTAATAGTATTTGGCTTGCTCCCTCAGAAATAATTCCCGATTAAACTTTGTGAGTGGATTGTTCTCACTATTGATGGTGACATACAATCCACAGATATCCCGACCGGAGGTTGGTACGCGTTTATCCTTGCCGACATTTTTCGATGCGATCGCTTAGGAATGGCATTTTTCGCGTCTCGGATTCATTCATCGAAATGGTGAAAATCACCCGCGATTTGTGGAAACGCAATTGAGCAATTCTAGCACCAGCGATCGCGAGAGGGCAAAGGAGTCAACAAACTGTTTGAATAGACTAGGTTTAGGAATTCAAGACATAACACTTCAGGTACACAATCATATACAGCCTTCTTAATAGCTGATACAGATGTTTTATCGCTTAATTTTAGCATAAAGACGATCCGTTGGGGACATCAAAGCAAAACTTAGAACCATTATCACCAGCACTGCTTTCCTTATGGTTGTAACGGATAGTGAATCACCGTCCTTGTCCGTCCCCATACTGGGGTCCAACTTCAATAGTACCATCGGGCATAATAGTTCTCCAAATCAAGTTACCAGCACGACAGATAAGTTCTCTGGTGATCAGAGCATTTCGGAAGCTAGTATCCGCCAAAATGGCATAGTTCAACGTGTTGAGATTGGCTCCATCGAAGTAAGCACAAGTAGCATTTATATGATCGAGGTCGCTTCCCCTCAAATCAGCGTCTGTCAAATTGCACCAACGCTCTTTTAGCGGAGTACAAATTCGCATCCCTAACAATAGCGCGTTCCAAGCAAGCTTGTACTAAAGTAACCCCGAATAAATCGGCTCCAGTCAGATCAGCTTCGGTCAGGTCAGCCTTGCTCAAGTGAGATCCACGCAAATTGATACCTCGCACTCTTCAGAGAGCGAAGGTCGATCTCACTTCCTTCAACTTCGCCTGGGGATTGGAGCAACCTAATTCCTCGAAAATCTCGCGCCCCATCGGTGTAGCGATACAGCAATTCCTCTGGAGTGATTTCCCAAACCATAATTTAACCTGGCATCTTCCTTTCTCGAGAGCGTTACAAGTTGCCCGTCCGGCATGATAGTGTCTTCTAGGACAGCATCCTTAATGGCATCATCCACAATAGCTCCCTTGAGATTAGCACTCCTGAAGTTAGCATTTTCCAAAACAGTATCTCTAAGATCGGCTTCAGTAAGGTCAGCATCGAGCAAGCCAGAACCATACAGAATAGCCCCCCGCAAGTACGCTCCTCAGAGATTAACACCTACCAAGTTAGATTCCTCCAGGTTGGCATTAGTCAAGTTAATCTCACTCAGGTTGAGACCACTCAAATTAACTCCGCTAAAATCCCTCTCCCCAGCATTATATCTCCTCAACAATTCCTTAGCATCCATACCCTAACTCCCGAATCAATTAGACAACTAGCAGAAGTAGTCGTCACCAAATACGATGATCGCGGACGCCCTATCGGTGGTTGAAGTTAACCCCACCGTCAACAGCTTAGACTGGTTCATCCTCGACGATAACAACCCTTAGTTAATTGACTATGAAAGCCTAGTAATAACATTGACAATCCCCAAGAAAATTTACCAACAAGACCCGACCGACTTTACAGCTACAGTCACTTCCGCTCTCGATGCACCGCTAACTTACACCTGGGACTTT